>Ga0310837_100066_pt1 | contig 152077 bp, 143 predicted proteins | sample SM_ome_5_FD_201315 | JGI IMG/M metagenome (GOLD analysis project Ga0310837, IMG submission 201315) | Sorghum-adapted microbial communities enriched on stacked mutant (SM) sorghum from Joint BioEnergy Institute, Emeryville, California... ...
AGAGATCATCCCCGCCTGGAGAGAAACGACCCGCCTGAAGAGAGATCATCCCCGCCTGAAGAGAAACGACCCGCCTGAAGAGAGATCATCCCCGCCTGGAGAGAAACGACCCGCCTGAAGAGAGATCATCCCCGCCTGGAGAGAAACGACCCGCCTGAAGAGAGATCATCCCCCCCTGAAGAGAGACGCCTGCCTGCAGAGAGAACATCCCGCCTGAAGTGTAACGCCTCGCCTGAAAAAGAACATCCCCGCCTGTCAAGAAACATTCCCGCCCGGTCCCTACCGGTGCAGCTCGTACCGGTTCGCCCGGGTGACGGCGCGGATCGCGGCGATCTCGTCTTCGGTCAGCGGCGGCACGGTCGCGGCCGACAGGTTGAGCCGCAGCTGCTCCAGGCTGCTCGCGCCCGGGATCACCGTCGCCACCGCCGGGTCGGCGAGCGCGTAGCGGATGGCCGTCTGCACGAGCGTGCGGCCGCCGCACAGTTCCAGCAGCCGGCGGCGCACCTCCGGCAGCTCCTCCCGGCTGTAGTCGAGGTAATCCCGCTCCGCCTTCGCCGCGCCGCTCTCCGCCAGGATGCCGCCGGCCAGCGGTCCGCGCGCGATCAGCCCGATGCCGCGCGACTCGATCAGCCGCAGCGTCTCCTCCTCGGGACGGCGATCCAGCATGCTGTACTGGCTCATCAGGCTGACAATGTTCGAGCGGCGCGCGTATTCGCGGATCACGTTGGGACGGATGGACGAGATGCCGTAATACCGGATCAGCCCGTCCCGCTTCAGCTCCTCGAACGCCTCGATCGTCTCGTCGATCGGGTCGTCGATCGTTCCGCCGTGCAGCTGGTACAGGTCGATATAGTCCGTGCCGAGCCGGCGCAGGCTGTCATGGACCGCCTGTTTGATATAGGCCTTTGACGGATCCCAGACCCAGCCTTCGCGGCCGGGAATGCGGCGGTTGCCGACCTTCGTCGCCACGATCACCTCGCTGCGCCGTCCCCGGATCGCCAGTCCCACCAGTTCCTCGTTCCGTCCCGCGTCGTACAGATCGGCGGTGTCGAGGAAGTTGACGCCCGCGTCCAGCGCTTCGTGGATGATCCGGACGGCCGGGCCCTCCTCCGTTCCGAGCGACATGCAGCCGAGTCCGATCTCGCTCACATACAGATCCGATTGTCCGAGCCGGTTTCGCTTCATGCTGATCAGCAGCCTCCCTGTCAACAAAATTGCTCCTTCTCCCATCATAACACGCCGGGACGGACAACCCGCAACCAACACAACTCCGAACGGGATCGACTGCGATACCAGATTTCGGGACTTGAAAGAATGAGACGTCCGGCACGCTCCCATGCGGGGTGAAATGGTATATGATGATTACATAAACAAAAAATGTCATAATCGCGTTCGACCGACGGGCACCACGCCGAATTGCGGGGGGAGAGGCCGAACTTTTTGCATTTGTTCGTTATAAGGAACAATGGATGATTCAATTGTTCGGAATTGCGCATTTTCCGGTTGAACCAGGAGGGAACGATGAGGAGAAGCTTAGCGGTATTTTTGACGATTGCCATGTTGTGGACGGGATTTGCGTCGTCCGCCGGCACCGCCTGCGGACAAGACAATCCCGAACTCGGGGATCTGCATGTGGATGACGTGGAAGTCACGGGCCGCAGCAAAAACCAGGTCGCGGTGTTCGGCCTGGGCAGCGTGATTGAACTGAAGGTCACCTTCTGCTATACAAAAAAGGACGCACAATCGACTGACGCGCACGACGAACTGCCGGGCCTGGCGGCCCGGCGGTTTTGTTGTCCGCGGGAGGATTTCCCGGCGGGAAGTCGAATCTTGGAAAAATCGACCATACAGGAAGGGTGGAATTCCGGGGCATGAAACCGACCGTCATGGTGCTGGGCGTCTACCATATGAGCGACCATGATCTCGATCCGAACCGGCAGGCGGAAATCCTGGAGGCCGTCGACCGGCTCGCCCGGTTCAGACCGACGAAGATCGCCGTCGAAGTTCCCGTGAAGAAGGGGGATCTGCTTAAGCGCGATTATCGGGACTATCTTGCGGGCTCCCTGGACATCACGTCCCCGGGCGTCCTGTCGTCGGGATACCGGACGTCCAACGAGGTGTGCCAGCTCGCGTTCCGGCTGGCGCAAGCGTGCGGCCATCGGCAGGTGCACGCGATCGACTGGATGGAAAACATCGGCCAGCGCGGCGTGGGAGACGTCGCGGAGTGGGCGGAGAAGCATCAACCGGAGCTGCACGCGGAAATGATGAAGCATCTCGAGCAGTTGCGCGGCCGCGATCACCTGCCCCGGTCGTTCGCTCGGATGCTGAAGGATCTGAACGACCCGGCTTTCAATCTGCACGACCATCAAATCTACATTCGCTATTTCCCCAGAATCGGCACGCGGACGGACTACGTCGGGGTCGATTGGCTGCGCTGGTGGTACCAGCGGAACCTGATCATGTACGGAAACATCGCAAGCCTCGCCGAAAGCCCGGAAGATCGCATCCTCGCGATGCACGGCGCGTCGCACAACCATCTGATCGGGCAGTTCCTGCGGGAAAGCGGGCTGTTCGAACTGGAATCCCCTCTGGACTATCTCGCGCAGGAAAGGGTGAGCTGATCATGGCGCAAGTCAAGATCTACGCGCTCTCTGACGTCATGCGGCCGATCCGGCGGACGTTCTCGGATACGCTCACGCCTGTCTCGTCGAGGCGCTCGGTCTGCCCGCGGACAAGCGGTTCCACCGGTTCATGCTGCTGGATCGGGAAGATTTCATCTATCCGCCCGACCGCTCGGAGAAATACACGATCATCGAGATCAGCATGTTCGAGGGGCGCACCGTGGAGACGAAGAAGAAGCTGATCCGCCTGCTTTTCGAAAAAATGTCCGCCATCGGCATCCCGTCGAACGACCTGGAGATCACGATCTTCGAAACGCCGAGGTCCTCCTGGGGCATCCGGGGTCTTCCCGGCGACGAACTCGGCCTGAGCTACAGGGTGGATGTGTAGCCGGTGCCGCCGCGGAACCGACCGATGCGGCAACGCACAGGGCTGCCCGCCAGCCATCCGGGAGGATGGCCGGCGGGCAGCTTTCGCTTGTTCCGCCTGAACGGAAGCGGGAAATCCTTCTGCTCACCGGGAACCGGGCATTTCGGACATTTATTTCGGACATCTTAAGAAATTCTTCATCTTTCCCCATCCCTTTTCGCAAGAACCGCCGTTTATAATGGAAGTCGTAATCGGCCGATTACAGGGGACCAAGAGGAGGCAGTCATGAACGCGCAGACCGTGCTCGTCGTCGACGACGAAAAGGAGATTCGCGAGGCAATCGGCATCTATCTCCGCAATGAGGGGCTGAGCGTGCTGGAAGCCGGGGACGGCCGGCAGGCGCTCGAGCTGCTCGACAAGCACGAGGTCCATCTCATCATCCTCGATGTGATGATGCCCCGGCTCGACGGGCTGACCGCGACGCTCAGAATCCGCGAGAAGAAGAACATCCCGATTCTGATGTTGAGCGCGAAGAACGAGGACGCGGACAAGGTGCTCGGCCTGCAGGTCGGCGCCGACGACTACGTGACGAAGCCGTTCAATCCGCTGGAGCTGATCGCCCGGGTGAAGTCGCAGCTCCGGCGGTACATGACGCTCGGCATGTACGAGGGCGGAAGCCGCGTCATCCGGCTGAACGGGCTTACCCTCGATCCGGACGCGAAGGAAGTCCGGCTGAACGGCGAGCCGGTCAGGCTGACGCCGATCGAGTACGGCATCGTGGAACTGCTCATGACGCACGCGGGACGCGTCTTCTCGATCGACGAAATCTACGAGCGCGTATGGAAGGAGCCCGGATTCCGGCCGGAGAACACGGTGGCCGTGCATATCCGGAAAATTCGGGAGAAGATCGAGATCGATCCGAAAAATCCGCGCTATCTGAAGGTGGTATGGGGTCTTGGGTACAAGATGGAGAAATAGGCTGGCGGTCGGCGCGGCGATGGTCCTTTTGACGATCGGCCTGAACGGGGTGCTGGCGGGAATTGCGGATGTCGGAAGATACTCGGGCAAAAGATTCATCGAGGCGAGCGGCATCGTCCGGGAATTGGGGCAGTTCATCGAGTATCTGTCGTTCTACGAGCTTGCGCCGGTCACGTACGAGGAAGCGGAACGGCAGATCCGGGTCGGCAAGGAGGAACTGGAATGGTATCGGCGCGAGAACGCCGAAGCGCTGCAAAAGAGTGACGAGGAAGTCCGGCTCGCGATTCTGGAAGAGCGGAAAGAAGACCTGCGCCGGCATTTCGAATATGTCGACCGGATGCGCGCCGATTTCTACGTCTATCGCGAACGGTTCGCCTATTATTTCACCGAGACGGGAACGGGGCAGGTCTACACGAATCTGGACGCGGAACTGGAGCAATACGGAGACGCGGCGGAAGCCATGAAGGACATGCTCTATGTGATTCATTACCCCGACCGGCTGAACGGCCGGCTGACGATCTATGGAATGCCGGGTTTTCTGCCCTGGCGGGAGGAAGTGGCCCAGGCGATCGCTTCCCGTCCGGCGAAGCTGTTCTCGGGCTGGATCGGGGTGCCGAAGTCGGAAGCGTTCCTGGCGCAGCACCGGGAGTTCAGGCGACATCAATGGTATACATTCGGCATGATCGGAGTCGGCGTCGCCATGCTGGCGGGGCTCGTCGCGGCCCGGAAGAGGCTCGCCGCCGCCGGAGCCGGACTGGCGGCAGACGTTCCATCCGGCTTGCGGAAGATGTGGCGGAACATTCCGCTCGATGTGCGGGGCGCGCTGCTCCTGCTCACGGGATTTGCCGTATTCAACCTGCATCACGAAGCGATTCTGCCGTTTGACAACCTGTCTTTGTACAACCCGGTGGATACGGTCGGCGCGGTGCTTTGGAAGCTGGCGGTGCTGACGGTTTTCACGGCGGCCCTGGTCCTGCAGGCGCAGGCGTTCCGGAGGCGCGAAGACGGGGAGCCGCTCGGCGCCGAATGGCGTAAATCGCTGACGATGCGGCTGTACGGCGTGTTCCGCGACGCGTTCCTGAACCTGCGGGTCGGCGCGCAGGCGGTGCTGCTGTTCGGCGCGGTGTTCGTCCTGGGGTTCACGATCAGCTTCTTCCTGACCCAGATCGTCTACGAATCGCCGTGGCCGTGGGTGCTGCCGCTTCTGGCGATTGCCGCCGTCCTCATGGTTGTCGTCCTGCGGCAGGCCGGATACCTGAACCGGCTGCTCGCCGCCGCGCGCGAACACGCGGCCGGGCGGGCGACGGGCGATGTGCCGGTGAAAGGCCGGTCGGTCATGGCGGAGCTGGCGGAACATTGGAACCGGATGCGCCGCAGCGCCGAGGCGTCGCGCGCGAGCGAGGCGAGGAGCGAGCGGCTCAAGACGGAGCTCATCACGAACGTCAGCCACGATCTGCGCACGCCGCTCACGTCGGTCATCACGTATGTGGATCTGCTCAAGAATCCGGAGCTGACGGAGGAGGAGCGGAAGAACTACCTTGACATCATCGACCGGAAGAGCAAGCGGCTGAAGGCGCTGATCGACGACCTGTTCGAGGCGACCAAGATGGCGAGCGGCAGCGTCGAGCTGAACCGGGAGCGGGTCGATCTCGCCCAGCTGATCGAGCAGGCGCTGGCCGAGTCCGGGGCGAAGGACGGGAGCGCGGGACCGGAGTTCAGGGTCCGGCTGCCGGAGCGGCCGGTCCTCGCCTTCGTCGACGGCCAGAAGATATGGCGCGTCTTCGACAACCTCATTTCGAACATGATCCGCTATTCGCTGGAAGGGACCCGGGCCTACATCACGCTCGAACGCGCGAACGGGATGGTCGAGATCGCGTTCAAGAACGTCTCGAAGTACGAGCTTGGCGACAACGTCGACGAGCTGATCGAACGGTTCAAGCGGGGCGACGCGTCGCGGCACACCGAAGGATCGGGGCTGGGGCTCGCGATCGCGAAGTCGATCGTCGATCTGCACGGCGGCTCGTTCGGGCTCGAGGTGGACGGCGATCTGTTCAAGGTGACGGTGCGGCTGCCGGAGGCGTAGGGAAGATTTGAGGCGGCCGGGTCGGAAAAAAGGACGGCGTTTCGCGGACGGTTGGCTTTTTTCGCGGAAGGTTCGGCCGGATATGAAGGGAATGGAAAAGGGACAGGCCGTGCGCCGGATGAACCGGCGGGCCCGTCCCTTCCTTGTTGACGGAAGGCTTACGCGTACGGGTCGATCGTCACGATCGTGCCGTCCGGGTTGTAGTGCAGCTCCGTGTACTTGACGCAGCGCAGGTGGTTGACGCCGCCGGAAAGCGAAGCGTCGTGGTAGAACAGGTACCACTTGCCCTGGAACTCGACGATCGAATGGTGGGTCGTCCAGCCGATGACCGGCGTCAGGATGACGCCCTTGTACGTGAACGGTCCGTACGGGTTGTCGCTGACGGCGTAGACGAGCTTGTGCGTCGTGCCCGTCGAGTACGACAGGTAGTACTTGCCGTTGTACTTGTGCATCCACGGCCCTTCGAAGTAGCGCCGGTCCTCGTCGCCCGCCTTGATCGGATTGCCTTCCTCGTCCAGGATCCGCACCTCGCGCGGCGTCTCCGCGAACGTCAGCATGTCGGCGCTGAGCCGGGCGACGCGCGGTCCGAGCGCGGGCTGATCCGGCGCGGGCTCCTTCCCTTCGGGGTTGAACGAGCCGGTCTGCCATTTCTCGAGCTGGCCGCCCCACAGGCCGCCGAAGTACATGTACGCCTCGCCATCGTCGTCGACGAACACGGCCGGGTCGATGCTGAAGCTGCCGGGGATGTAGTTCGGCTCGGGCTTGAACGGGCCCGCCGGCTTGTCGCTCACCGCGACGCCGATCCGGAAGTTCCCCTCCAGGTCGCGCGCGGGGAAGTAGAGGTAGTACTTGCCGTTCTTGAACGCCGCGTCGGGCGCCCACATCTGCTTGCTCGCCCACGGCACGTCGCGCACGTGCAGCGCCTCGCCGTGGTCGACGACCGGCGAGTTCAGATCGTCCATCGACAGCACGTGGTAGTCTTCCATCTGGTATTGGTCGCCGTTGTCGTTCGTCGGACCGTCATGCTCGAGGTCGTGGGACGGGTAGATGTACAGTTTGCCTTCGAACACATGCGCCGAGGGATCCGCCGTGTAGATGTGGGTGACGAGCGGTTCTTTCGGTTTCGGAATATTCGACATCTTGATCCCCTTTCAGTCGAGACAATGGCTTTTCTTGTTCATTATAGCAAGCTGAACCGCTTTCACAAGGGAGTGAATTTAAGGATTTTCCCCCCAAATTAAAGGTAATGGAGTGCAAATCCGCCCGATTGACAGCCGGTTTTCGCATCTGGTTGAATCGGAGTATGCAATGGTGAGACTGAATAAGGCGGAGGTGGGCGGCGATGATGCACGACCGGGTCAGCACCGGCGTCAGGGGGATCGACGGCGTCGTCGACGGGCTGAGGCTGGGCGACAATGTCGTCTGGCAGGTGGACGATCTCGCGCAATACGGGAGGCTGGCCGCGAAGTTCGCGGAGCAGGCGAAGCGGGACGGGCGGAAGCTGATCTACGTCCGCTTCGGCGGCCACGAGCCGCTGTTCGGGCCCGACGCGGACGTTGTCACGATCGAGCTTAAGGCCGACCGCGGGTTCGAGCGTTTCGCCGCGTCCGTCCACCGGCTGATCGAGCGGGAAGGACGGCGGGCGTTCTACGTGTTCGACTGCCTGACCGACCTGCTCGCCGACTGGCATTCCGACCTGATGATCGGCAACTTCTTCCGCGTCACCTGTCCCTATCTGTACGAGCTCGAGACGGTGGCCTACTTCGCCATCATCCGCAACGCCCACACGTTCGCAACGATCGCGGGCATCCGCGAGACGACGCAGCTCCTGATCGACGTGTACCGGGTCGGCGGCGGCGACTACATCCACCCGCTGAAGGCGTGGAACCGCTATACGCCCGTCATGTTCTTCCCGCACCGGCTCGACGGCGACGAAGCCGTCAGCATCACCTCGAGCGCCGAGGCGGCCGAGCTGTTCGCCGCGGTCGCGCGGGGAGAAGACCGGCTCGATTACTGGAACGTCATGTTCGCGCGGGCGAAAGAGGCGCTCGGCGCGCCGGCCGCGCGGCAGGAGCGGGTCAAGATGCGGCTGCTCCGGATGCTCGCCGGCCGGGACGCGCGGCTGCTCAAACTGTGCGGCCGCTACTTCACGCTCGCGGACGTGCTCCGGATCGCGGAACGGCAGATCGGCAGCGGCTTCATCGGCGGCAAGAGCGTCGGCATGCTGCTCGCCCGCCGCATCCTCGAGACGGAGGGCGGCGGCAGGCTCGCGAAGCGGCTCGAGCCGCACGATTCCTGGTACATCGGCTCGGACGTGTTCTACACGTACATCGTCCACAACGGCTGGTGGAAGCTGTTCATGCGGCAGAAGACGAAGGAAGGTTATTTCAGCTGCGCGGCCGAGCTGCGGGAGAAGCTGCTCGCGGGCCGGTTCCCCGAAACCATCCGCGAGCGATTCATGCGGATGCTCGAGCATTACGGCCAGTCGCCGATCATCGTCCGCTCGAGCTCGCTGCTCGAAGACCAGTACGGCAACGCGTTCGCGGGCAAATACGAGAGCGTGTTCCGCATTAATCGCGGCGCGCCGGAGGAACGCTACGAGGCGTTCGAGCAGGCGGTGCGGACCGTCTACGCCAGCGCGATGAACGAGGACGCGCTCGTCTACCGGCAGATCCGGGGCCTCGCGGGCGAGGACGAGCAGATGGCGCTGCTCGTGCAGCGGGTGTCCGGCGACGAGCACGCGGAGGGGTATTTCCCGCACGCGGCGGGCGTCGGCCATTCGACGAACCTGTACGTATGGGACCCGGGCATCGACGTGAACGCGGGGATGCTGCGGCTCGTGTTCGGGCTCGGGACGCGGGCGGTCGACCGGACGGAGGGCGACTACGCCCGGATCGTCTGCCTGGACGACCCGCGCCGGCAACCGCCGATGCACGCGGGCGACCGGCGCAAGTACGCGCAGCACGAGGTCGATCTGCTCTCGTTCCGGGAAGGCGCGCTCGTCTCGCGGGACGCGGACCGGGTGCTGGCGGGCGGCATCAAGGCCGACCGGTCGCTTGTCGCCTCGCCGGACGACGAGGCGGCCGCGCGCATGCGCGAGCTCGGGATCGCGGACCGGCCGATGCCCTGGATCGTCGATTTTGGCGGGCTGCTGGAGCGGACCGATTTTCCTGCGTTCATGCGGGAGATGCTGGCGATGCTCGCCGCCGTGTACGAATACCCGGTCGACATCGAATTCACGGTCAACTTCACGTCGGACGGCGGGTACCGCGTCAATCTGCTGCAGTGCCGGCCGCTGCAGACGCGCGGTCTCGGTCGGCCGGTCGAGCTGCCGGAGCCGTCGGACGACTGCTTCTTCGCGGCCCGCGGCGGCTTCATGGGCGGCAACGTGCGGCTGCCGATCGACCATGTCGTGGTTGTGCGGCCGGACGCGTACCTGGCGCTGCCCGAGCAAGGCAAGTACGCGGTCGCCCGGCTGATCGGCCGGATCAACAAGGCGCTCAAGGGAAGGCAGACGATGCTGGTCGGGCCGGGACGGTGGGGGACGACGACGCCGTCGCTCGGGGTGCCGGTCCATTTCGCGGAAATCTGCCATGCGGCGGTGCTCTGCGAAGTCGCGTCGGCGGAATCCGGCATCGCGCCCGAGCTGTCGTACGGCAGCCATTTCTTCCTCGACCTTGTGGAGGCGGGCATCTTCTACGCGGCGCTGATGCCTGGCGAGCCGGACGTCGTCTGGCACCCGGAGCGCGTGCTGGATAAGCCCAACGCGCTGATCGAGCTGGCGCCGGAGGCGGCGCCGCTCGCCGAAGTCGTCCATGTGGCGCGGACGGAGGGGATGGAGGTTTTCGCGGACATCGGGTCGCAGCGGGTGGTATGCAGGTAGCGGCAGGCCAAGCGAAAAAAGTCTCTCCGCGAAGAGAGACTTTTTCATTGTCCGTCAAGTCTAATCCCGGAAGAAGCCGCCTGCCACGCCGAAGAAATGGACCTGATATTGAATGTCGACCGGGTTCTGATGGATGTCCTTCAATCCATGGATCCTGACTTCGTAGACATCGCCGTCCCCGAAACCTTCTCTACTCAATTCATCGCCGAGGTGGAAGATGACGGCGTACGTCGAGCCGGACAGAACCGTATCTACCGTCAGATACTTGAAGTTCAGGGTTCGGTTGGAATCGCTTTGATCCAGGCGCCAGACCTTGCCGTCGTTCAGCCTTTCAAGTTCCACCGTCACTTCCGACAGAACGGGTTCCTCGAACTTGTCCGGATTCAGCATGACGGACCACGGTGTATTGTAGTCGAGGAAGCCCAAGGGGAAATATCCCTTGCCCGGATAGGGGATATAGTCGTAATCCCACTTCGGTTGTCTGGATTGATCGAGCACATACATGGTGGAGAACACTTCGCCGTCCCTGGGTCTGAAGGCCAGTCCGAATCCGGTTTTTTTCATTTTGGGGGAAAGCACCCACCGCCGGTGCCCGACCGAATCGACATTCAAAACACCGCGATCCTCCATGAACTCGTCAACCGCCTGCACAGTGCCGCAATTGCACAGACTGCTGCTCATTGTTGCGTCCGAGGCGATTTCGTAGAATTCATCACTCATATCGCGCGGTTGGGAGGGGCGGTGGCTGTACCCGCTGACCGCCACCAATACGGCTCCATGCTGCGCACGCCGCGACAACTCGGCATCCAGGACCAGGTCATCCGGAACGCCCGACAGGTACCGATAGAAGTTGGCCCGTCTCAAGGAATGTTCGAGAAAACCCGGATGGAATTCACCCGCGGCGTAGGGCGCCGAATAAGAAGGCTCCTTCACATAGGCGTTTGAATAGCTCGTTGCTTTCAATTTCGGTTCGACAAACCGGTCGATGATCATCCGTTTCGTTCTTCCGTATACGGGCGGATCGTTGGCGTCGTTAAAGACAGAGACTCCGTCTACGAAAGCATTATGATAGGCGACCACGGTGTACTCGTTGTTGTTCTTCTTGTAAACCCAGTATTCATCCCATTCCATGTCGCCGATTCGAATCGGCGGCTTGCCGAGAATGCGCTCCACTTCGTTCGGATTCATGCCGTGCGCAATCTTCGCGAGGGCATCAAATTGCGTGCCGACCTGAATGGTTTTCGTATTGCCGTACCATTTCGTTGTTTTGCCGCTGCTTTCGCTGACGAAGCGCAGAGGAACGAACGTTTTGCCGCTTACGATCGCGGGCGCCTGTGCGAGTTGAACCGGCTTCCCGTTCACCAGGGCGGTCTTGCTGCCGAGCGTCAGCCGGATTTCCAGACCTTCTTTCTTGCCCGTTACCGTCCTTGTTTGGTTGTCCCAGCCGACCTTGAACCCCAACGCTTCGAAAATGGGACGAAACGGCACCAGCGTCGTGTTGTTGACCATGATCGGCTCTTCGTTCATGCTCAGCAATCTTCCGTCGATATAAATCCGGATGGGATCATCAGTCCCGGAGGCGGAAAGTCTGACAGGGGCGGATGCCGGAAGGATCAGAGCGGCAAGAAGAATGACGGCCAATAATCGCTTGGTCAATTGCGTTACCTCCTGTTGGATGCATTCTCAAGTCCGGCTCATGATGCCGGCCTGACGTTGTGGGTTTTCGCCCAATTCCGGATGGCTTCGATCTTGTCCTTCATGGTTACGCTGAGCGGCGTGGTTTTCCGGATTTCCTCCAGCAGATGGTTGGTATGCAACCGTTCCCCGCGAAAGGCGGCTTCGAAAATGGATTCGTTGATCAAGACCTGGATTTCCGCCCCGGAGAACCCCTCGCAGCATCGCGCGATCAGATCGAGGTCGAAGCTGTCGGGATTTTGATGTTTGCGTTTCAGGTGAATGGCCAAAATTTCTCTGCGCTCTTCGAATTTCGGCAAGTCGATGAAGAAGATTTCATCGAAACGCCCTTTGCGCATCAGTTCGGGCGGCAAATGGTCGATATTGTTCGCGGTGGCGATGACAAAGACGGGCGACGTTTTTTCCTGCAGCCAGGTGAGCAGGGTCGACAGCATGCGCTGGGTCACTTCATGCGTATTGCCGCTTCTCGGGTCGGGAATGGCCTTGTCGATCTCGTCGATCCACAGGATGGCGGGCGCGACGGATTCGGCAAGCTTGATCGCTTTGCGGACGTTCTCTTCGCTTTCCCCGACCCACTTGTTCATCAAGGCGCCGACATCCATGCGAATCAGTGGCATCTCCAGGAAATGGGAGATCGCCTTGACGCTGTGCGATTTGCCGCAGCCCTGAACGCCGGTCATGAGCAGACCCTTCGGCAGCTCCAGATGATATTTGAGCCGCAGTTCTTCGTTGTAGGCGATTTTTCGCTTTTTCACCCAATTGATCAAATGCTTGAGTCCGCCGACTTCATCAAGGCCGAATGCCGGTTCGTGGTACTCCAGCAGACTGTCTTTCTTGATGATTTGAATCTTCTCTCTGGTGACTTCCTGATAATCGATCTTGCCGTGATAGCGATGCATGGACTTGGCGAACGCGTTGAAAATTTCGGTTTCCGTGAGCCCGATGGCGGAATTGACGATTTTCTCGAGCTCGGCTGCGGTCAAATCGGCGTAGACGCTTCGTTTATTGCCGATGACGGCTTCGAGAATTTCCAGAATTTCTTCCTTGCCGGGCAGACCGAAATGGATGATATTCGTCAGTTTGTTGATTTCGGGCGGGATTTTTTGCACCGGCGACGTGACCACGATATGTTTGATGGCGTCGCTGCCGGTCGAATAACGCGCCCGGGAAAACTCGCTCGCAAGCGGAATGGTAATGTGCTGAATGGTTTCTTTCATCGCGGCGACCAGCCGGGGATCGCCGAAGTGCAGATGGAAATCCTGCAGCAGGAAAATGGCGTTCCGATCGTAGTTTTCGATAAAATGAAGAACTTCGTTTTCGTCCGCGCATGCGGGGTTGGTCTTCATTTTTTTGTTTTCGTAAAACAAGCCGCCGGAACAGTTCCAACTGAAAAAGTCATAATTTCGCCTGCTCTTCTCCGCGATGATGTTCAGCGTCTTGAAGACGGGATAATCATCCTCGCAGACCACGAAGACGAAAGGATATCCGGACAGCAGCAGGTCGCGAAGCTCCTCCTGATCGCGCAGGTAGCTCATGTTCGTCTTCTCCTCAGGATTTCGATTTTCCGAAGAAATCGATGTTTTCGCCGGCGATGGCGGCCCTGTCCTGCTTTTTCCTGATCGGATTTCTCAAGGTTGCCTTGATCCGGGGGGCGGGGGGCCTCGGGATGTCTTCGCCGCCGCCCGAAAGGGCCAGGACGATATCCGTCGCCCGAATTCTCCAGGCGAGCAGACCGATCAGGATGAACAGGAACCACATGGTTCCGATGTTGAAATCCAGTCGATGAAAACTCATGTAGTAAATGATATTGTCAAGCAGCGTCGCTTCTCTCCAGAGCAGCAAATCGGCATACATGAGGAACAGGAGCAGCAGCATGAAGCCGACGTAAAAATGGGCCTTGAATCTGAACACGGCGCTGACCAGAAAGAACAGCGCAGCGATTTCGGCCAGCAATTGGATTTCCCTTGCGGTCCCGGCCGCCCACGGCAAATTGTGGCGCACAATAAACGAATAGGAAAAAGGCATCGTGGTCAGCGCATTGACCAACGCAAAGCAGATGCGCCGCCAGAAGCCCGCTTTCCGGATGCCCAGTCGGTAAAAGCCGGTGATCAGGAGCATCCAGGTTCCCAGCGCAATCAAACCCTGCTTGTAACCGGTGTCCAAATCCATGAATTGGGCAACCATCATCCACAACAGAAAGGGCATGCCCAGCCAAAAATAGATCCCCGGCAGTTTCGCAACCGCACGGAACCGGAAAGGCACGTTCACTTCGGCAATCGGCTGGAATTCTTCCCTGTCTTCCATCGCATGGCTCCTGTTCTTTACCAAATGTATGAAGGCCCAATAATAAAAATATTATGACGAACGTCCTATTAAATCAAGGCGTTTCAAAGAATTGTTTAGAAATATCAGGAAAAAACAATAAATCGCCTGGCTCACGCGATGCGACATGAGCGGCGATTTTATGAAAAGTCAATCGGCTTGCGGTTGATCGTTCGCAAGCAGCGCCCGAACGGTCGGGATATCGGCCGGAGCCCAATCCAGTGAGGCCAGTTCGGACAGGGGGAGCCAGACGAGCCGAGCGTGTTCCTTCGGCGTGGGGGCTCCCTCGATGATTTTGGCCCGGAACGTGATGAGCCTGACCGCGAGGCCCGGGTATTCATGCGTTGTGTCGGCAATTCGTTCCCGGACTTCGATCAGGCAGTCCAGCTCCTCCCGGATCTCCCGGATCAGACAGGCTTCCGGCGATTCGCCGGGTTCGATCTTGCCGCCGGGAAACTCCCACAGACCGGACAGCGACATGGAAGGGGATCGTTGCGCGCACAGGATTTCATTTTTTTCGTTGAAAATGACGGCGCCCGCAACATCAATGGTCTTCATGGCATCTCCTTGAACTGTTAAAATCATCCTGTATATGCAATCATACGACAAGGAGCGATAAAATGAAATCCCGCCTCGTGCTGTCCATGCTGCTCGCACTCGTGCTCGCGGCCGGCGCAATACCGGTGGGAACGGCCGTCGCGGGCAGGACGGTGAAAGGGCCGGTCAAGCTGGGCATTCCGGCGCCCGGCCACATCGATCCGCTGCTGATCGGAAGCAAGCTGCACTGGTACGAGGTGGACGGCGGGAAGACCGCTTTCTATACGGTGGAACTGTCGAAGCTGTGACCGGGAAGCCGGGAAGCCGCTTCCGGCGCGCCGGATGCCGGAGGCGGCTTTCCCGCTGTTTACGCCATGGCCTGAACCGCGCCATCCGGGTTCCACAGGCAGATCGTGTCCTCGCAGCGGCAGGAGGCAAGACGCCGCGCCAGCGCCGGGATCGATACCCCCGGATGAATCAGGATACGCACATTCCGGAACACGCATTGCTCGAAATGATAGCCCTCCGAGCGGATCATGAGAACGCAATCCTCGAACGCGCAACGGCGAAAAGCAAATCCGTCGAGCCCGATCGTCTCGTTCGTGAACGGTTGGTCCTGAATCAGCTCCATCGCATGGATCTCTCCTGTTCGGTTGTGGTCGAGTCATGATCATAGCATGTCCGGCCCGCAATGGGTGTCGGAACGGGGCATGACCGGGGCAAGGATTTGCCGACAGACCGATGACAGGTTCCGGCACTCCTGTTATGCTGAAGATCAACAATGCCGGCAAACGATGTTGGAACGGGAGGAATCATGGATCCATTGATCGAACTGCGGAATGTCGGAAAATGGTATGTGCCGGGCCGGCCGGTCATCAGCGGGATCGATCTCGCCGTTCGCCGCGGACAGATTCTCGCCATCCGGGGCGGCAACGGTTCGGGCAAAACGACGCTGCTGAAGCTGATCGCAGGCATCGGCCGGCCGTCCGTTGGCGTCGTCCGTCGCGCCCCGGGCGTGACCGTCGGCTACGCTCCGGAACGGTTCGACCGGCTTCGTTTCCGGGCGGAGGATTATTTGGCGCATCTGGGACGCATCCGGCGGATTCCGCGGGAGGAGCTCGGGCGGCGGATCCGGGAGCTGACGGACCTGTTCCAAATCCCGTCCGCCGGATCGATCACGCAGTTTTCGAAAGGGATGGCGCAGAAAGTCAATCTGATGCAGGCGGTGCTCGCCCGTCCCGACGTGCTCGTGTTGGATGAGCCGCTATCAGGCCTGGATGCGGAGGCGCAGGCGGAGCTCGCCCGGCTGCTGCCGGCGTTCAAGCGGGATGGCGCGGCGGTCATCGTGACGGGGCACGAACCGGGGTTTGCGGAAGGCTGGGCGGACCGGGTGGTGGTTTTGCGGAACGGGAGACTGGAGGAATGGCGGGAGCGGGCGGACGAACCCCGGGATGCGGGGGACCCGTCGGCATGGATTTGCGACCAATGGGGGTTGGGCTAAGATGTTCCTCCGGTTGGCATGGTATCTGCTGGAATGCTATATGCGGTCGTATCGGTATTTCCCGCCGCTGCTGGTCTTCCTGATCGGCCTCATGTTGCTCTACGCCGTCAAACCGAATCCCGTGATGGAGAGTTACGCGGCTTCGTCCGTGCTGGTGTACTTCGTCATCGCGTGGATCGGAGCCGGCTTCCAAGGGGCGGTCGGGGATGCGCAGGAACATATCGCCGCCGTCCATGCGGGGAGTGTGCGGACTTATCTGGCCGGCAAGGCATTGGCGGTATTCGCGTGCGGGCTGCTGCTCGGCATTGCGGCGTTGGTCTATCCGGTCGCGGCGGGGAGTTTCGATGCGCCCGTGCGGGCCGGCGAGTGGGTGATCGCGCTGCTTGCGCATACGGAGCTTTCGGTGCTCGGGGGCACCCTGGGGCTCATGCTCAGTCATCCTGTCGTGCAAAAAGGCACCCACGCCACCACCGCGCTGCTGCTCGTCCTGATCCTGTCCATCGTGCGGAACGGCGTTCTGGCGGAGATCGGGGAAGGATTTGCGCCGCTGTTCGTCCTGCTGCCGCCCGCCGCGCCGCTGGTGGACCGGCTGATGGACCCGGGTGCGGCCCCGGGAATGCGGAGCGCCGCCGTATGGGCCTGGCCCGTGGTGTACGGCGGCGCGCTTAATTGGCTGTATGTGCGGCTGGCGGAGCGTAAGATGTGAGCATTCGGGAGGTTCCCGTTTTACGGCTGGCGCACGAAGGTGATGTAGTCGACATTGATCGGTTCGAGGCCGGCGCCGCGCAGCAGCTGGTTGATCTGCCCGCGGTGGTATTGGCCGTGCAGGGCGACGTGCAGCAGGATGTCGCGCACCGTGTTGCAGAAGGGGACGCCGGACTGGTTCCGGTAGTCGAGCTCCGCGTCGAGCGCGGCATCGTCAAGCCCGGAGAGGAACCGGTCGTAATCCGCATGGAGCGCTTCGACCCGTTCCCGAAATCCGTCGAGACCGTCCGGATCGGACCAGGGCGAAAGGTGCGAGCTGACGAGTCCCTCAAGGCGGGTCAGCCAGATTCGCTCGGAGTTCAGAATGTGATCGTACAGACGGATGGCGGCGGCCGGCGGTTGGCCCGCGGCCTCAAGCGCCCCGAGCAGACGTTGGTCGGCCCAGTGCAAGTGGTTGAAGAGCGCGCGGATGTTGCGTATGGACAGTCCTCCTTCGGGATGGGGAATGGAAACGCGGATCGGTCCTACAGATGCTCGATGATGTCGCCGGCGATGAGCGACGCCTGCGACGGCCGGGCCGCGGCGGCCCGGTCGCCGGCCCGGCCGTGCAGCCAGACGCCGAAGGCGGCGGCGGTGCCCGGCGGCATGCCCTGGGCGAGCAGGCTGCCGATGACGCCCGCGAGCACATCGCCGCTGCCGCCGGTCGCCATGCCGGGGTTGCCGGTCGTGTTCACGTACACGGCGCCGTCCGGGAGCGCGGTGACGGTGGCGGCGCCCTTCAGCACGAGGACGACGCCGTGCCGCACGGCGTAGTCGCGGGCGACGCCGATCCGGTCGCGCTGCACCTCGGCCGTGCTCATGCGCGCGAGCCGCGCCATTTCGCCGGGATGCGGCGTCAGGACGGCCGGGCTGCCTTCGGGCCGGCGCGGCCAGGCGGCGAAGTCGTCCGCTTCCGCCAGCATGTTCAGCGCGTCGGCGTCGAGCACGAGCGGCACGGCGCGCCCGGCGCCGTCGCCGCCGGCCGCACCGCGGGCGGCGTCCCAGACGCGCCGCAACCAGGCGGCGTCGCCGGTGAAGCGGCCGAGTCCGGGGCCGAGCACGAGCGCGTCCGTGCCGGCCAGCTCGGCCGCCAGCGCCTCCGGGGCGACGGCGGACCAGTCGCCCCGGCCGCCGTCGGCGAGCGGCGCCAGCATCGCCTCGGGCGCGCGCCCGGTCACCAGGGGCGCCAGGCTCGCCGGCAACGCCCACGCCGCGAGCCCGCAGCCCGCGCGCAGCGCGGCCCGCACGCACAGGAGGCCGGCCCCGGCCATGCGCGGCGATCCCGCCGCGACGAGGACGTGGCCGTAGGTGCCCTTGTGCGTGTCCGCGCGCCTCGGCCGCGCGGGATCGACGCCGAGCCGGCCGAGAACGGCGGCCTCGTCGAGGCGGTACACGCGGACGCCGCGCGCGTCCGCCAGCCGGGCGGGGATGCCGATCGGCGCCACCGTGACGGCGCCGGCGTACTCCGCGCCCGGATACAGCGCGAGCCCGCGCTTCATGAACGCGAGCGCGACCGTGCGGGCGGCGCGGATGCAGGGCTCGTGGACGCCGCCGGTGTCGGCGTCGAGCCCGCTCGGGATGTCCGCCGCCACGATCGGCAGCCCGCTCGCGTTCGCCTCGCGGATCAGCGAGGCGTACGGCTCGCGCGGCGCCCCGCGCGAGCCCGTCCCGAGCAGCGCGTCGATGACGCCGTCGAAGCTCCGCCAATCGACGGCGCCCGGCGCATAGACGCTCGCCGGAATGCCCAGCCTCGCGGCCGCGTCGCGCTGCAGGGCGGCGTCGCCGGTCAGCCGCTCGGGCGGCTCGGCGTACAGGATCGACGCCTCCGCGCCCATCTCGAGCAGATGGCGCGCTGCGGCGATCCCGTCGCCGCCGTTGTTGCCCTTGCCCGCGAGCACGAGCCACCTGAGCGGCCGGCCGCGCGCAGCGCCCCGGCCGCCCGCTCCCGAACCGCCCGTTCCCCGGCCTCCCGCACCCGTACTGCTCGAGCCCGAGCCGCCCGCAACCGTATCGTCAACGCCCATACCGCCAACGCCCGTATCGCCAACGCCCGTACCGCCCGCGCCAGTACCGCTCGAGCGCGAGCCGCCCGCTCCCGCTCCGTACCATTCCGCTCCCAGCGCCATCGCCGCTTCCGCCACTGCCCGGGCGGCGTTCTCCATCAGCACCGCCCCGGGCAGACCGACGGTCTCGATCACATATCGGTCAAGCGCGCGCATTTCTTCCGCCGTGACGAGATGCATCGGGATGCTCCTTTCCTGCAGGTCTCGCATGACTCACCGTTGTATGCTTGACTGTAGCGCAGAAACCCGCCGAATGGCAAGATGGCGTCTTGCAAGCGACAGGTGCAAATGCCAACGAAACGGAAAAACGTTATCGGGGCGGGATCGGCATGAATTGAAATTCTAACGAAACCGAGCGTTCTTGTTTGCCCTTCCGGGGCGGTTTTGGCTCCGTTTCGGCTCGAACAGCGTGTCTCGGTTTCGTTGGATTTCGGAAACACCGGGTTTTGTCACAAATAAGGTTTATCCGTTTCGTTGGCCCGGACGCCATGACGCCCCGCGTGGTCGCGAGTCGAACTTGCGTTGTCCCGGTCACCCGGTCGCCCGGCGTTCATGCGTCGAACGCTCGTTGGCCGGGCGCCTGGACGCCCCATGCGCTCAAGTCTCGAACAATTCCGCCAGCGGCACGCTCAGCCCTTCGAAGACCGACGACCGCGCCTCATCGTCCTTGCTGTACACCGTGTAATCCGCAATGTCGCCTTCCCCGATGGCATAGACCGCGACGGTCCGGTTTTTGGGATCGACAACCCAGTACTCTTTCACGCCGCACGCAATATACAATTCCAACTTCGCTGACAGATCCTTGCGGGACGTCGAAGGGGACATCACCTCGACGACGAGCGCCGGCACGCCGTGGTAGTTGCCCGAGGCGTCGATGTTCTCCCGGTCGCAGATCACGAGAATGTCCGGCTGCACGACGCAGATGTTGTCCTCCGCCTTCTTCAGGGTGACGTCGAAGGGCGAGGTCAGCGGCGTGCAAGGTTTACCCTTGAACCACTCGAGGAATCGTCCGAGCAATCCGCTGACCGCCTTCTGATGCGCATACGTCGGCGAGGCCAGGTTGTACAGCACGCCGTCGATCAGCTCGTATCGCTGTTCCGAATGTTCAACCAGCGCCAAATATTCCTCGTACGTCACCCACTCGCTCTTCGGACGGTATGGATACGCCGGATCGCGAACCATGGAATCGGAAGGATCCGTCTTCACCAATTTCGCCGCGTCCCGCCCGTTCTTTGTCACGATGATTTCTTCACCGGCCTCGGCGTATTTCAAATACCGGCCGAAATTGTTCTGCAGTTCCGTGGAAGGCACCCTCATGTCCGCACCCCCGAATCGCCAATTTCAACCAATTATAACCAAAAAGATAGCTAACTTCAACATTCATATTAGCTAATTCCGCTCATGCGCTCCTCATTGACACTCCGAAATCCGGTATGCTATATAGATATTGGCACTCTCGACGTCAGAGTGCTAACATCTTGCGTCAGACGGCATTCCCGTGCGGCTCGGCGGTTCGGGTACCCCGGACGCCTGTCGGCGGGAGGCTGTTTCATTTTTTCACCATATTCTTCTCGGAAAGGGGAATGGCGCATGGCGGTGAAGCAGGAGTTCCAGGCCGAGTCGAAACGGCTGCTCGAGCTGATGATCAACGCGATCTACACGCAGCGGGAGATCTTCCTGCGGGAACTGATCTCCAACGCCAGCGACGCGATCGACAAGATCTACTACAAGGCGCTCACGGATGAGAATCTCACGTTCAACAAGGACGACTACTATATCAAAATCATCCCGGACAAGGCAAACCGCACGCTGACGATCTCCGACACGGGCATCGGCATGACGGAGCAGGAGCTGATCGAGAACCTCGGCGTCATCGCCAGGAGCGGCTCGCTCGCGTTCAAGCAGCAGATCGAGGCGCAGGACGGCCATCACATCATCGGCCAGTTCGGCGTCGGGTTCTACTCGGCGTTCATGGTTGCGGAGACGGTGACCGTCATCAGCCGGGCGCTCGGCAGCGACCGCGCGTTCAAGTGGGAATCGTCCGGCGCGGACGGCTTCACGGTCGAGCCGTGGGAGAAGGAGAAGGTCGGCACCGACATCATCCTGAAGATCAAGCCGAACAGCGGCGAGGACAACTACGACGAATTCCTCGAAGAGTACCGGCTGCGGCAGATCGTCAAGAAGTACTCGGACTTCATCCGCTATCCGATCAAGATGGACGTCACCCGCTCGCGGAAGAAGGAAGGCACGGAGAACGAGTGGGAAGAGTACAAGGTTGAGGAAACCATCAACAGCATGGTGCCGATCTGGCGGCGGAACAAGAACGAGCTGAAGCCCGAGGACTACGAGAACTTCTACTTCGAGAAACGCTACGGCTTCGACAAACCGCTCACCCATCTGCACATCAGCGCGGACGGCGCCGTCGTCTACAACGCGATCCTGTACATCCCGGAGCAGGCGCCCTTCGACTACTATACGAAGGAATTCGAGAAGGGGCTCGAGCTGTATTCGAGCGGCGTGCTCATCATGAGCAAGTGCCCGGATCTTCTGCCCGACCATTTCAGCTTCGTGAAGGGGATGGTCGAGTCCGAGGATCTGTCGCTCAACATCTCCAGGGAAATGCTCCAGCATGACCGTCAGCTCAAGCAGATCGCGAAGAACATCCGGAACCGGATCAAGAGCCATCTGCTGTCGCTGCTCAAGGACGACCGGGAGAAATACGAGAAGTTCTTCTCCGCGTTCGGCCGCCAGCTCAAGTTCGGCGTCTACAGCGAGTTCGGCGCGAACCGGGAGGAGCTGCAGGACCTGCTGCTCTTCCGCTCGTCGAAGGAGAAGAAGCTCGTCACGCTGGACGAGTACGTGTCGCGCATGCCCGAGGACCAGAAGTACATCTATTACGGGACGGGCGAATCGGTCGAGCGCATCGACAAGCTGCCGCAGGCCGAGCTCGTGCTGGGCAAGGGGTACGAACTGCTGTACTTCACGGAGGACGTCGACGAGTTCGCGGTGAAGGTGCTCGGGACGTACAAGGACAAGGAGTTCCGCTCGATCTCCGGCGGCGATCTCGGCATCGAGGCCGACGAGCAGGACAAGCCGTCCGACGAGGAAGCGAAGGAGCAGCAGGGGCTGTTCAAGGCGATGAAGGAAGTGCTCGGCGACAAGGTGAAGGACGTCCGGGCGTCGAAGCGGCTGAAGTCCCATCCGGTCTGCCTGACGGCCGAAGGCGAGCTGTCGATCGAGATGGAGAAGGTGCTGCGCCAGACGCCGCACGGGAAGGATGTGCGGGCGGTGAAGATTCTCGAGATCAACACCGCCCACGGCGTGTACGAATCGCTGAAGCGCGCCCGCGCCTCGGGCGGCGACACGCTGCGGCGCTACACGAACCTGCTGTACAACCAGGCGCTGCTCATCGAAGGATTGCCGATTGACGATCCGGTCGCGTTCGCGAATGACATTTGCGAATTAATGGTGTAACGCGGATGCGGCTCCAGTCACCCCCGGATGGAACATTTTCTGACATTCGTTGCGAAAAAAATAGACTTTTGTGACGGTGGTTACAGAATAATATGGGACGTTTGTGCTATAATGGGGCCATCATTTCGGGTCCGGGGGAATGGGCCGTGGTGAGTACGCGATACCAGGCAATACTGGAACAATGGGATCGCTACGGGCGGAAAATGAGAGACATCATGCTGGAGTGCGAACCCGGCAAGAGACCGACAATCGGCGATTTCATCGAGGCTTTCAGGCGGGAAGGCCTGGAAGTGCAGCTGACCGATTTCACGAGCATGACGTTCAAGCCGGTCGATCCGGTTGCGTCGCCGATCATCTCGCTGCGCATCGTGCGCACGGTGCCGTTCGGTTGACGCCATTGAAAATGGGGCTTTCGGCGGATGCGCCGGAGGCCCTTTTTTTCGCGCGTTTTCGCGCATTTACGCGCATATCGGAACGCGGGCGGGAGGTTTCCGATTTTTTCCGCGCGTGGTATATTGGGGTTGTTGATAAAGCAAGGATGGCGGGGATCGAACCGATGGAACGTTTGTACATGAAGGGCATGACCTGGGGATGGGGCGGCCGGCGCGGCGATTACCGGACGGCGGAAGCGGCCGATTCGCTGCGGAAGCTGAGGGAGCACGGCTGCGAATGGGTGGCGCTTTCGTTCTGGACCTGGCAGGAAACCATCCATTCGACGCAAATCACGTTCGACTACGGCTACACGGTGACGGATCGCGACATCGCGCACGCCGTGGCCGAGGCGAAGAAGCTCGGCCTGAAGGTGCTGCTGAAGCCGGTCGTCAACTCGAAGGACCGCATCTGGCGCGCGCATATCGGGTTCCCGCACACGCCCGAGACGGCTCCGTACTGGGACCGGTGGTTCGAGTCCTACACGAACTTCCTCGTCCACTACGCGGAGCTGGCGGAGGAACTCGGCTGCGACATGTTCTGCGTCGGCTGCGAGATGATCGGCACCGAACCGCAGAAGGAGCGGTGGACGAAGACGATCGCCCGCGTGCGCGAAGTGTACGGCGGTCCGCTGATCTACAATGCGAACCACGGCAAGGAAGAAGGCGTCGAATGGTTCGACCAGGTCGACCTGATCGGCACGAGCGCCTACTATCCGGTCGGCGGTCCGGGCGCCACGGAGGCGGACATGATCGCGAACTGGCTGCCGGTGCGCGACAAGATGGAACGGCTGCACCGGAAATTCGGAAAGCCCGTCGTGTTCGTCGAGATCGGCTGCCGCAGCGCGCGCGGCTGTTCGGCGATGCCCTGGGATTTCACGCATGGCGAGCTGCCGTTCGACGAGGACGAGCAGGCGAATTTCTACAGCTCGGCGCTCAAGGTGTTCAGCGACCAGCCGTGGTTCGCCGGATTTTTCTGGTGGGACTGGAGCGTGCGGCTGTATCCGATCGAAGAAGCGAAGCGCAACGTCGGCTTCGACATTTACGGCAAGCGGGCGGGTCAGGTGCTTGCGGAGTGGTACGGGGTGCGCTGACTCCGGAGCGGACGATCGTCCGGGCGGAACCTGCGAAATGGCGGGAGGCAAGCCTCCCGTTTTTTTCTTGCGCGGCTGCGGCGGAAAGATCAAATTTGTGACTGTTCCGATCCAATCGACTGTGATATCATCGAGGTTATGCATTCAGGTTCGTCAACGATCGGGAGGCCTTGTCGACATGTTTCGCATCTCGCTGTTCATGTTCCTCTTGTTCGGCATGTTCGGCACGATCAGTTTCTATTTGACGCCCTATCTGATGGGCAAGGGGTTTGAAGCGGGCCGGATCGGATCCGTCATGGCCGTCGGCGCGCTGGTCTCGATCGTCGCGCAGCCGTTCTGGGGCTACATCAGCGACAGGAGAAAGACGGTCAAGCGCATCCTGATCCTGCTGCTCGCCGGCACGCTGCTTTCCAGCGCCGGCCTCTTCGCGATGGAGGAGCTGCTGCTCATCATCGCGATGTACGCGTGCTACACGTTCTTCAGCAGTCCGACGGGTCCGCTCTCCGAAGCGCTCTGCATCTCGCACGCGCAGGAGCATCGCAAGGAATTCGGGCGCATGCGCGTCTGGGGAGAGATCGGCGTCGGCGTATCGACGCTGGCGGTCGGCTACATCATCAAGGCGGTCGGCATCGACAAGCTGTGGATCATTTTCCTCGCGATCGGCTCCCTGGCCTTCGCCGCGGCGATCGGGCTGCGCGAGTCGAAGGTGATGCCGGCGCCGGTCGACCTGAAGGCGCTCGGCAGGCTGTTCACGCAGCCGCGCCTGCTCTGGCTGCTGCTGATCGTGCTCGTCGTCGGCATCCCGCACCGGATGAACGATACGATGCTGTCGCTCCATCTGAAGGAGCTCGGAGCACCGGAATCGGTCATCGGCATCGCGTGGTTCGCCGGAACGATGAGCACCATTCCGGCCATGCTGTTCCTGGGACGGCTGCTCGGGAGATTGAACGCGATCGGCGTGATGACGATCGCGGCGGCCGTCTACGCGGTCCGCTGGTTCATCTATGGCGCGACGGACAGCACGGCCGTCCTGATCGCCGCCCAGGTGTTGCACGGCGCCACGTTCCCGCTGTTCTTCCTCGGGACGATCCACTACATGACGACGATCGTGCCCGCCGAGCTCCGGGCGACGGGGCAGTCGGCGTTCGCGGTCACCTTCGCGGGAATCGGCGGGCTGGTCGGCAACGCGGCGGGCGGGTACGCGATCCAGTTGTTCGGCGCGGGCGCGGCCTACGGCATCGGCGGACTGCTCGCGCTGGCCGGAGCGGCGGCGCTGGTCGGCACCTATATCTGGAATCGGCGGTTGTGAGCGCAACCGCCGTTTTCTATTTTGTCCGCTTGTTGGAAGTTGGCGGGATGCGGCGAAAGACTGCTATAATAGATTCAATAGATTGTCGAATGTTGGCGGGGTGTCCATGAAATCGATCATTCGTGTCGCGGCGGTCTGGTGTTTCGCGGCCGCTCTCGCGCTGCCGGGAGCCGCGGCCGCCGCGGGTTCGCCGCCTTCGGCAGACGTGTCCGCGGCTTACGGCGAGTCAGCGGCCGCCGTCCGCCTCGCGGTGACGGCCACCATCCTGAATGTGCGCGGCGAGCCTTCGCTTGACGCGGCCATCGTCGGCAAGCTCAGGCAGGGCGCGGTCGTGGAGAAGCTCGATGAACGGGGCGGATGGTTCAAGATCCGGCTCGGATCGCTGGTCGGATGGGCGCATTCCGACTATCTTGCGCCCGCGGACGGCGGCCCGGGCGCGCGGCCCGGCGAGAGCGCCAGCCCGCCGGACGGGGCGGACGGCGTCCGGGCGGATACGGGAGGCGCGGTTCAGCAGGATGCGAACGCCGCCGATCAGCCGGGTTCGAACGCGGTGGAATATCCTGACGGGCACGCCGCCGGCCGGACGGACGGCGATGCCGCTGCCCGGCCGGAACTGGGGGATTCCGCCGCGGGCGCGGAGGAGGCTGCCGGGTCCCGGCCCAAGGTGATCGGACGGGGCATCCGCGTCGCTCCCGAGCGGCAGGTGGAGACCGAGGGGGCGAAGATCGGCGTCGAGCGAGCCGGCTACGTCACGGGCGACGCCGTGAGGGTCCGCTCGGGCCCCGGGCGCGAATACGCGATTGAAGGCCACCTCAATCGCGGAGACCGGGTGACGGTCACCGGAGTTGAAGGCGAATGGTACAGCGTCGTGACGGAGGACGGACTCGCCGGTTGGATCGCGGCCGCTTATGTCGGCTTCGGCGCGGACGGAGAGCCGGCCGGCGATGTGCTGCCGGGGAAGATCATCGTCGTCGATCCCGGCCACGGCGGCAACGATTCCGGCACGATCGGCACCACGTTCGGCACCTACGAGAAGGCGCTCAATCTCTCCACGGCGATCCATCTGAAAAGGGAGCTGGAACTGCGCGGCGCCACCGTCGTGATGACGCGGGTGACGGACGAGGAGCGGCCGTCCCTGCGCGATCGGGTCGCGATCGCCGAACAGGCCGGCGCGGACGCGTTCGTCAGCATCCATTACAATTCGGCCGCGTCCCGGGCGTCGGGCATCCTGACGTTCTATTACAGCGGCGGGAAAGACCGGCCGCTCGCCGCCGCGATCGAGCGCCGGCTGGCCGAAGCCGAGCTCGGCCTGGCCAGCAACGGCATCTCGTTCGGCAATTTCCATGTGATGCGCGAGAACAGCCTGCCGGCCGTGCTGCTCGAGCTCGGGTTCCTGACGAACCCGCGCGACGAGGAGCTGGCGCGGACGGAGAGCTACCAGCTCGCGGCGGCGCGGGCGATCGCGCTCGGCCTGGAAGACTACTTCGCATCGATCGGGGAATGACCATGAAACCACGCTATGAGATGCCGCGCTACATGGCGCGGTTCCGCTGCATCGGCCCGGCATGCGAAGACACCTGCTGCGCCTGGTGGGGGATCGGCGTCGACCGGCGGGCCTACGAGCGGTATCGCGCGATCGGGGACGAGCGCGAGCGCCGGCGCATTCTGTCGAAGCTCACCCTGAAGGAAGATGGCGACGACCGGAACTACGCGTCGTTCGAACTGAACCCCGCGACCGGCTGCTGCTCGATGCTCGGGGACGACGGCCTGTGCACGATCCAGGCGAAACACGGCGAATCGATGCTCTGCGCAACCTGCGCCACCTATCCGCGCAAGGTGAACGACGAGGGCGGCACGCTGGAGATCTCGGCGGCGCTCTCCTGTCCCGAGGCGGCGCGGCTCGCGCTGCTCCATGAGGACGCCTGCGAGTTTGTGGCCGCGGACGAAATTTCGACGCCGAACCTGAGCGTGAACCGGCCGCCGGCCGCGTCGCGGCACATGCCGCATGCGCGGGCGATTCGCGGCTCGATCATCCGCATGCTGCGGATGCGGCGGTACGTTTTTCCCCATCGGCTCATTCTGTTGGGACTGATGTGCGAGGAACTCGACCGGATCGCGGCGACCGGCGATCCGTTGGCGATTCCGGCGTTTCTCGACGAGTTCGAGGCCGAGGTCGCCGGCGGGCTGCGCGACAACCCGGAGCTGCGCGATTACGCCGCCTTTCCGCGCGACGCGGAGTTCCGGATCCGGATGCTGAACGGCTATCTGATGCGCAGAATGGAAGGGACGATCTGGAACCTCCGCTATCAACGGTGCATGGCCGATTACGTGAACGGCATGACGAAGCGCGGCCGGGAACCGGAGCAGGTGATCCGGCACTACGCGGAGACGTCCGCCGCGCATGTGGCGCCGTTCATCGAGCGTTACGGCCATTTCTTCGAAAACTACGCGGTAAACCAGGTGTACGGCACATTTCTGCCGGGGCTCCGGAGCGGCCATCGCGTCGGCACGCTCTATCGGATGCTCGCGGTCGATTACGCGATGATCAGGCTGCACCTGACCGGCATCGCCGCGCACCGCGGGGAACTGACGCCGGAGACGGCCGTCGAGCTGGTCCAGAGTTATACGAAAAACTACGAGCACCTCCCCGAATACCGCGTCGACTTCCTGCTCGAACTGGCGGCCGAAGGCCGGGACGCGTTCGGGGACATCCTGCTGCTCATCACGGATTGACAGGGAAAGGGCTGCGTCTCCGGCGCCGCGCTTGATCGCGCGTGTCGGATTCGCAGCCCGTTGTTTTGCCGGCCATCACCGTATGAAGATCGCCGCCTCTCCCCCGTAGACTTTCTCCTTCGCGGGAAACCGGAGCGATCCGCGCTCGGCCAGCGTGTCCAGCGCGTTCGCCTTCAGCATGGCGTCGGACAGCGTGTACAGCGTGTCGCCGGCGTACAGGATCCGGTGCACCGCCTTCGAGAAGTCGTAGCCGTACATGCCGGTCTTCGCGAGATCCTCTGCGGACAGGTGCGTGATCCGTCCCTTGAGGCGGAATCCCCGCTCCGGATCGACCTCGTAGACATACGCGCCCTGCCATGTGAATTCGCCATAGGCGGGTATGCCGGATTCATCCCGGTCCGACCCGTCCTTCACCTCCGCCACCTCCACCGGGAACGCCATCAATCCTCTGCTCCGGTCGAACAGCAGCGCCTTGTGGTTGTGCAGCAGCTCCGATTGGGTGCCGCGGTCGCCTATGACTTCCTTGAACTTCTCCTTCGGATGCGACACGTCGGACACGTCGAACAGCGAAATCTTCATGCCGAGATAGAACGCCATCGGCTCGCCCTGGCCCCAGCCGTTCTTCATCTCGACCGTGACCGTCTCCTTGCCGAAGCCGATCAGGTGGTTCTCGTCGTACGGATGCAGGTAGTCGCTGTAGCCCGGAATTTTGAGCTGGCCGAGCACGGTCGGGCGCGCCGGATCGGAGAGGTCGATCGCGAACAGCGGGTCGACGTTGCGGAATGTGACCATGTAAGCCCGCCGGCCCATGAAGCGCGCGGAATAGATGCGCTCGCCCGGGGCGAGATTCTCGAGGCTGCCGACCATCCGCAGCCATTCGTCGAGCACGTACAGATTGTTTTTCGCGATGTCGTCGCCTTCCGCCCACATGTGGCCCGATGTCGTCGCGATCCGGAAGTGGCCGTCGTATTCGTCCATGGAGAACTGGTTCAGCACATGTCCGGGCACGCTGCCCTGGCCGGCGTAGACGACCGAGCCGCCGCTGAGCCGGAACTTGTACACGTCCGTCCGCAGATTCGGAAGAACCGCCCGGTTCGCCCGTCCCGTGAAGCCTTCCGGCCAGTCGTACTTCGCGACCGCGATGTACAGGTTTTCAGCCGAAGCGTAGACCGTGCCGGCAGAGCCGAGATAGGCCGATACCTGCATGGCCGCGTCCGCGTCGTCCAGATCGACCGCGCCGATGAGCAGCATGCCGGTCTCCGGCGAGTCGGGGAAGTAGTGCAGCCGGTCGAGCGGGATCGTCGCCGGCTGATCCGAGACGGCGGTGTCCCGCCATTCCGGTTCGAAAACCTGCGCGGAGAGCGCCGCGTCATCGCTTTCGAGCATCGGATAAAAACGGTGATCGAACTTGTCCGCCACCAGGTAGAGCGCGCCGCCGATCATGCGCGACGTGACGTATCCGCCTTCGATCTCGAGCTCCCGAACAGGCGTGGCCTTACCGTTCTCGCCGATCGCGTATACCTTGGCCAAGGTGAACGACCGTTCCAGGCCTGGCGGCCAGATCAGGATGTCCCGGACTTTCGCGGCGGCGTCCGGCTGATCTCCGCCGGTCGCAGCCTGCGGCTCTTCTGTCCACCGGTACACCGACCCGACCACGACCAGCCTGCCGTCCGAAACGTACAGTTCGCTCGGGTAAAAACGGTCCGCTTCGCCGCCAAATTCCAGCATATCCGCCAGCCGGGGTTCGTCGGGATTCCGGATGTCGGCGATCAGGACGCGGTTGCCGTTGATCTGATAGATGAACCGGCCGTCCGTCTTCGCCCAATCCGCCTCGTCGACGCCTTCGACCTGCACGTTCGTCCGCGAATAATCGGAGGATTTCGCCTGGGCCGCGGAAGATCCGCTGGAGCCGTTATCGGCGACAACGGCGGTTCCTGCTGCGGCGCTCATATTCGCGGTTTCGAACAAGATCGGTCCCGATGCTTTCCATCCGTTCTGCTCGGCGGCGCTTGCCAACAGTTCGCGCAGCTTCTCCACCGTGCCGACAACCGGCAGTTCCGGGCCGCCGCCGATGTGCGCGGTGTTCGCGCCGGCCTCCCAAGCGACGGACTCGCCGAGCGCTTCGGCCACGGCGCGCAGCGGCACCATCGCGGCTCCGTTCCGCAGCGCCGGCGCCGCGGGCAGCGTCCGTTCGGCGCCGTCCACGATCATCGTCTTCGAGCCGATCGCGAGCTCCACTCTCCGCTCGCCCCTGACGAGGATGATCGTCCGCTTCCCGCTCAGATCCGCGCGGATGTCGACGGACGCGCCCAGCCTTTCCGCGAGCGGCCGCACCGGCACGAGGAGCGTTCCTTCCGAGAAGACCGGCGCGGGATCGAGCCCGAGCGGGATGCCGTCCGCCATGACGACCGGCGCGTTCCGGCCGTCGCGCCGATCGGGCGACTCTCCGGTCGCCTGCGGCGCCACGAGCAAGGCCAGCGCCAGCGCCGCCAAGGCCGCAATGAAGACATTCCGTCTCCAGCGCATGTGCCATCCACCCCTTCCAACCACCACATGTTCCCCCATTTCGGTGTTTTTTTGTCTAATCGGACGAAGGCGGAACCGGAAATGTTGCAGGGATCTGGAAATTTTGCATCGATGCTGGATGTCCGCGATTCGGGTCTTGTTCCGCGGGCGATTCTGACGGATAATAGGAGACAAAGCGCAGGATCGAAGGAGGTGCAGGTGCTTGAACGCGAACGCAACTCTCGCCGCGAAACCGCAGGATCGGCCGTACACTTCGTCCCGTTCCAGCAGACGCAGGCGGCTGCTTCGTTCCCTCAAGCGACTGATCCGGCATCCCCGTCCGGCCTTCGCCGAACGCAGGCTGCCGGGCCGATCCTGAGCTTTCGGCGCCGCCCGATCCGATCCTGAAAAGGCAGCATGCGCCAAAATAGGGTATACTGAATCATGACGGGACGATCTGATCCCGCCACGTCGTGACAACTTACGCAGCTTCTCCGCACCAGCGTTCCCGAGACTCACAAGGCGGTGGGAGTCCGATGACACGAGCCGAACGCAAGCCGCTGCAAGATGAGCTTGTCTTCCAGAACGTCTCCGAGTGCGGATTGTCCCTCGACGACGTGCAGGCGCGTATCCTGTCCTTCATGGCGAAGGATCCCAAGGCGGTGTATCATTTCATCGTCGGCACGGACAGCCAGGTACACCGCGGATGCACGAAATTCGTGACCGGCATCATCATACGCCGGGTCGGCCGCGGGGCGTGGGCGTGCTATCGCCAGACGATCGTGCCGCGCGAACTGCGCTCGCTGAAGGAGAAGCTCTCGTACGAGACGACGCTGTCGCAGGAAGTGGCCAGCTATTTCATGGGGGACGCGTTGCGGAAGATGGAGGAGATCGTGCTGCCTTACATTTACAAGGGAGCCGCTCTCGAGCATTTCATCGACATCGATGCGGGCACGCACCCGACGATCAACAAGACTTCGCGTTATGTGAAGGAGATGATCGACCGCATCGAGGCGATGGGCGTCTACGCGGCGAGGGTGAAGCCCGAATCCTGGGCGGCATCGTCGTACGCGAATCGCTACACGAAGAAGAGCGTGTGAGGAAAGACAAGGGACCGGAGGCGCCGGGGGCGCTTACCGGCCCCGTCTTGTTTCGTCCTGTGTCCGACCCGCGCCGTTCAACAGATCGGTGCCGTGGAACACGTCGGGCGGAGAGGCCGGATCGGGCGGACTTCCGGCCGCCACGGATTCGGCGTCGGGAATGTCGGGGAACTCGCCGTCGTTCGCGGCGGCGTCCCCGTCTCCGCCGGTTCCGACCGGCGACGGGTATGTACCCGGCTCATCCGCGAACTCGCCGTCCGGATCGCCGAACGCGTCGAACAGGTCGGACACATCCGCGCCGTCGAACATGTCCAAAAGCTGGCGTTCCGGGTCCCGCCTGCGCGCGTCATCCGATTGCCGCATCCGATATCGCCTCCGGCTGAACCGCATGTCATGCGAGATGGGTCTCCGCAAACGGAGACCCATCTAGTGTCGGCCGAAAATTCAGGTTTTATGCGCCGCGCGGTCCGCTTTGGTCCCGGACGACGGCCATCAGCCGGTTTTCTTGTCCTGGCGCTGTCCCTGCGCGCGGGGTTGTTCCTCGCCTTTCTCTCCGTCCTGCTTCTGGCCGGACGTTTTGTCCCCGGCCTGTCCCTGCGCGGACGGGGACATCATGCGGCTGGTGCCTTCGTAGTGGGCACCCTCGTTGATTTCGAGCCGCGCGGTCAGAATGTCGCCGATCAGTTTGCCCTTTGGCTTGATCGTCAGTTTCTCGGACGCCTGCACGTTGCCGGTCACGGTGCCGGCGATGACGATGTTGCGCGCCTTGATGTCGGCCTCGACGATGCCTTTCTCGCCGATCGAGACATCGCCCTTGCTTTGCACGTTGCCGGACACGCGGCCTTCGATGCGGATGCTGCCGTTCGACGCCAGACGGCCTTCGAACGCGCTGCCCGGTCCGATGTAAGTGTCCGTCGCGGCGGCGGAATCGGACCTTGATTTTCCGGGTTTGAACATTACGGATTCTCCTCCTTGAACAGCTGCAGATAAGGCAGCGGATCGACGGCCTGGTCATGCTTCCAGATCTCGAAGTGCAGGTGGGGGCCGGTGCTCCGTCCGGACGAGCCGAGCAGGCCGATCTTCTCGCCTTGCTCGACCTTCTGGCCGACGCTCGCCAGCCTTTTGCGCAGATGCATGTAAACGCTCTTGTAACCGTTGTCGTGTTCGATGATGACGTAATGGCCGCGCGACCGGTTGTACGCCGAATCGATCACGGTTCCGCCGCCGGCGGCGAGGACCGGGTCGCCGTAACTGCCTCCGATGTCGATGCCGCTGTGCTGCGCCAGCCTCCGCGTGAACGGGTCTGACCGGAGGCCGAATTCGGAGGTAATGCGGACCGATTCCGTCGGCCATGCGATCGGCAGCATCTTCAGCTTCTCCAGCACGAGGGTCGCTTCCTCTTTCTTCGCGGCGAGCCGGGTGCGAAGCGATTCCGCCTCGTATCGGAGCGATGTCAACACGCCGGCGCCGCCGTAGCCTTCGCCGTCCGTGGCGCTCTCCTCGTCGACGGGATGGTTTTCGCCGCCCACGCCTCCGAACGAAAGCGGCCGGACGCCCGATTTGCCGGAGGACGCGGCGGAGACAAGCCCGCCCGATTCGCCGGGAAGCGTAAGCTCGACGATGGCTTCGATCTCGGCTTCGAGCCGATCAAGCTCCTCGAGCTTCTGCTTCACCGCGCCGGCTTCTTCGGTCAGCCGCAGCACTTCGGACTTGAGCAGGGCGATGGACTGTTCGCGGTCCGCCAGCGACGCTTCATACGCGTTCACGGCTTCCGCCAGCTCTTCGTGAAGCGCCCGGATGCGGAGCGCGTCCTCGGAGCGCAGCGCGAACAGAATCGCGGCAATGGCGACGAGCAGGGCGAAGACGACGGCCACCAGCACGAGCGGCATGATCGTCAGGCGCAGCCTGCTGCTGTCGCCGGCATGCTCGGGTATGATAAGCAGCGTGTACCGTCTGCGTAACCATCCGGGAAGCAATTTCATGGTTCACCTCCGATAATGGCTCGAACCGTGATTAACATTCGACACCGCCGCGGTGAATCCTCCTTTAACAGGAAAAAAGACCTATATCAACCCCGCCTGCCGCCTCAAACCCGAGCCGTTTTTCTCAACCCCGTCCTATATATCCGCCGCCAAGTTGCGGTATAATGGGCGGGGCGGAACAAGTTGCAGCCTGAAGGAGGGATTCGCGCATGGAAACAAGGCGTTACGGCAATACCGACATGACGGTGAGCGTACTGGGATTCGGCGGCGCGGAAATCGGGTTCAGGGGCGCCACGGTGAACGAAGTCGAGCGGTTGCTCGGAAGGGCGCTGGACGCCGGCCTGAACGTCATCGATACGGCCGAATGCTACCGGACGAGCGAGGAATTGATCGGACAAGCCGTCTCCCATCGTCGGAGCGACTATTATCTGTTCACGAAATGCGGCCACGCGGCCGGCCTGCCGGGCGATCACTGGCAGCCCGAAGTGCTCGAGGCGAGCATCGACCGGAGCCTGAAGCGGCTCAAGACCGACTATGTCGATCTCATTCATCTGCACAGCTGCAGCCTTGACGTGCTGAAGCGGGGCGATGTGATCGACGTGCTGCTCCGGGCGAAGGAGAAGGGCAAAACCCGCTACATCGGCTACAGCGGCGACTCCGACGCGGCGTTGTACGCCGTGCGGACCGGGGTGTTCGACTCGCTCATGACCTCGGTCAACATCGCGGACCAGGAAGCGATCGATCTGACGCTTCCCGAAGCGAAGGAGCGGGGAATGGGCGTGACCGTGAAGCGACCGGTCGCGAACGTCGCCTGGCGTACGGGCAAGCGGCCGGAGGACCCGTACGCGGTTCCGTATTGGGAACGGCTTCAGGCGCTGGACTATGATTTTCTCAAGGGCGATTTCGAGAAGTCGGTCGGCATCGCGCTCCGTTTCGCGCTGTCGCTGCCGGGCGTGCACACGGCGATCGTCGGCACGTCGAATCCGGACCGGTGGGCGCAGAACGCGAAGCTGCTCGAGGAGGGACCGCTGCCCGCGGAGCAAATCGAGGCGATCCGCCGCGTATGGCGGGTGCGCGCGGGCAAGGACTGGATCGGATTGGAATAACGCAATCAGGCGGTGAAGCCGGGCATGGGCCCGGCTTTTTTCTTCGCTCGACCAGGCGGCGCCGCCATATCCTGAGCGAATTCTCATAATCGCGGACCGGCGCGGGTTTGCGCGATTGTGCCAACAATTGCCGGTTCAAATGCCGATCGCCGCCGTGCTAACCTCTTGGTCAAAGGAGGAATTGCGATGCACAGGAAATCCCGGGCAATCCGCCGGGGCTCGGCCGCGCTGCTCATGGCGGGCATACTCCTTGCCGGCGCGCAGGGCGCGAGCGCCGCGAACGTGCATACGGCGGTCGACGGCGACACTTTCTGGAAGTTGTCGAAGCAGTACGGCGTGCCGCTGGAGAAGCTGATGGCGGCCAATCCGGACATCGACCCGCTGAACATCTACAAGGGGCTGAAACTGGTCATTCCGGACGCCGGGAGCTCCGGGCCGATCGTCCACACGGCGGGCGAAGGCGACACGTTCTGGCAACTGTCGAAACAGTACGGCGTGCCGCTGGAGAAGTTGATGGCGGCCAATCCGAACGTCGATCCGCTCAACATCTACCTGGGGTTGAAGCTGATCGTTCCGGCAGTCGGAACAGGCGGCGCTTCATCCGCGGGAACGTCGTCCGCCGCGGCGCTTCCGTCCGCGCCCTCAGGCAACGACGCTGCGGCCGCCGCTTTCGCCGCGGGAGAAGCGGGAGCCAGGCCGCAGGTCTACAAGCAGGCCTTCCAGGCGAAAGCGACGGCCTATACGGCGGCCGCGTCGGAGAACGGCAAGTGGGGACCGGTGGATTACTTCGGCAATCCGCTCAGCCTCGGAACGGTTGCCGTCGACCCCGCAGTGATTCCGCTCGGGTCGAAACTGTACATCACCGGTTACGATTACGACGGACTGCCTAAGGGCGGCATGTACGCGATCGCCATGGATACCGGCGGCGCGATCAAGGGCAATCGGATCGACATCTTCGTGCCGGACAGCCGCGAGGAGGCGCTCAAGTTCGGCATCCAGTACGTCACGGTGTACGTCCTCTGAACCATTCGCGACCAAAAAGTCCCTCCGCACCCGGCGGAGGGACTTCTGCTTGGCGTCAAATCTTGAAGATCTGGATCGTGCGCTGCAGCTTGACCACCGTCTGCTGCATTTGCTCGGCTTCCTCGACGACCGCTTGCACCGCGGCCATCTGTTCGTTCATCGACGCGGACACCTGCTCGGTGCCGGCGGCCGACTGCTGCGTGATCGCGGAGATGTTCTGGATGGACGCCGCGATCTTGCGCGCGCTCTCGAGCATCGCGTCGCTTTCCCGGCTGAACGCTTCCATCTGTTCGGAGATGAATTCCACGCTCTTCACAATTTCGTTGAAGATTTCGTTGGATTGGCGGATGAGCTCGGTCTGGTCGCGAACGATGCTCTCGTTCACCTTCATGTTGGCGATCGCGTTCTTGATGCCCTGTTCGATGCCGCGGACGAGCGAGAACACTTCCTTCGTCGACGCGCCGGCTTCTTCGGCGAGCTTGCGCACTTCCTGCGCGACGACCGCGAACCCCCGGCCGTGCTCGCCGGCGCGCGCCGCCTCGATCGACGCGTTCAGGGACAGCAGGTTCGTCTGGTCCGCGATTTCCGAGATGGAGCGGGTAATCTTGGAAATGCCTTCCGCGTGTTTCGCCAGTTCCTCGATCGTCCGGGATACGGCTTCGGTCGCCTCCACGTTGCGGCGCATGCCTTCGGTTTGATTCTCGACGGCTTGCCGGCCCTGGCGGACCAGTTCCAGCGTGTGGGCGGACCGTTCATTCATCTGCTTCGTCGAATCGGCGTAGCTTGCGACCTTGTTCTCGATCTCGCTGATCGACTCGCTCATCTGCGCGACATCTTCCGAGATCTGGTTCGCGCCGGTCGCCAGTTCGCCCGCCGAGATGGTGACCTGCTCCATGACGGTTTTCAACTGCTGATTGCGCTCATAGATATTGCGGGACGCGTCGGATACAAGTCTGGTGATCGTGGAAGTCTCGCGCAGAATGTCGCGCAGCCGTTCGACCATGCTGTTGAAGGTCTGCGCGATGCCGGTGACTCCCGATTCGCCTTCGCCCTCGAGCCTGACGGTGAAATCGCCCTTCGAGATCAGGTAGGCGGCGTTGCGCATGTCCTCCATCGTGCTTGTAAGCGTTCTCTCAAAAAAAATGGCGATGGGATAAACGGCGCCGCAAAGCACGACGATCAGCACGAGCGGCAACAGGATGCTCTGGCCGCCGGCAAGCGCCGCGATCAGCATGGCAAGCGAGAATAGGATTGCAACCGCGTAGCAGGCTACAAGGCATTTCGTGCGCATGGTTTGCTTGACCAACCAGCTCATGTTGCAATGCTCCCTTACTCGTGGAATTATGCCATATTATAACACTGAAGACGAAATAGGTCTATCGTTGCCGAACAATTTGGCGGAAAGGACCTTCGGATGACGAATAGTTTTTATTTGTTGTCGGAGTATGTCAATTGATGTATAATCTAGTAGTGTAATCCCATGGAAGGATTATGAAGTCGAGTCAGAAAGGAGGGTATTGATGAAATTGGAGGATATGCCCCTGGCCCGGCAGATTGACCATGTATTCCGCCTCCTGGAGCCGGAGCTGACGGATGCGGTGGCGGGGACGGTGACGATCCAGATTCGCAACAACATGGTCGGCAAATACGGCGTGCGCCACCACCCGATCGAGTCCGTCAACGGCCGGTTCGTCCAGAGGGAACGGGGCATGACCGCGCAGCAGGTCAGCGAATTCCGGAGGATGGCCGTCGAATCGCTGCGGATGAAGCGGAACTGGACCCACGGCGAGATTCTGTTCGATTTCTCCGTGAAGCGGAACCGGGAGTGGACGGCCAGCGTCCAGTACGAGTCGAACTACAACACGTCGACCTGGATGTTCCGCTACCAGCAGAAACCTTCGGGTTCGGCGAACCAGTTGGCCTAGGCTGCGCATGTCAATCGGAAACGGGGGATAAGATGCCCGGACATCAAGAACGGGGTTTCCGCTGACGGACGCGAGTCCGCGGGGAGCCCCGTTCGGTTTTGGCGCAAGTGATTTGGCGCAAGTTATCTGACGAATCGGCCCGCAAGCTGCTCTTCCGCGATCTGGACCAGCCGGCGGGTGATGTATCCGCCGATCGCTCCGGCATCGCGCGTCGCCATAAAGCCGTAATACCCGTCTTGCGGAAGCTGGATGCCGAGCTCCTGGGCGACTTCGAATTTGAGCTGCTCCAGCGCCGCGCTTGCCTGCGGCACGACGAGCGCATTGCTGTTCCGTTTGCTGGAAGGCATGTTGTTCACCTCCTTGGGCGCTCTTAGTATGGCTGCCCTGGGAGGGAATATGCATGCCCGCCCGCAACAGTCGGTCTCAGCCCTCGACCTGACCTTTCACCTTGAAGCTGTGCTCGCGCTTGCGCGCTCGCTCCGCCTCTTCCATCGCCTTCATCTTGTCGATATCCTGTCTGATCCTGCCGGAGCAATTTTCGCACAAATGGCCCTTCCGGGTAGGACTTCCGCACAGGTCGCACAGATCGGTCAGGTTCGGATAGGACGCAAGACTGATCTTCTTCTGCCGGATCCATTCCCGGATCTGCTTGATCGGAACGCCTGTCGCTTCCGCCACCTGCTCGGTCGTCGCGTTGCGGTTCTTGAACAGATACCGGTCGACCGCGTCGTACTGGCGGTCGTGCAGTTCCGCGCATTCCGGGCAAAGGTTTCGCAGCGTCACCTGGAACACTTTGCCGCACATCGTACAGTGCGCCACCTTGAGTTCGGCCAACTTGACCCAGCTCCTTCGACAACATTCAACAGTTCTTTCTTCCTATGCTATCACAGATTTGTCACGAATGGAAAGACCGTGGCAGGAAATGTGACGGCCGTCACAGTCATGCATGGGTCGATGCTCCCGCCTTGACTTTCCCGCACGGGCGGGTATAATGTTTCCAACGGCCATGACGGGAAAGAGTACGCCAACACCCGTGATTGCAGAGAGCCGGTGGTTGGTGCAAACCGGCATCGCGGCTGGCGGAATGGGTCCCCGAGCCGGAGGCAGGAAAGCGGCAACCGTCGCCCATGGCCTCCCGGAGGCTCCACGTTACGGAGCGTGAGGCTTCGGACCGTATGCGAACGGATGCGGGTCGGAGCGAATAAGGGTGGCACCACGGTCCCTCGTCCCTTGCGGCGGGGGATTTTTTTATTCCATACACAAGGGGGAGACACTGATGCCTAGGGTATTGTCGGGCATCCAGCCGAGCGGCCAGCTCACGATCGGGAACTACATCGGCGCGATCCAGAACTTCGTGAAGCTCCAGGACACGCACGAATGCTTCTACATGGTGGTCGACCTGCACGCGATCACCGTGCCGCAGGATCCGGCCGCGCTGCGCGAGCAGACGGAATCGGTGGCGGCGCTGTACCTCGCGGCGGGCGTCGATCCGTCGCGGTCGGCGATCTTTATCCAGTCGCATGTGCCGGCGCATGCCGAGCTCGGATGGATCATGACGACGCTCGCCTACATGGGCGAGCTCGAGCGGATGACCCAGTTCAAGGAGAAGGCGGCCGGCAGGGGGTCCGTGCCCGCGGGGCTGTTCGTCTACCCGACGCTGATGGCCGCGGACATCCTTGTGTACAACGCGGATCTCGTGCCGGTCGGCGACGACCAGAAGCAGCACCTCGAGCTGACCCGCGACCTGGCGGAGCGCTTCAACGGCCGCTACGGCGAGACGTTCAAGCTGCCCGAGCCGTACATGGCGGAGGTCGGCGCGCGCATCATGTCGCTGGACGACGCGTCGAAGAAGATGAGCAAGAGCAACCCGAATCCGAACAGCTACATCGCGATGCTCGACGAGCCGGACGTGATCCGCAAGAAGATTTCCCGCGCGGTGACCGACTCCGGCCGGGAAGTGAAGTACGACCCCGAGAACAAGCCGGAAGTGAGCAACCTGATCAGCATCTACGCGCATTTCTCCGGGCTGACGGTGGAAGAGATCGAGCGGCGCTACGAGGGGCAGGGTTACGGCCAGTTCAAAAAGGATCTCGCGGAACACGTCGTGTCGGTGCTCGAACCGCTGCAGACGCGTTACCGGGAGATCCGGAGCTCGGGCGAACTCGGCCGCGTGCTGAAGGAAGGCGCGGAGCGGGCGGCGGCCGTCGCGGACCAGACGGTCAGAATCGTCAAGGAGCGGGTCGGTTTTCTCCCGCCCCGCTGACCATGATAATGAAGGAAAGCGGCCGGCGAATCGCCGGCCGCTCCGTCACTTGCGCTTGAGGGCTTTCGCCTTGACGGCGAACCCGGTTCCGATGACGACGAACGTCAGGACGAACAGGAAAGCGGCCACCCAGCCGTTGTGGCTGATGGCGACGCCCGTCGCCAGCATCAGGGCGACCGCGGTGACGGCGAACAGCAGGGAAGCGGTCTTGGACATGCGCGTCTCTCTCCTTGGGCGATTTCGGGTCTTGTGCAAGGTCAGGCATAAGAAAACGGATGAGGCACATAATAAGCTTGCAAGCTTGCATCAACACTACAGCTCAAGGGACGAAAGGAGACGACAACCATGGCAGGCCAAAACCGCAACAGCAACACGCTGGTCGTTCCGCAGGCCAGAGCGGCGCTGGAGCAAATCAAGTACGAGGCGGCTCAAGAGCTGGGCGTGCAAATTCCCCAGGACGGCTACTACGGCAACATGGCGACGCGTGACGCCGGTTCGCTCGGTGGCTACATCACGAAGCGCCTCGTCCAGATCGCTGAACAACAATTGGCGGGCTCCCGTCAATTCTGAAGCATATCAAGCCGCAAGAAGCCCGGAGATTCCGGGCTTCTTGCCGTCTCCTCCGCCTGTTGCTATGCTTACCATTGTACCGGGTTCGTCCCGCGGATTCAACTTCGCCGCACGGGAGGGGAGCGGCATGTACATTTGCTTCGCGGAATACCGGATCGCGGAGGAGCACCGGGAGCGCTATCTCGGGCTGATGGCCGGGCTGCGGGCCTCGCATCCGGAGATGTATATGAAGGAACGGATCAGCCCGGCCTGTTTGTCGAGGTCTGGCAAGCCCGCACGAAGGAAGAGGCGGACGGCATCCGGGCGATGAGGCTGTCGGACGACGCGGCATGGGCCGCCGTCAACCGCCTGGCTTCCGGCAAGGTTCACGCCTGGGTGTTCGGCTCCGTGTAGTCCTCGTGGCGGGAAGTCGCCGTGAAAGGCGTCTGCTGGGTGACGATGCCGCCCTGGAACGGATACTCGTAGTTGATCGGTCCGTCAAACGTGATGTAGTCGAGATTGACCATCAGCAGCAGGTACCGGATGCCCGTCGTCGGATCGCTCAGGATGATATGGTCGCGCCCGGCCGCCTCGATGATGCCGCGGAACACCTTCGCGTTCCATTGGCTGTTGTTCTCGAAGGTCATGTAGACGGTGGCCATCTTGCCGCGGTTGAGCCGGAGAATGTTCTCGACGTAGGATTCTTCCTGCGGCACCGTGACGATGTTGCCGCCCGACGGCGTGATGCCGGCGCCGCTCGGAACGCCCGGAAGGCCGCTGACGGGCATGAACGGAACGCCGCCGATCGTTCCGGCCGGGAAAGCGGTCGGCGCGTCGGCAAAACCGGAAGGCCAACCGGCCGGGGAGGTGGTCGCCGCGTCGGCAAGGCCGGAAGGCCAGCCGGACGGGAGCTGCGTTCCGGTCATGCCGCCCGGCACGCCTCCCGGCATGCCGGTCGCAAACGGCATGACATTGCCATAAGCGTCGTACGAAATCGTGGACATGTCGGTCTGGATTCCTCCTTCACGGGTTTAGTAGACGCCGGGGCAGTCGCTGCCCGACGGCGCATAGAAGCAGTGATTCTTGAACCGCCCGCTGTGCGACTGGTTCCACCAGGTGCCGGGGCACTGGCCGGTCGGGCGGAAGAACCAGAGCGCGTTCGTCGCGGGGTGCTGCCGCTCGCCGTTCACGACGCGCCTGGCCAACCGGATCTCCTTGTCGCGCGCATGCTGGTAGAAATAGCTCTTCGTCGTCGCCTCGAATCCGCCCGGGCTCTGGAAGACCATCTGCGGGATCGTGCGGATGTTGCGGAAGTCGAGGCAATTGCCCCGAACGCGGTTGACCCCGACATTGCCGACCATCAGCATGCCGAGTTCGCCCTCACCCTCGGCTTCCGCGCGCATCAGGCGCGCCAGCAGCCTGATGTCCTCGGTGTTGGCTTTGATGACGGCCATCCGGTTCATCATCACTTCCTTCCACGACGCTGATTGCCTTCGCATGGGCGAATGCTGCATTATCCTATGGCGGCATCCGCCCAAAGGTTCCGCCACCGCCCATGAAAGTGTCAAATTGTTGAACCCGACGGGGCGAACGTTGTCAACCAGCGAGCATTTCGGTATGATAGGATACGATTCCATGGGCCGGGAGCGTCAGGCCGCTCCGACATCGGCGCCGGAATTCGGGAGGCCTGCCGTGCTGAAAGACTTGATCAATCTGACGAAACCCGGAATCATAAGACTCAATCTGGTCGCCACATTCGGCGGTTTCTGGGTCGCGTCGAAGTGGGACATCGATTGGCCGCTCCTGATCTGGACGCTGCTCGGCACGACGCTGACAATCGCGTCGTCCTGCGTCATCAACAACTATCTCGACCGCAACTGGGACATCAAGATGGAGCGCACACGGAACCGTCCGCTGCCATCGGGGCGCATGTCGCCCTCGTTGGTGCTTGCGTACGGCATCGCGCTCGGCGTCCCGGGGCTCGCCATATTGTTTTTCCTGGTCGATCCGCTGAGCGGCTGGCTCGGCCTTCTCGGCGTGTTCGTCTACATCGTGATCTACACGCTCTGGCTCAAGCGCCACTCGACCTGGAGTACATCGGTCGGCGCCATATCGGGCGCGATGCCGCCGGTCATCGGATATTGCGCCGTGACAGGCGAGATCGACGCGGGCGCCTGGCTGCTGTTTGCGCTCCTGTTCCTGTGGCAGCCGCCGCATTTCTGGTCGCTCGGCATCCGCCGCGTCGAGGAATACCGGGCCGCCGGATTTCCGCTGCTGCCCGTCGTCAAGGGCGTGAAGCGGACGAAATGGCAGATGATCCCGTATGTCGTGCTGCTCGTGCCGGCCGGCGTTCTGTTGTACGCGTTCGGATACGCGGGCGTCATTTTCCTCGTCGTATCCGTGGCGTTCGGACTGGTCTGGAGCTGGCATACGATTGCCGGCGTCCGCGCATCGGACGACGCCGCGTGGGCAAGGCAGAACTTCATGTTGTCGGTGAACTATCTCATGGTCGTCTTCCTGGTCATGGTGGTCAATACACAAGGGAACGGCGCCTGGCTGCCCTGACAAACACGGAAGGAGGAGAACAAGATGTCATTCGCCAAGCGCTACGGATTCGCGATCGCCGTCGGCGTGCTGGTGCTGTTGATGGCGGGCTATCTGCTGTACGCCTACGGTCCGTGGAAGGGAGAGAAACTGCCGGTCGTTCATGAGAACGTGCCGGATTTCACGCTTACGGATCTCGACGGTGAGCCGCTCTCCTTCTCCGAGTCGGCGGGAAAGGTCAGGCTCGTCTACTTCTTCTTCGCCACCTGCCCCGATGTGTGTCCGCTTACGACGCGCGACATGGTCGACGTGCAGAATGAACTGAAGGAGCGGGGCGATTTCGGGACGAAGGTGGAATTCCACTGGATCTCGGTCGACCCGTACCGCGACACGCAGGAAGTGCTCGAGCGCTTCGCGGATGCGTACAAGGCGGACCGGTCCGGCTGGCATTTCCTGCGGGGAGAAGCCGAACAGATCGTCGAGATCGCCCGCGGGTTCAACCTGGGCGTCCTGAACCCGAACCCGGATACCATTGTGCACCCCAATCTTATCGCGCTGGTGGATCAGCAGGGGAACGTGCGCAAATACATCAGAGGCAGCGACGATACGGAAATGCTGGATCCGAAGGAAGTTGTCAAGGACATCTACAAGCTGCTCTGAGCCGGCGCGGGCATGGCCGCATCAGGCACGCCGCCCGCCGCCAGGAATGGGGACGATGGCATGCTGACCGTACTGTTTCATATTCTGACGAACAACGTGATCCCGCTGTCCGCGATGATTGCCGCAGGCGTCATCATGCAGCGGGCTTTTTCATTGGACATCCGGACGCTGTCGAAGCTGAACTTCTACATCTTCTCGCCCGCCATCATGTTCCGGCTGCTCTACGAGACGGAGATATCGGCGGCCATGTTCGGCAAGATCCTGCTGTTCGGCGCCCTGTTCATGATCGCGCAGTATGTTCTCGCCGATCTTGTCTGCCGCGCGCGGCGGGCGTCTCCCTCGCGGCGGGCGGCGCTTCGCAACAGCGTCATGTTCTACAACAGCGCGAACTACGGCATTCCGCTCAACCAGCTCGTGTTCGCGGGCAATCCGTACACGCTGTCGATCCAGGTGCTGGTCTCGATGATCCAGAGTCTCGTGCCCAACACCTACGGCGTGTACGCGGTTAACGCGCACAAGGCGAAACTGCGGGAGATCGGGCGCGTCGTCCTCACCTTGCCGGTCATCTATGTCATCCCGCTCGCCCTGCTGCTGCGCGCCTTCGAGACGCCGATTCCGCCGACCCTGGAAGCGCCGATCGGGTACCTGGCGAACGCGTTCATCGGCACGGCGCTGCTGACGCTCGGCGTGCAGCTCGGCAGCATGTCGTGGCGAATCGAGCGCGCCATGGCCGTCGATGTCGGACTGTCCGCGTTGCTGCGGCTGGTCGTCGGGCCGGCGCTGGCATGGGGGCTGTCGCTGCTCATGGGGTTCGACCGTTTGACGACCGCGGCGATCATCGTCTCGTCCGCCGTGCCGACCTCGCTCAGCAGCGTGCTGCTCGCGGTCGAGTTCGACAACGAGAAGGAGTTCGCTTCCCAGGCCGTCTTCTTTTCGACGCTGCTCAGCGTCCTCACCGTCACGATCGTCATCGCGCTGGTGATGTGAGCCGGGACGCGGCATTCTTCCGATTCATTCCTCCGTTCTTTCCGAAAGGTTCGCTGAAACGGGACATCATGCGATAAAGGATGGCAGTTGATGCAGTAAAACATCACGGCACGGAAAGGGATGGGTGCGCATCATGATTTTCGCGGGTTGGATTCGGAGGAGGCTGGCCGTCAGGATCGCCGTACAGGTCGTCTCGGTCGTCCTGATCTTGTCGGCCGGTTACATCTGGCTGCAGGCGGCCAACGCGAAGAACGCGGCCGTCGGCGTCATCACCGCCCACGGCGAGCATATCGGCGAGCATTTCGTCAAGCGTCTCGATGTCGGGCAATTGGAAGAATTCCTCGATCAACCCGAAGAAAACGAAACGTACTGGGCGATCCGCGACGAACTGGACCGGTTCCGGACGGAGATCGGCGCGCTTTATGTCTATATTTTCCGCGCGGATGAGGATGGCCGGGCATACATCATGATCGACGGACAGCCGCGGGATTCGGACGTGGCGTCCCCGATCAACGAGGAAACGGATGTCGACGCGGAGCATCTGGAGCGGCTGCGGGACGGCCTCACGGCGAGCGCCGATATTGTGGAAGATCCGCTGTACGGGTTTTACGCGTCTTCCTACGCGCCGATCCTGCGCGCGGACGGAAGCCTCGTCGCCGTGCTCGGAATCGATACCGACGCGTCTTTGGTGGAGGAAATCGCCGACGGCATCGTCCGGGACAGCATTCCGTATTTCATGCTCATGATCGCCTATTCGCTGCTCGGCACCGGCTTCGTCGTCTGGGCGATCGCCAGGGCGATAAGGCCGCTCCGGCGCATGGTGACCGGCGCGGAGTCCATCGCCTCCGGAGATTTCCAGACGGCGAACCGGCTGCTGCGGGATCATCCCGTGCGCTCGCTGGACGAAATCGGCGCGATGTACCGGGTCATGGCGAAAATGTCCGACAGCCTGAGCGCCTTGGTCCGCGGCATGGTGTCCGACGTGGCGAGGACCGCGGACCGGCTGGTCGGCGCGTCGGACAGCCTCGCGAAGGAATCGGGCGAACTGCTGGAGCTGAACTCCAGAGTGCGCGACGCCGCGAACCTCGTGGCGGACGGCACGTCGACCCAGCGCGCGAGCTCGGAAGAAAGCGCGCGCGCCATGGAGGAAGCGGCGGCGTCGATTCAGCGCATCTCCGAAGCGTCCATGGTCGTGGCGGACGCCGCCGGCCAAGCGTTGGGGAGCGCGGAGAGCGGCCGGGAGATGATCGAGAGCCTGAACGGCCAGATCCGGGCCATCTCCTCCGCGACGGACGACACCGTGCGGCGGACCGATGCGCTGCGCGGCCGCTCGGACGAGATCGGGGAGGCGATCGCCGGAATCTCCCGGGTCGCCGACCAGACGAAGCTGCTCGCGCTCAACGCCGCAATCGAAGCGTCGCGGGCGGGCGAACACGGAGCCGGGTTCGCCGTCGTGGCGAGGGAAGTGCGCAAGCTCGCGGAAGAGGCGGCCGTTCTGACGGAGCGGGTGGCCGCGCTGCTCGGCGACATCCGGAACGAATCGGTGCGCATCAGCGAGGCGATGCTCCGGAATTCCGGCGAAGTGAAGGCGGGCGAGGAGCAGTCCGGCAAGCTGCGGGAGGCGTTCGCGGACATCGTGGAGAAATTCCGCATGGTCAGCCTGCACATCCAGGATATATCGGCCGCGGCGGTGGAGCTGTCCGCGGGTTCCGAAGAGGTGGCCGCGTCCGTCTCGGAGATCGCCCGGATCGCGAGGGGGTCGAACGAACAGGCGCTCCGGATCCGGGAGCAGACGGAGAAACAGCAGCAAAGCGCAAAACGCGTCGCCGACGCGGCTTCGGAACTGAACGCGGCGGTGCGCCGGCTGCGCGATTCGGTGCAGAATATCCGGATTTGATGGAGCCGCGCTTACGGATCCTGCTGCAGCAGCCGGGCGAGCCCGTCATCCTCCGGACGGATGATGTAGGCTTCAAGCCCGGCTTTTTCCAGTTGTTGGATGAGGTATTCGTCCGGCGTATTTTCGACGCCGGGATAGCCTTTGCGCGTGTAGATGTGTTCGGCGTCGGGGAAAGCGTCCCGCAGAATGCCGCGGATGCGTTTTCCGGACGCGTCGTTGTCGGTGAAAATGTACAACTCCCGGTTGCCGACCGCGCGCACCAGCTTGTCGATCTGATCCGGCCCCGGCGTTCCGAACGTGCACAGGATTTCGACGTCGCCGGTGAGCAGCCGCCGCAGCCGGGCGCGGTCGTTTTTTCCTTCCACGATGATGACGATGTCCACTTGAGCATCCCCCGCATTGTTCTGCTGCACTCCATTGTACTTATTTCCCGGGAAAAGTCGAATCCGGGTTCAACCGATGCGGGGAGATGCGGTCCGCAGACGGCGCGGCCCGGCGAACGGCAGCAGGATCACGCCGGTCATGAGCACGAGGAACGCCAGAAAATAGGGGGATACGTGATCGCGGATGTAGCCGGCGGCAAGCGGACCGAGGAACGCGCCGACGGAATAGGCGATCGACAGCACGGAGAAGGTGCGGCCGTACTTCGCGCTGCCCGTCAGCTCGATGAGCAGCGTCGACAGCGCGGGGTAAATGACGCCCTTGGCCATGCCGATGATGAACAGCAGCGCGGGCAGCGGGACGAGCTCGCCCACGGCGGCGGCGAAATAGGCGAGCGCCAGCGTCAGCGCGCCCGCCATCGTCCGCCGGAGCGAGGAATACCGGTTCAGGAACATCATGCTGAGTGTCACGAGGGAGCCGAGGCTGAGGACGGAGAACAGCAGGCCGGTCTGCATGATGCTGTGGTCGTGCAGCGCGAGCAGCGGCAGCTCGAACGACAGGATGCCCTGCGCGCAGGACATCGCGATCGGCAGCGCGTAGACAAGCCAGGGCAGCGGAAGGTCGTCGCCGGCGGCGGGCGCGGGTGTCTTGTCCGCGACTCCCGCTCCTTGCCCGTCGGCCGGGAGTCCGTTCGGGCGGGGCGCAGGTCCCGCGGCGCCGTGCGGTCCCGCGTGCCCGGCATGGCCGGTCGCCGCGGCCGCCGTCGCGGGCGGCCGGATGTCGCGGATGAACAGGAGCGCGCAGATCGACGTGCCGATCAACAGCCAGCCCAGCGCGTAGAAGGACAGCTCGAACCCGAGGCGGGCGACGAGCAGCGCGCCGGCAGCGGGGGAGACGACGGAGGCGAGCGTGTGCACGAGCCCGTTGCCGGCCATGAGCTTGCCCTGCAGGATGCGGTCGGTCGTGATCCGGGCCAGCAGCGCCATGCAGGCCGGCGACAGGAAGGCAAGGACGAAGCCGCTGATCGAGCGAAGGACGAGCAGTTGCCACGGGTCGTCCACCCGCGACTGGAGCAGCAGGATGACGCCGGCCGCGAGCAGGCTGAGCACGATGAAGACGCGGCTCCCGAACCGGTCGACGCTCCAGCCCGCGATCACGTTGCCGGGCAGATGGGTGATCGAGTACAACCCCATCATGAGGCCGATGAAGGACGGAGCGGCGCCGAGCGACACGGCGAACGGGGTCAGGATCGGATACTGCGCGTGCAGGTCGAAGATCGCGATGAACGAAAACAGATAGAGCCAAATGGCGGTCCTCATGCGGTCACGCTCCGTTTCTTGCGTGTTGCGGTGTTCCCTCTGATCATACGCCCGGCGCGGACGAGTTATGTCTGTCCGTTCCGGTGTCGGCGCCGGGAAAAGGACGAAGAATATTCGTCCATTACCAGGATATAATTGGAAAATCCCAAGAATAGAGGGAAACGCTTCGTTCGTTCATTCTGACGAACGGCCGGCGGGCTGTTCCGACCGATGCGGCAAGCCGCGCCATCCGCTCCCGGCGGGCGGAGTGCGACGCCGGCCGCGTGGACGCCCGTTTTTCCCTGCGCTATAATGGGTACGGGATTATGAGATGGGCAGCCCCGCGAAGGCTGCAACGGCAACCTTTCATTCAACTTTCAATCGCTTTCCGTCGTCAGCTTCTCAATAAAGGGGGTTCCGGGATGCTGGGCGAACTGTTCCAGGCGGACATGGAGACCTGGAAGCAATTCCTGATCGATCGCTGGTATGTGCTGGCCATCGCGCTGGTCGTGGTGTTGCTTGTCATCAAGATCGTGAAGACGGTCGTGAAGTGGCTGCTCGTCGCCGTCATCGTGATCGGCGTGCTGCTGTACAGCGGCTATTCGCTCGAGGATCTGCGCGTCGACAAGCTGAAGGAGCAACTGGGCGAGCAGCTTGAAGATTTGCGCGTCAACAAGTTGAAGGAACTGGGCGAGCAGCTCAAGGATCAGGCCGTCTCGACGCTGACGCGCGAAGTGTTCGAGGCGATGGCCGGAGAGACCTCGGAGGCAGTCTACTCGCAGGGCGAGGACGGCACGTTCACGGTGCGGAGCGACAGCCTCGTCATCACGGGCAAGATCGGCGAGGGCGAAGTGTCGATCACCTATCTCGGCGCTCCGCTCGGCCGCGTGAAGCTGGACGAGACGATTTCGTCGTTCATCGACCAGGCGAAGGCCGCGAGCTGATCCGCGGGTGAGCGAAAGGGCGTGATGCGGATGCATGCATCCGACTTTGCGGAACCAGTCGCGGTTGCCGTCGTCGTCATCATCGCCGTATCGCTCTGGCAAGGCATGAAGCGGGGTGCGCCGGGTTCCGCGAAGCACCTCTTGTTGTTCTTGTGGGACACGGTCTGCGCGATCGCGTCGCTGGCGCTCGCCATCCGGTTCGCGACGGCGCTGGGGCCGGCTGTCGAAAAGCGCCTGATGGCGGCCGATCTCAAGCCGCCCTCCGGCGACATCGACAACTGGTCGCTCGCGTGGCACACGTTCATTACGGGCGTGCGGGATTTCACGCTGCTGCGCCTCGGGCTGCTGTTTCTGATCGGGTATATCGCCATCCGGCTGCTGCTCGGGCTGCTCGGGACGATCGCGCTGCGCCTCCTGGCGATCGCCGGAACAGCCGCGGGCCGGCCGGCGAAATCTGAAGGCGAAGGCGCGGGCGCGCTCAGCCGCGCGGCCGGCGCCGCCCTCGGCTTCGTCCACGGCGGTGGGCGGGCGCTCGTGCTGATGGCGGCGCTGTTCGTCTACGTGTCGCTGCTGCCGAACGCGCCGCTGGCCGGAAGGATCGAATCGTCTCCGCTCTACCGCGAGGCGTCGGAACGGCTGCTCGAACCGGTGGCGGGCGGCGTGATGGCGGAGCAGGGGCCGGTGCTGTCGAAGGCCGTCGAAGCCGAGTTCCGCCGGATTCTGCAGCGCCGGTACGAGATCATCGACCGGGATGTGCCGGACGACATCCGCGAGGCGGCGCTGCGCATCACCGGCGGCGCGAAGGACGAGGAGGCGAAGGCGCGCGCCCTGTACGACTGGGTCGGCACGCGCATCGCGTACGACTGGGACAAGGCGGACGCCTACATGGAGCGCGGCGAGTGGCGGGAGCAGACGCCGGAGGACACGTTCCGCACGCGGCGGGGCGTCTGCATCGACATCGCGCGCCTCTACGCCGCGATGGCGCGCAGCGCCGGGCTGGAAGTTCGGGTCGTCACCGGGCTCGGCGCGGACGGCCGGGGCGGCTTCGGACCGCACGCCTGGAACGAGGTGCGGACGGGCGAGCGATGGATCCCGCTCGACGCGACCTGGGCCCGGTCCGGCGACTGGTTCGATCCGCCGGACTTCGACCGCACCCACATCAGGGAGTCGTGACGATCGGCGGGAAATAAGGGCGCGCGCGGCGGGAGTTTTTTTGATCCGGGAATGCGGAGAAGGGGGATGCGGTCGTGGCGAACGAACAGCGGACGGAAGAAGAACAGCGAAGACGGATCGCGAATCGGCGGCATTTCTCGTTCCGGCTCAATATATTCTTCTTCTGCACGTTCCTCCTGTTCAGCGTGCTGATCGTGCAGCTCGCGATTCTGCAGTTCGTGCGCGGACCGGAGCTGCGCGCCGAACGGACGAGCAGCGGCAGCCGGACCGTGCAGATTCCGCCGATCCGCGGCAACATCTACGACGCGACCGGCCAGCCGATCGCGTATTCGGTGTCGACGCAGTCGCTCTACTTCACGATGGAGCGGTCGATCAAGGAAGCCGAGGCGCGGCGGATCGCGGAGCAGCTGCACGCAGTGTTCACGAAGTACGGCGATCCGAACGAAGCGATCACGATCGAGCAGATCATCGAGCGGATGGACATCAACTTCCGGCAGAACACCATTTACACGCCGAGGCTTATCAAGTACAACCTGACGAAGCAGGAGATCGCGTATTTCTCGGAAAACAGCGCGAAATTCCCGAACGTCGACATCGTGGAAGACACGATCCGCCATTATGACAAGGACACGGTCGCGGTGCAGCTGATCGGCTATCTGAAGAACTTCGATTCGGCCGTCACGTCCGCCGCGACGAAGGATTTCTACGAGCCGAAAAAGAAGTCGGACGACCCGACGCTCAAATATCTGAACGACGAGGACGTCGGCATGGACGGGCTCGAGCTGATGTACCAGGACGTGCTCCGGGGCCGCAACGGGGTCAAAACATACCCGGTCAACAGCCTCGGCGAGATCATCGGCGAGCCGGTCATCACGAAGCCGGAGAAAGGGAGCGACCTGTACCTGACCATCCATCGCGGCGTGCAGCTCGCGACGGAGAAGGCGATTCTGGACCATCTCGAGTATCTGCGCACCGCGCCCTTGGCAAGCGGCGACCGGGCGGAGTTCGCGCGCGCGGGCTATGCGGTCGCGATCGAGGTCGAGACCGGCAAGGTGATCGCGATGGCGAGCATGCCGGACTACGACCCGAACGTCTGGCAGGGCGGCCAGATCAGTCCGGCCAACTATGAAGCGACGAAAACCTACCACAAGAACGGCGCGATCTCCCAGGCCTACCAGGACTGGGGTTCGCAGGAGGAAGCGAACAAGCATCCGTCCTCGCTCGTGCCGCTCGGCTCGACGCAGAAGCCGCTCACGGTGCTGATCGGGCTGGCGGAAGGGCTGATCACGCCGCGGACGGTCTACAACGACACCGGCGTGTTCCAGTTCGGCCGGGAAGGGTACCGCGTCTCGGTCCGCAACGCCGAGCGGAGCGCGTTCGGACGGCTGACGCCGACGACGGCGATCCAGAAATCGTCGAACACGTTCATGGCGGAAATGATCGGCAACGCGCTGTATCTGCGGGAAGGCAAGAAAGGCGTCGAAATCTGGGACAGCTGGGTGAAGCAGTTCGGCCTCGGCGTGTCGACCGAGAGCGGGCTGCCGGGCGAGTCGAGGGGCGTCATCGATTACTTCCACGAAGCGGAGAACGGCAGCCCGCAGTCGGCGCTCATCTATGCGTCGTTCGGCCAGCAGGGCCGCTACACGGCGCTTCAGCTGGCGCAATATGCGGCGACGCTGGCGAACCGCGGCAAGCGGATGAAGCCGCAGTTCGTGGAGCGGATCGAGGACGCCGACGGACGGACGGTGGCGACGTTCGAGCCGGTCGTGCTGAACACGATCGACCTGCCGGAAGAGTACTGGAACACCGTCATCAACGGCATGAAGTCGAACGTGCGGGGGTTCGACGGGTTCCCGTACGACTACCGGCGCAAGACCGGCACGTCGGAGCAGCAGACGAGCGCCGGCATCGTCGAGAACGCGGTGTTCATCGCATTCGCGCCGGCCGACAATCCGAAGCTGGCGGTCGCGGTCGTCGTGCCGGAGGGCGGATACGGCGGCCGGGGGGCGGCGCCGATCGCGCGGAAGATCTTTGACGCGTACGACTACTATATCGGGCTCACCGGCACGCCGCGGAAGAACGTGTATGTGCAGCAGCCCGTCAACCCGGACGGCGGCACGGGCGGAAGCACGGCGACGGATGCGACGCAGCCGGAGCCGGACGCGGGTCAGACGAACGCGGGCCGGCAGGGCGGCTCGCAGAACGCATCGCCGGGCGGCGCGCAGAGCGGCGCTTCCGGCGGCGGTCAGGCGGGCGGGAACGGCGCCGGCGGCGCGGCGCAAGGCGCAAGCGGCAATGCCGGAGCGGGCGATGGCGGCGCAGGACAATCCGCCGGGGCAAGCGGCGGCGAACCGGCCGACGGGGAAGCCGGCGGCACGGGCGACGCGGATGGCACTGGCAGCGCAGCCGGCGGCACGGGCGACGCGGGCGGCACTCGCGGCGCAGGCGATACCGGCGGCGAAGGCGGCGCGAGCGGCGAAGACGCCGCGAATGGCGCGGGCGGTTCGCCGGGCGGCGCGTCCGGCGAATCGGACTCCGCCGGCAGGTCCGAAGCTCCGCCTTCGGGCTTGCCGGAGACGACGCCGCCCGAGCGCCGCGAGGAACCGTCGGACGGCGAAGGCGGTCCGGCAGGCTCCGGAGCGGACGGCGCCGGCTCGAACGCCGGCGGAAGCGGTCCGGCGGACGCGTCGGAATCGCGGGATGACGGCTGATCAAAGGGTGCGACGGGGGGTCCGCATATGAAGAAATTGCTGCTCCTCTATCTGGTGATCATCGGCGCCTACGTGCTGTATGCCCTGAATTTTTTCTACGGGAAGAACCAGCAGACCCGGGCTGGCGATTCCGCCGCGCTGGTCGGCAGCCTCGACGAGAAATACGTCATGGTGACGTTCCAGTCCGGCATTGATTATTGGAAAAGCGTGATCAAAGGATTCGAAGACGCGGCGGAAGTGCTGGGCGTTTCGGTGGAATACCGGGGATCGACCCAATACGACGTGAGGGAGCAGGTGACCGTGCTGGAGCAGGTGATCGCCCAGAAACCGGCGGGCATCGCCCTCACCGTCATGAATCCGGAAGCGCTTACACCTTCAATCGACAAGGCGGTGGACGCCGGAATTCCGGTTGTCCTGTTCGATGCCGGCGCGCCGGACAGCAAGGCCTACTCCCTGCTCGCAACGGACAATTACAACGCGGGCGCGACGGCGGCCCGGACGATGGCCCGGCTGATCGGAGGCAAAGGGGAAGTCGGCGTCGTGACCCTTCCCAATCAGCTCAACCACCAGCAGCGCACCAACGGTTTCCGCGACACGATCCGCGCCGAATATCCGGAGATGACGATCGTCGCGATCGAGGACGGCAAGGGCGACCGCATCGTGTCGCGGGACGCGGCGCTCGCGATCCTGGACGCCCATCCGAACGTGAAGGGCATCTTCAACACCGACGCGAACGGAGGCGTCGGGATTGCGGATGCGGTTCGGTTGCGGCAGCGGCAGAACGAGGTGAAGGTGATCGCCTTCGACACCGACAAGGTGACGCTGGACATGATCCGCCAGGGCGAGATCGACGCGACGCTGGCTCAGGGCACGTGGAACATGGGCTACTGGTCGCTCCTGTACCTGTTCCACCTCCACCACGGCCTGGTGTCGCCCGACAGCGGCCAGACGGCGGACGCGTCCCCGCTTCCCGTCTATGTGGATACGGGGATTTCCGTTGTGACCCGCGAGAATGTCGACAATTATTACGTGAAATGACGGACGCCCGGGCGGCAGGTGAGTAGCGTGTTCAAATGGCTGGAAATCAACGACTGGCCGATCCGCAACAAGCTGATCGCCCATTTTCTGCTCATCGGCATATTGCCCGCGGTCTGTCTCGGCGTGCTCATCCATTTCTCGGTGGACCGCGTCCTGGAGCGCCAGGCCACGGAGAACACGCTGCAACTGATCGGCAAGGTGAACCGCTCGCTGGAGCAGTATGCCGCCAACCTCCAGAACATCACGTACATCGCCACCGGCAATCCGGACGTCCGCCGTTTTCTCGACGGCACCGAAGGACCGGAAGCGAAGGAGAACGACCACTATGAGATCCGGCAGTTCCTGCAGACGGTCAGCACGCTGTACACGGAAGTCGCCGGCATCCTGATCGCAAGCAGCGGCGGCGAATCCATCAGCAACGAACTGTACGCCAAGGAAGGCTATCCGCTTACCCGGGAGCCGTGGTATGAAGAAGCGGTGCGGCGGGATGGCATTTTCACGATCATCGGACGTCCCGTGGGCAGGCATGTGACCAGCCACGTCAATTACCGGGACGAAGAAGTGGTCTCGGCCGCCCGGGCGGTGCTCGATCCCGAAACCCAGAACGTGCTCGGCGTCGTCCTCATCGACCTGAAGCTGCGCGTGATCGCGCAGGAGCTGAAAAACGTGCGCCTCGGACGCAACGGCTATCTCATGGTCATCGACGACGGCGGCGAGCCCGTCTACACGCCGGCCAATCTGCCGGTGAGCGCTGTGGAGCCCGACTGGTTCGAGGGGACGTCGGGATCGGTCTTCCGGAACACGGACACCGGAAAGTTCCAGTTCATTTACGTCAAATCGCCCTTCATTGGCTGGACGACCATCGGGGTGTTCCCGGCGCGCGAGTCGATCCGCGAAATGCGAGAAATCCAGTTCTACATCGTCAGCTTCGTGTTTCTCGTCTGTCTGTTCGGGTTTACGGCCTCGTACTATCTGTCCCGCACGATCTCCCGCCCCATCGGGCAACTGATCTCGTTCATGCAGAAGGCGGAATCGGGGGACCTGCTCACCCGGTTCATCGGCGAGCGGCACGACGAAATCGGCATGCTGGGCCGGAGCTTCAATCGGATGCTGTACCGGATCAATCGGCTCATCACGCTGATGGAGCGCCAGGAGCGGCAGAAGCGGGAGGCGGAGTTGCGCAGCCTGCAGGCGCATATCCGGCCGCATTTCCTGTACAACACGCTCGACACGATCCAGTGGATGGCGCGCCGGGAGGGCGCGACGGCCGCCGCGGAAGTGGCGGAATCGCTCGCAAGGCTGTTCCGGGTCGGGCTCAGCGGAGGCAGGGACCGGATTCCGCTGGCGGAAGAGTTCGAGCATCTCGAGAGCTATCTGAAAATCCAGAAGGTCCGCTACCGGGACAAGCTGAACTTCGCGATCCGCATGGAGCCCGGCCTCGAAGGGCATACGGTGCTGAAACTGATCCTTCAGCCGCTCGTCGAAAACTCCATCTACCACGGCATCAAGGAGCGGCGAGGCCCCGGCACGATCGCAGTGGACGCCTTCATCCGGGACGGCGATCTGATCCTGAAGGTCAGGGACGACGGCGTCGGAATGGACGAAACCCGGCTTGCGGAAGTGCGGCAGGCGTTGGATCGGGTCGGCCGCGAACTGGATCCCGAGGAGCGGCTGGCCGAAGCGGATTCCGGGGAGACGGGCGGATCGGGCGGCCGAAACCGGGGATTCGGGCTGATTAATGCTCATGAGAGGCTGAAACTGACGTTCGGCGAGCGGTACGGACTTGCGATCGACAGCACGCGCGGGGAAGGCACGACGGTGACCGTCGTCCATCCCGTGCTGCTGCCGGAGGCTTCCGATGCGGACCGGAAGGAGGATCGAACGTGAACCGGCGATGGAAGGTGCTGATTGCCGATGACGAGGTCATCATTCGTGAAGGCATCCGCGACGCGGTGAAATGGGACGCGCTCGACATGGAGATCTGCGCGGAGGCGGAAGACGGAGAAGAGGCGCTCGAGCTCGCAGAACGGCACGGGGTGGACGTCATGCTCGTCGACCTGAACATGCCGATCATGCACGGTCTGGAGCTGATTCGTCTGATCCGGGAGAGACTTCCGTCGTGCCTCGTCGTCATCATCACCGGCCATGACGAGTTCGAGTACGCCCGGCAAGCCATCCGGCTCGGCGTCCAGGAATATGTGCTGAAGCCGACCAACCCCGGGGAGCTTACGCAGATCATGTCGCGCGTCCGGGAGCGGCTGGAGCGGGAAGAGAAACTGAACGCCTACATGGAAGCGGCGGCCGCGCAGATCCGGAAAAATCTTCCCCTGCTCCGCGAACGGTTCTGCATGGAATGGATGGAGGGCGCGCTCGGCCGCGACGAGATTGCCGAGCAGCTCCGGTTCCTGGATCTTCCCGATCGTCTTCCCGAATCGGTCATGGCGATCCGCTGGCCGGAGCTCGACATGAGCCAGTCCCCGCGGAACGAATCCGAGCGCCAACTGATGCTGTACGCCATCGAGAACGTGACATCGGAATTGCTGGGCGAGGCGGAGCATCTGATCTTTCGGGATTCCACCGGTCTCATCCTGATGATCGTCTGGGATGACGTGCCGCCGGCGCTGGCCAGCGGGATCGAGCAGGCGGTCCAGCAATATTTGAAGCTGACCGTTCAGGTCCGTCTCGAACCGGCCGGGCAGGACCTGGCCGAAGTCGGCGCGGCGCTGAGGCGCGCCCGAATCGCCGTCTGCCGGGAAGCCCGCCTGTCTCCGATCGTCAGGCGCGCCCGGGCGCTGATTCGGCAGCGGTTCGCCGATCCGGAGCTGTCCCTCGAAGCGGCGGCCGCCGAGCTGCATGTGTCTCCCGTTTACCTGAGCCGTATCCTCAAGCAGGAGCTCGGGGCGCCGTTCAACAGCCTCGTGACGATGATGCGCATGGAGAAGGCGACGCGCCTGCTGACCGGAACGGACCTTCCGATCCACGAGATCGCCGAAAGCGTGGGCTACGTCAGCCAGCACTATTTCAGCACTGCCTTCAAGAAAATGTTCGGCGTCTCCCCCAACCAGTATCGGAAAGGCGAGACGGAAGCCGAAGAAGCGGACGAACGTTGAGCCGCGCGGCTCATGACGCGGACCCCCCAGGGGGGCCCTTTTTCTTTTTTTGTTTAATTTTTGAAAAAACGCATCGGGTTTTTCGAAAGACCGGGCCGGCCTTCCCGAAGTACGATACGGTCGAACACCACACCAAACCACATCGAAAAGGGGAAGGGGTAGACCGATGAAGAGAAGATTCAGCGTGATTCCGGTCCTGCTGCTCGTCATGGCGCTCATTGCAGCCGGCTGCGGAGGTTCCGGCGGAAAGTCGGGCGGAAGCGGCGGCGGAGACGCCGGCTTCATCGGCATCGCGATGCCGACGAAGTCCCCGGAACGTTGGGTGCATGACGGCAACAACATGAAAGCGGAATTCGAGAAGCGCGGCTACAAGGTCGACCTGCAATACGCGGAAGACATCGTCGAGAACCAGGTGTCGCAGATCGAGAACATGATCACGAAGGGCGTCGACGTGCTCGTCATCGCCGCGATCGACGGGGAATCGCTGACCAACGTCCTCGACAAGGCGAACGCCCAGGGCATCAAGGTCATCGCCTACGACCGGCTGATCCGCAAGTCGGAGCATGTCAGCTATTACGCGACGTTCGACAACTTCAAGGTCGGCGTGCTGCAGGCGTCCTACATTGAGCAGGCGCTCGGGCTGAAGGACGGAAAAGGCCCGTTCAACATCGAACTGTTCGCCGGCTCGCCCGACGACAACAACGCCTACTTCTTCTTCAACGGCGCGATGAGCGTGCTGCAGCCGTACATCGACAACGGACAGCTCGTCGTCAGGAGCGGCCAGACGGCCTTCGACCAGATTGCGACCCTCCGCTGGGACGGCGCGACGGCGCAGGCGCGCATGGACAACCTGCTCAGCGCCCACTACACCACCGAGCGTGTGGACGCGGTCCTGTCGCCGTACGACGGCATCAGCATTGGCATCATCTCGTCGCTGAAGGGCGTCGGGTACGGCTCCGGAGACAAACCGATGCCGGTCATCACGGGGCAGGACGCGGAGCTCGCGTCGGTCAAGTCGATCCTCGCCGGCGAACAGACGTCCACCATTTTCAAGGACACCCGCGAGCTGGCCAAGAAGGCGGCGGAGATGGCGGAAGCGGTGCTCAAGGGCGAAGAGCCGGAAGTGAACGACACGACGACGTACGACAACGGCGTCAAGGTGGTGCCGTCGTACCTGCTCGAGCCCGTCTCCGTCGACATCACCAACTACAAGGAAGTGCTGATCGACAGCGGCTACTACACGGAAGACCAACTGAAATAACCCGCTGACATTCAGGCGCAAATTCCGGCAGGGAGCGATTTCGTGACGGCCGTCCGCGGCGCGTCGCGAAATCGTTTCCGCGAAGGAGAGAATCGGAGCGATGACAGACATCCTGCTGGAAATGCGGGGGATCACGAAGACTTTTCCCGGGGTCAAGGCGCTGAACAATGTCAACCTGAAGGTGCGGGAAGGCGAAATCCACGCGCTCATGGGCGAGAACGGGGCCGGGAAGTCGACGCTCATGAAGGTGCTCAGCGGCGTCTATCCTCACGGTTCCTATCAGGGCGAGATCTACTTTCAGGGCCGGCTCTGCCAGTTCCGGGACATCCGCGACAGCGAGCGGCACGGCATCGTCATCATCCACCAGGAGCTCGCGCTCAGTCCGTATCTGTCGATCGCGGAGAACATTTTCCTCGGCAACGAGCGCGCCCGGAGAGGCGTGATCAACTGGGGCGAGACGTTCGTGCGCGCCCGGGAATTGATGGATCTGGTCGGACTTGAGGAGTCGCCGAACACCCGCGTCATGGATCTCGGCGTGGGCAAGCAGCAGCTCGTCGAAATCGCCAAGGCGCTCAGCAAAAATGTCAAGCTGCTCATCCTGGACGAGCCGACCGCCGCCCTCAACGAACACGATAGCGAGAACCTGCTGCGGCTGCTCAAGTCGTTCAAGGAGCGCGGCCTGACTTCGATCCTGATTTCCCACAAGCTGAACGAAATCGTCAAGGTGGCCGATTCGATCACGATCCTGCGGGACGGCGCGACCATCGAGACGCTCGACACCGCCAGGGACGAGATCACGGAAGACCGGATCATCCGGGGCATGGTCGGGCGCGATCTGAAGCACCGCTATCCGGAGCGGACGCCGAACATCGGCGAGACGATTTTCGAGGTGCGGAACTGGAACGTATATCACCCGCTCCAGCCGGACCGCCGCGTGATTGCCGATGTGAGCTTCCATATCCGCCGGGGCGAGGTCGTGGGGATCGCCGGGCTGATGGGAGCCGGACGGACGGAGCTGGCGATGAGCCTGTTCGGCAAGGCGTACGGCAAGCGGATCAGCGGGCAGATTCTGATGCGCGGGGAGCCGGTCGACCTGCCCGACATCCCGGCCGCCATACAGAACGGGCTCGCGTACGTGACCGAGGACCGGAAGAACTACGGGCTTGTCCTGATCCAGGACATCAAGCGCAACACGACGCTCGGCAAGCTGTGGAAGGTCGCCAGACGCGGCGTCATCGACGAGCGTCAGGAAATCGTGGAAGTGGAAGGCTACCGGCAGCGTCTGAACATCAAGACGCCGAGCATTCTGCAGACCGTTATGAACCTGAGCGGCGGCAACCAGCAGAAGGTCGTGCTCAGCAAGTGGATTTTCACCGAACCGGATGTGCTCATCCTGGATGAACCGACCCGCGGCATTGATGTCGGCGCGAAATATGAGATCTACACCATCATTAATCAACTTGCCGGCGAGGGCAAGGGCATCCTGCTCATCTCGTCGGAGCTTCCGGAATTGCTCGGCATGTGCGACCGGATCTATGTCATGAGCGAGGGGCGCATGACCGGAGAGCTGACCCGGGCGGAAGCCACCCAGGAAAACATCATGCGACTCATGGCGCGAATGGAGGGCGACATCCGTGCAAACGGTCATTAATCAGTTCAGAGCCAACATCCGGCAATACGGCATGCTGATCGCGCTTCTGCTGATCATGCTGCTGTTCCAGATCCTGACGGACGGCATCCTGCTCAAACCGCTCAACGTGACCAACCTGATCCTGCAGAACAGCTACATTCTCGTGCTGGCCATCGGCATGGTGCTGGTGATCATCAGCGGACACATCGACCTGTCGGTCGGTTCCGTGGCGGCCTTCGTCGGCGCCGTCGCGGCCACCATGATGGTCGAGCTGAACGTGCCGCTCGCGGCCGCGGTCATCCTGTCGCTGCTGCTTGGCGCGCTGATCGGAGCCTGGCAGGGATTCTGGGTCGCGTATGTGCGCGTTCCCTCATTTATCGTGACGCTGGCGGGCATGCTCATGTTCCGCGGGCTCACCATGCTGGTGCTCGAAGGCCAGTCCGTCGGTCCGTTCCCCGGGGCGTTCCGCGCGCTCAGCTCCGGGTTCATCCCGGACATCGCCGATTTCGGAGGCGTGCACCTGCTCAGCATCCTGATCGGCGTCCTGGTTTCGGCCCTGCTGGTCTTGATCGGATGGTACAAGCGCCTGACGGACATGCGGTACAACTTCGAAGTGGAGCCGCTCGGCTATTTTATCGCGAAAATGGCCGTCATGGCCGCCGCGCTCATCCTGTTCGTTTATGTGCTCGCCAGCTATGAGGGCATCCCGAACATTCTGGTCGTGCTGCTCGTCCTCATTGTCCTGTACACCTTCGTCACCAACCGGACCGTGATCGGCCGGCACATCTACGCCATGGGCGGCAACGAGAAGGCGGCGATGCTGTCGGGCGTCAAGACGAAGCGGGTGACGTTCTGGGTGTTCGTCAACATGGGCACGCTGGCGGCGCTGTCCGGCCTCGTGTTCGCCGCCCGCCTGAACGCGGCCACGCCGAAAGCCGGCGTCAACTTCGAACTGGACGCGATCGCGGCCTGCTTCATCGGCGGCGCCTCAATGTCCGGCGGCGTCGGCACCGTGATCGGCGCGGTCATCGGCGGCCTCGTCATGGGCGTCATGAACAACGGCATGTCGATCCTCGGCGTGGGCGTCGACTGGCAGCAGGCGATCAAAGGTCTGGTGCTGTTGCTTGCCGTTGCGTTTGACATCTACAACCGCAGCAAGTCATCCTGATCCATCCCGCATGGCAGACCTTCTCCGGATTCGGGGAAGGTCTGTCGGCGTTTCGTTGCCGCAATCCTTTCCCAACACGGCGCCGGTTGTGTTACAATGTCGATGGGTAGGGGAAGGAGGCCAATTGCATGAAAATTCGACTCGTAGCGCTGGACATGGACGGCACCCTGCTCAACGACCGCCAGGAGGTCAGCCCGCGCAACGCCGCGGCGATCCGCCGCGCGCTGGATGCGGGCGTGATCGTCTGCCTCGCGACCGGCCGCGGCGTTCAGCACGTGCTCCCGTACACGGAGCTGCTCGGCCTCACGACGCCGATGATCACGGTGAACGGCGGCGAGATCTGGCGCAGACCGCGCGAATTGCACAGACGCGTCACGATGGATGCGGAAGATGTGCTGCGCCTGCGCGGGCTGGCGCTGGAGCACGGCGTCTGGTACTGGGCTTACGCGACGGACGGCGTCTACAACCGGGAGCGGTGGATCGAACCGCAGGAGGCCGTCCGGGACAAAACATGGCTCAAATTCGGTTACCACGAAGAAAATCTTCGGATTCTGGAGCAGATTCGCGATACGGCGGCAGGCTGGGGCAGATTCGAGATTTCGAACTCGTCGCCCGTGAACATCGAGCTGAACCCTGCAGGCGTCTCGAAGGGCGTCGCGCTGCTGGAGCTGTGCGATTTGCTCGGCATCGATCCGTCCGAGACGGCCGCGGCCGGCGACAGTCTGAACGATCTGTCGATGATCCGCGCCGCCGGACTCGGAGCCGCGATGGGCGGCGCGCAACAGAAGGTGAAGGAAGAGGCGGACATCGTGCTGCCCGGCAACAACGACGACGGCGTCGCGCATCTCATCGAACGTTACGTTTTGGGAGGCTGAGGCGCGCTTGTGGCTGGGATTCTGGCCTGGGTCATTGTCGTCCTGCTGTTCGTCATCGGCATGCTGGGCGCGGTCTATCCGATTTTGCCGGGCGCCGTCGCGATTTACGCCGCGTTCTTCGTCTACGGATTCATGGTTTCGTTCAAGCCGTTCGGCTGGATGTTCTGGACGATCCAGACGCTGATCGTCGCCGTCCTGTTCATTGCCGACTACGCGGTGAACGCCTGGGGCGTCAAACGGTACGGCGGTTCGCGGGCGTCCGTCATCGGCAGCACGGTCGGCGTCATCATCGGTCCGTTCGTCATTCCGGCGTTCGGGCTCGTCATCGGGCCCTTCGCCGGAGCGGTCATCGGCGAGCTGATCGCCGGATCGGATCTGAAACGCTCCGTGAAGGTGGGCTGGGGTTCGCTCGTCGGCCTTTACACCAGCGTCGTCGTGAAGATCGTCCTGCAGGCGCTCATGATCGTCCTGTTCCTGCTCTGGCTGCTGTTCTGAACGGACCGTATATCAATTGAGGGGGCTTGGGCTTGCGCATGATTCGCGTCACGGTATGGAACGAATTTCAACACGAGAAGGTTCACGAGGAGGTCGCCAGGGTCTACCCGGACGGCATCCACAACGCGATCGCGCGGGGCATCGCGGAGGAGGGCTTCGCGGTGCGCACCGCGACGCTCGACCAGCCGGAGCACGGCCTGACGGAAGAAGTGCTGAACGACACCGACGTGCTGATCTGGTGGGGCCACATGGCGCATGACAAGGTCGAGGACGCGATCGTCGACCGCGTCCATCGGCGGGTGCTGGACGGCATGGGGCTCATCGTGCTGCACTCCGGCCATTTCTCGAAAATTTTCCGCAAACTCATGGGCACGTCGTGCGATCTGAAGTGGCGGGAGGCGAACGAGAAGGAGCGCATCTGGGTCGTCAACCCGGCGCATCCGATCGCCGCGGGCCTGCCCGAACACATCACGCTCGATCACGAAGAGATGTACGGCGAGCACTTCGACATCCCGGCGCCGGACGAGCTGATCTTCGTCAGCTGGTTCGAAGGCGGCGAAGTGTTCCGCAGCGGCTGCACGTTCCACCGCGGCCAGGGGCGGATCTTCTATTTCCGTCCCGGTCACGAGACGTACCCGACCTACCACAACCCGCAGATTCTGCAGGTCATCCGGAACGCCGTGCGCTGGGCCGCCCCCGCGGGCGCCGCGAAGCCGGTGCGCGGCAACGTGAAGCCGCTTGAGCCGATCAAGGGCTGAAATTCCCGTCCGGCCGGCGGCCGGATCCGACAAGGACTGGATAGCGTGAGTCTGAAGAAAGATTCCCTGATCCGGGGCACGATCATTCTCGCGGCCGCGGCGCTCATCGCCCGCTTCCTCGGCATCTTCCAGCGGGTTCCGCTCGACTACTTGCTGACGGAGGCGGGCGGCGCCTATTTCACGGCGGCCAACAACATCTATCTGCTGCTGCTCGTCGTCGCGACGGCGGGCATTCCGAGCGCGATCAGCAAGATGATCGCGGAGCGGCACGCGCGCGGGCGGATCGCCGAGGCGCGTGAGATCTACCGCGCCGCGCTGCTGTTCGGCGTCGTGACGGGCGTCGCCGTGTCGAGCGCCCTGATGCTGCTTGCGCCGCTGCTCGCGCGCGACAATCCGGGCGCGACGGCGTCGATCCGCGCGATCGCGCCGGCGCTGCTGCTGTTCCCGGTCATCGCGATGATGCGCGGGTATTTCCAGGGACGGCAGTACATGACGGCGGGCGCCGTCTCGCAGATCGTCGAGCAGATCCTGCGCGTCGTGACGAGCGTCTCGCTCGCGTTCGCGCTGTACAGCTGGGGTTACGGCGACGAGCGGATCGCCGCCGCGGCGTCGGCGGGCACGATCTTCGGCGCCGTCGGCGCGTTCGCGGTCATGCTCGGCTACGCGGCGAAGCTGCGCCGAGCGGACGCGGCGGACGGCCGGAAGGCGGACGCCAAGTCCGCCAAGGCCGCCAAGGCCGCGTCCCGCGGGCGGGCCGGAGGCGGAACGCGGTACGGCGACGTTTATCGCGAGATCTTCCGGCTGTCCGTGCCGATCGTGCTGACGTCGATGACGGTGCAATTCTTCTATTACTTCGATACGCAGTTTTTCTACCGGTTGACGGAAGTCTACTACGGCTCCCGCGACCTGACGAACGCGGCGCTCGACGCGCTCGGGATGAAGGCGCAGACGATCGCGGGCATACCGCCGATTCTGGCCGTCGCGCTCAGCCAGTCGATCATCCCGGTCATCTCGTCGGCGTACGCGACGGGCAACATGCGGGAGGTGAGCCGGCAGGCGTCGCTCGTGCTGCGCATCGTCATCTTCACCGGCGTGCCGGTCGCGCTGGCGCTTACCGCCGCCGCCCGCTCCGTCACCGGGCTGCTCTACACGCCCGGCGGCAGCGGCATCGTCGCCGCGCTGACGGCCGGCACGGTGCTGCAGATCGTCATGATGACGACGAACTCGACGCTGTTCGGCCTCGGCAAGCCGCGCCAGGCGATGTACCACACGCTGACCGGCATGGCGGTCAAGGCGGCGCTGAGCGCCCTGCTCGGCCCCGCGCTCGGCGTGTACGGCCTCATCCTCGCGTCGACGATCGGCTTCCTCTGGATCGGCGGGTTCAACGTGCTGTCGATCCGCAAGACGGTGCCGATCGCCGTGCTCGGTTCGCGCTGGCTGCCGTACGCGGGAGCCGTGTTGCTCGCGACCGCCGCCGGTTTCGGCGTCGACGCGGCCGGCCTGCGGCTGCTGGACGCCCTGCCGTACAAGCTGGCCTGCTTCTTCACGGCGGCCGCTTCCTGCGCCGTCTCGGGCGCGGCCTATCTCGCGCTCATGGTGCTGCTCGGCGCGGTCACCCGGGAAGACGCGGCGTCGTTCCCGGGGCCATTGAAGAAACTGTTCGCGCCGCTGCTTCGCCTCCGGGCATCGCGTTGACGAATCCGTCCGATGACGGGAGCACCCGCAAGAACGAAAGGAGCGGTGAACATGGACAAGGCGGCAAGCGCGCAAGATTTCCGCGACAAGATCGGGCGCGACGTCCTGACGGTCGCGGTGTTCAAGGCGGACTGGTGTCCGGATTGCCGGTACCTGGATCTGTTCTTCGGAGAGGTTGAGGAGGCGTACCGGGACCGGATCGCGTTCCTCGAAGTCGACCGCGACGCGATGCTCGACGAGCTCATTGCGCTCGGCGTCGTCGGCATTCCGAGCTTCATCGCGTTCCGGAACGGCAGGGAGATCGTCCGGTTCGTCAGCAAGCTGCGCAAGACGCGGGCCGAGGTCGAGCGATTCCTGGACCGCGCGATCGAGGTGGACGCGGCGCTGAACAGGCGCTGACGGCCGGAGCGGCAGGTTTCGACCCGCGCAAGGTCGCGCCTGCCGCTTCGTCCTGCTTGTTCAACGTTTCTACATGGATTTCGCTGTTTGGAATCGTTATAATGTAGTCTGAAATGTGTCTGTGAAGCGAGCCGCCGGGCTCCCTGCCCGTATTCCGGATCGATTCGACAGAAGAAATGTGGTGAGTCCATGATATCCGGCGGTTACCGCAAACTCGCCATCGCGACCTGCGTCGGCATGCTGATCGTGCTGCTGGGCGGCGCGCTGGTGACGAATACCGGCTCCGGCGACGGCTGCGGCACGGACTGGCCGCTCTGCAACGGCAGGTTCGTACCGGCCTGGACGCTCGAGTCGGCGATCGAATATTCCCACCGGTTCTTCACCGGCATCGTCGGCATTCTCGTCGCGATCACCTTTTTCGCCACGTACCGGCTTGTGCGCCGGATGGACAAGCCCGATCCGGAGCCGCTCTGGTACGCGGGCAGCATCGTCGTGTTCACGGTCGTGCAGGCGCTGATGGGCGCGGCGGCGGTGAAGTGGCCGCAGTCCTCGCAGGTGATGGCGCTGCACTTCGGCATCTCGCTGTTCGCGTTCGCGAGCACGCTGCTGCTCGTCCTGTGGGTGCTGCGGCAACAGCATGCGGCGAAACACACGCCTCCCGCCATTCCGCGGGGCGTTTTTCCGTTCGCGCTGGCGGCATCCGTGTACAGCCTGATCGTCATCTATCTCGGCGCCTACATCCGCCACACCGATTCCGCCGGCGGCTGCGGCACGGACTGGCCGCTCTGCAATGGCGCGCTCGTGCCGGAGCTTGAAGGAGCGACGCTGATCGCCTTCATTCACCGCGTCGCGGCGGCGCTGTTCCTCGCCCTGGCGATCGCGCTTCACGTCTTCATCCGCCGGTGGCGGACGGACGGCGAGACGGCGAAGCTGTCGTCCTGGGTCCTCGGGCTGACGCTCGGTCAGGTGCTGAGCGGCGCGCTCGTGGCGTGGACGGTGGGGAACGAGGACCTGTTCATTTTCACCAGTCTGCTGCACAATCTCGTCATCTGCGGTCTGTTCAGTCTGCTCGCTGATCTGACCATCCAATCCTGCCTCCATCGCGCCGGCGGCGGACGGACAGGCCCGCGCGCGTAGGGGGTGCCGCGTTGCTGCGGACGTTGTTCGGCGAGCAGCCGAGGCCGATGACCGGGCGGATGGCCGACGTGTACAAGGAGATCAGCCGGTTCGCGAATCTGATGCGCGAGCGGATCACGTCCGGCAAGGACCGCGACCACCGGCTGCGCGTGTACGAGATCGGCGCCCTCGGGCTGCTCGCGTCGCTGGACGAGCTGGAGCAGAGCCTGTACGCGGCGCGCGGCTACGCGCTGCGCATCAAGAAGCAGTCGCTCGCGCACATGTCGCGCGAGGAGCAGCTCGATTATTTCCGGTACGTCTATTTCGACAAGAACGGATTCATCCGCGTCTTCGCCATTCTCGACAAGCTCGGCGCCTTCCTGAACGACGCGCTCGGGCTCCAGACGGAGAAAATGAAACCGCAATTCTCCTACTTCACCGTGCTCCGCAACATGCGGCAGCGGCGGCTTCATCCGAGCCTGTCCGCCGCGCTCGACAAGCTGAAGGAGCAGTATCAGCCGCAGCTTACCGAGCTGCGCAAGCGGCGCAACATCGAAGTGCACTTCATGAACACCGAGATGCTGGACGATCTGATGCAGAGCCGCAAGTCTTACGGCAAGCCGGCGAAGCTCGAAAACATCGCCGAGCAGGTCAGGCAGCTGGAAGACGCGTTCGAGATGATCACGGCTTCCCTGTGCATCGCGTTCCGCTACGTCCGGAGCCGGATGAAGTGAGCGTTCGGCCCCGGGGCGGCCGCGGGCAAGGGAAACGGTTCGCGAGGAGGAATCGATGGAGCTGAAGGGGAAGAGGGCGCTGATCACCGGGAGCGCGAAAGGTCTCGGCAAGCGGACCGCGCAGCTCCTCGCCGACGCGGGATGCGACGTCATCGTGAACTATGTGAGCAGCCGGGACGAGGCGGAGGCGCTGGCCGAGGGGTTGCGGGAGCGCGGCGTCCGATCGGCCGCCGTGCAGGCCGACGTCGCGGATCCCGCGCAGGTCGAGCGGCTCGCCGCGGAGGCGGAACGGCTGCTCGGCGGCATCGACATCCTGATCAACAACGCGGGCCCGTTCATCCGCGAGCGCCGGCTGTTCGCCGACTACCGGCCGGAGAAGATCATCGGGCTGGTGAACGGCAACCTGCTCGGCGTCATGCTGCTCGACCGGCTGCTGCTGCCGGGGATGCGGCGGCGGGAATGGGGGCGGATCATCCATTTCGGCTTCGGCCACGCGGGCGAATCGCGCGCCTGGCCGCACCGGGCCGTGTACGCCGCGGCGAAGACCGCGCTCGTCTCGTTCACGAAGACGCTGGCCGTCGAGGAAGCGATGCACGGCATCACGGTGAACATGATCTGTCCGGGCGACATCCGCGGCGCAAACAAGGAGAAGTCGATCGACGACGTGCGCGGCGAGACCGATCCGGAGTCAGGGCGCAGACCCGGAACGGGCGAGGACGTCGCGCGCGCGATCCTGTTCCTGTGCGACCCGAAGTCGGACTTCATCACCGGCAATCTGCTCGATGTGACCGGCGGCTTCGATCCGATCCGCAATACGATCCAGGCGTGATCCGATTCGCAACACGATTCGGGCCCGATCCGAACTTCGGCACGGTCCGGGCTGATATGGGCAAGAAAAAAGCGTCTTGTTCCGCGGACGATCCGTCAGACGGATGCGGTTCCGGGTCAAGACGCTTGTTTTTCCCGCAGTCGGGTATCAGAATACCTGGATGACCTCCTGGATGCCTTCGACTTCCTCCAGCAGGGCGCGCTCGATGCCCGCCTTGAGCGTGATCGTCGAGCTCGGGCAGCTGCCGCATGCGCCCATCAGGCGAAGCTTCACGACGCCGTTCTCCACATCGACCAGTTCGACGTCGCCGCCGTCGCGCTGCAGGAACGGACGCAGCTTGTCGAGCACGTCGAGCACTTCGTCGTACATTTGCTGATCCGTCGTCGTATTGCTCATTTGCCATCAGCTCCTTTCTTGCTTACTATTTATTATAGTACAAAACGGGCAGAATGAAAACGGATCGGATGAGGGCAGGTGGTACCGCGTGGATCGGCCGATCATCGAGTTTTGCGCGAGCAACATGCATCACGGCACGGACGCGGTGATGCGCCGGCTCGAAGCGGAACCGGACAAGTACGAAGTGATCGAATACGGCTGCCTTGGCAACTGCGGCGAATGTTTCCTGTTCCCGTACGCGTATGTGAACGGCGAGATCGTGGCCGCCGAGACGGCCGATGAGCTGTACGACAAGATTCTCGAGGCCGTTCGCGAGCAGCAGGCCGAGCGGGAAGCGCTGGACAGGCTGCTGGACGATCTGTAAACGGCCGCATGCAGATAGGCTCCCCCGGGCGGGGGAGCCTGATTCATTTCATGGCGTCGGTTTTCAGTCGTACACCTTGATCTCGTTGTAGAACGTGTCGCGTTCGACCGGAATCCGGCCGGCGCCCTTCACGAGCCAGATCAGGTCTTCGCGCGTGATGCCTTCCGGCGTCAGCGCGCCGGCCGAGTGGCTGACCCGCTCCTTGACGATCGTGCCGTGGACGTCGGAGGCGCCCATCGCGAGCGAGACCTGGGTGAGCTGCGTGCCGATGTTGATGAAGTACGCCTTGATGTGCTGGAAGTTGTCCAGCATGAGCCGGCTGATCGCGATCGTCTTCAGGTCTTCGAACGCCGAGTTCCGTTTGCGGATGCTGGCGCGCGGACTGGCCGGCTGCATCGACAGCGGGATGAACACCATGAAGCCGTTCGTTTCGTCCTGCAGGTCGCGCAGCTTGATCATGTGCTCGATCCGGTCGCGATGCGTCTCGATGGCGCCGTACAGCATCGTCGTATGCGTCCGGAGCCCGAGCTGGTGCGCCGTGCGGTGCACTTCGAGATATTGGTTGACGTCCGCCTTCTCGACGCGCATTTTCTTGCGGTATTCGTCGGACAGGATTTCGGCGCCGCCGCCCGTCAGCGTGCCGAGCCCGGCCTTGATCAGCTCCTCCAGCACTTCCCTGTACGAGAGGCCGGAGAGCCGCGAGAAGAACTCGATCTCCGCGGCGGTGTAAGCCTTCAGCGTGACGTCCGGATAGTGCTGCTTCAGGATGCGCAGCGAATCGACGTAATAGTCGAACGGCACATGCGGATTATGGCCGCCGACGATATGGAATTCCCGGATGCCGGGATGGAAATGCTTCTCGATGTAGGCGAGCATCTCTTCGCCGGTGAGCGTGTACGCGCCTTCCTCGCCCTGGTCGCGGCGGAAGCTGCAGAACGCGCAATGCGATTCGCAGACGTTCGTGAAGTACAGGCTCATGTTCTCGATGAAGTAGACCTTCTTGCCGTTCTTCCGCATGTTCACTTCGTTCGCCATCTGGCCGATGGCGAGCAGATCGTCGGATTCATACAGGAAGACGCCGTCCTCGAGGGTCAGCCGCTGACCGTGATGCACCTTCTCCCTGATCTCCTGCATGCGTGAATGTTCCGTCGGGATTACGACGTTCATGGCTATTCCTCCTGTCGTCGGGATGCGCGGCACCCGTCCAGAGACTGTAATCATTATAATCTTCCGCGACTGCATCGGGCAACAGGATAATACGGGAGTCGCGCGGTTCGGGGGCACGGGCGGACGTCTCGCGGCTCCCGCAGGTTGGGGAAGCCGTGGGGCAGCCGCTCTGACGGAACCACGTTCCGTTAAATCGGCCTTCACGCACTTGCCGGTGCCTGCGCGGTGTCTCTAACGGAACTACGTTCCGTTAGCGCTCGCCGGCACGCGGCCGCACGGCCCGTAACGGAACTGTGTTCCGTTAATTCGGCCTTCGCGCGCGTGCCGATACCGGCGCAGCCGCTCTAACGGAATCACGTTCCGTTAGAGCGAAACGGCACGCGACTGCATGGCCTGCAACGGAACTGTGTTCCGTTAAAGCGGCCTTCGCGCGCGTGCCGATACCGGCGTAGCCGCGCTAACGGAACTACGTTCCGTTAGCGCTCACCGGCACGCGGACGCGCGGCCCGTAACGGAACTGTGTTCCGTTAAAGCGGCCTTCGCGCGCGTGCCGATACCGGCGTAGCCGCGCTAACGGAACTACGTTCCGTTAGCGCTCACCGGCACGCGACTGCATGGCCTGTAACGGAACTGTGTTCCGTTAATTCGGCCTTCGCGCGCGTGCCGATGCCGGCGCAGCCGCTCTAACGGAATCACGTTCCGTTAGAGCGAAACGGCACGCGGCCGCACGGCCTGCAACGGAACTGTGTTCCGTTAAATCGGCCTTCGCGCACATGCCGGTGCCAACGCAGCCGCTCTAACGGAACTACGTTCCGTTAGCGCTCGCCGGCACGCGGCCGCACGGCCTGCAACGGAACTGTGTTCCGTTAAATCGGCCTTCGCGCACATGCCGGTGCCAGCGCAGCCTCTCTAACGGAACCACGTTCCGTTAGAGCTCGCCGGCACACGACCGCATGGCCACGGAACCACGTTCCGTTAGCGTTCGCCAGTTAGCGACCGACCGCTAACGGTCCTGCGAACCGTTAGCCGCGCCTCCGTCGCGTCCCCCATCGCCCGGACAGCCGTTCTAACGGCACTGTGGACCGCTAGAGCGAGGGGAAGAGCGCGCGACCGACCGCTAACGGTCTTGCGGACCGTTAGACACGCCTCTTCCGTGGCCGCATCAAAAGCACCGCTCCCCGACACACACGCTTGCCGGCTCCTATTGTGACGCTTCCGAATGTCGGATATACTATTAATTAAGATGCTTGCAAGACGCATCAAGCTTGCGGGAGGGATCCAAGATGATTGCGATCAGCGAAGCGGCTTCGAATAAAATCAAGGAAATGCTCGCCGAGGAGGACACGCCCGGCCTGTTCCTGCGCATCGGCGTGCGGGAGGGCGGCTGCAGCGGCTTTTCCTACGGCATGGGCTTCGACGACGAGAAGCACGAGAACGACCAGGAGATGGATATTCGCGGCCTGCGCGTCGTGGTCGACTCGGACAGCATGAAATACCTCTACGGCCTCGAGATCGACTACAAGGAGACAGCGATGGGCGGCGGCTTCACGATCCACAATCCGAACGCGGTGGCCACCTGCGGCTGCGGCCAGTCGTTCCGAACGGCGACGGACGCCGGCAAGCCGGAAGAGTGCTGACCCGGGAACCGGCAATCCCGACAACATGAATGGCAATCCGGCATCCAGACCGGATGAACCAGAGCCTGCTTCACCGGATTCCGGCTGGGAATTCGGCAAAGCGGGCTTTTTCATTTGACAAAAATGGTACATGCCCATTTCGGAGGTGCCCCGATGCACGATCGCATGAAAACCGTATTCGAGCGCTACGTCGAGGCCTGGAAGCGCGCGGATATCGAAGCCGCGCTCGATACGCTCGAGGATAACTGCGTCATCACGGAATGCTACGGTCCCGTATATCGCGGGCGGGACAAGGTTCGCCTGTGGATGGAGAAATGGCTCGGCGATGGCAACCGCGTCCTGGAGTGGGAGATTACCAGCGAATTGTTCGGGCAAGACGCCGCAGCCTTCGAGTGGCGGTTCAAATGCCTGTACCAGGGAGAAGAAGCCGGCTTCGAAGGCGCCAGCGTCGTGCGGTATCGGAACGGCAAAATCCTGACCATGCGCGAATACGCGACCACCGCCGAACTGTACGAGTGGAACGGCGCATGGAAGTCGCCCTGAACCGTCCGTCCGGAGAAACCGCAGCTTCACCGCCCCGATTGATCCGGCCGCACGGCCTCAAACGCCCGATCCGCCTTTCCGCGCAACCAATCCGCCGCCCACATGACGAGCGGCGAACAGTTGCCCGCGTTCAGGCCGCCCGGTTCCACCCATTCCGCGCCGGCCGAATCGTCGTTGTGCGGTTCCAACCACTCTGAGCCGCCTGATTCCGCGACGCCGCGCGCCGGCGCTTCTTCCGCGCACGCCACTTCACAGAAAATCGCGATATGATGGAGGTGCGTCGTGCCGCGCGCCTCCTCCCGCCAGGGGACCACCCAGTCCTGCGCTCCGAGGCATCGCAAGATGTGAACGCCCAAACCCGTCTCTTCCCGAAATTCGCGCCGCAGCGTTTCGGCCAGCGTCTCGTCCGGCTCCGCCGATCCGCCCGGCAGATCGTAGCGGCCGGCATAGGGGCCGCGCCTCTTCCGGATCACCGGCATCTTCCCGTCCCGCACCCCGATTCCGTACACGCCCGAATGACGATGCCAATGTTCCGCCATACGCCCCGACCCCTCCTGAAAAAACGCTGCCGCCATCGCAACCCTTTTTCCACGATCCGCCAATCCCCCGCCTTGACCACTCACATAAACATATGTTATTAATAACATACGTTACAACACATCGAACAGCAAAGAGGGGTATCCATGTCGCTGAACCACGCGATACTCGGGCTGTTGAACCGGGAACCGAAGAGCGGCTACGAGATCAAGAAAATATTCCAGAGCACGCCGTTCATGCACTGGTCCGGCAACAACAACCAGATATACAAGGCGTTCGCCGAACTGCTCGACGAAGGCTTCGTGGCCAGGGAAGCGCGGCATCGGGACGGCGGGCCTTCGAAGAACATTTACTCCATCACCGACGCCGGCCTGAAGGAATTCCGCCGGTGGCTGGCGGACGCCACCGAGGAGCCGGTCTTCCGGAAGCAGATCCTGATCAAGCTCGCGCTCGCCGATCGCCTGCATCGCGGCGCGCTGGAGCGGATGCTGGACGACTATGCCGAGTCGGTCAGGCTGCGGGCCGCGCTGACGGAGCAGGAATTCGACAAGTGCCATTTCGCTCGACAGGAGCAAAAGACTTCCGCCGAACGCCGGCTTTTCGCGCTGATCCGGGAGTCCGTGCTGTCCTTCTACGCCGCCGAGCTCGAATGGATCCGGAAAGCGAAGGCGGTCATCGCCGAACTGCCCGACGAACCGCTTGAGGCGAGGGAGACCGAAGCCCGACACAACCATTACAAGGAGGGATGGAGCATGCAATATCAAATCAGGGAAATCCGGGGCCAAAAGTACCTGCATATCACGGAAGGCGGCTCGCCGATCGGGCGGGAACAGGACGCCATCGACATCATCGCGGGGTGCGCGGAGCATGACACGAACGCGGTGCTGATCGACGGCGGCGCGCTGTCGGACGATTTCATCAGGCTGCGGACCGGTCTGGCCGGCGCCGTGCTGCAAAAATTCATGAATTACAACATCAAGGCGGCGACGGTCATCCGGGAGGACCGGCAGCTCCCCGAACGCTTCCGGGAGATGGTCGCCGAATATCGGACCGGGAACACGTTCCGCGTCTTCTCCGATCCGGATGAGGCCGTCGGCTGGCTCATGGCTTGAGGGGGCGGACGGAAAACATGAAACCCGTATATGCCTTCAAAACCGCACATGGCCGGGACGCCGTGCACGAGGCGTACGATGCCTTTCTGCGCAACATGCGGATTCCCCATGAACAACTTCATGTGGGTACGCGATTCGGTCAAGCCTTCGCGATCGCGGCGGGACGACAGGACGCGCCGAATCTGATCCTGCTCCACGGAAGCGGCATGAATGCCGCAATGTGGCTTGAGGACATGGAGATCTACGCCGGGCACTTCCGCGTGTACGCCGTCGATTTGCAGGGCGAGCCCGGCAAGAGCGACGGCCGGCAGCTGCCGTTCCGCGGGCCGGATTTCGAACAATGGCTTCACGACGTCTTCGCCGGACTTTCCATTGAGCGGGCCGGCATCGTCGGCATCTCCCTGGGGGCATGGCTGGCGCTGAAGTTCGCGATCGCCCATCCCCACATGGTGGAAAAGCTCGCGCTGCTCTGTCCGGCCGGAATCGGCCCGCAACGCGCTTCCTTCGCGTTCAGGGCGCTGCCGCACATGCTCATGGGCGAGAGAGGCCTTGAACGGCTGTATCGTCTGTTGAACGGCGGGAAGCCGCTGCCGCGGGAAATGCTTGACTATCAAAAGCTGATCGGGAAGCACTTCAACTTCCGGCGCGAGCAGATACCGCTTTTCACGGACGAGGAATTGTCACGGTTGTCGATGCCCTCCAGGCTGTATGTGGGGCGAAAGGACGTCATGTTCCACTCGCTCAAAACGGCGGAGCGTTTCGGCAGACGGATGCCGCACGCGGACATCGTCGTGCTGCCGGATGCCGGTCACACGCTGGTCGGATTGGCGGACGACATTTTGGCGTTTTTGCAAGGAACATAAAGGAGGAGTTGGCAACCATGGACGCTTCCATCACCATCCGCCCGGCCGTCCCGGATGACGCCGAACCGATCGCGGCGGTCCATGTCGAGAGCTGGCGCGACACCTACCGGGGCATCATCCCGGACGCCTTCCTGGACGGGCTGACCGTCGAGGGCCGCGCCCGCAGCTGGCGATGGACGTTCGCGAACCTGAACGAGAACGAAGTGCTGTTCGTCGCGGAGGACGGGGGCAGGATCATCGGCTTTTCGAACGGCGGGAAGAACCGCAACTCCGAATACCCCCACGGCGGAGAAGTGTACGCGATTTATCTGCTGAAGGCATACCACGGCCTGGGGATTGGCAAGCGTCTGTTCACGGCGGTCACCGAATCCCTTGAGCGGAGCGGGTACGACTCGTTCATGCTCTGGGTGCTCAAGGACAATCCGACGCTCGGTTTCTATCAGGCAATGGGCGGCCGCGTGATCGGGGAGAAGGAGATCGAGATCGGCGGCGAGAAGCTGATCGAACTTGCCGTCGGGTGGGACAATTTGTGACAGGGATTCGTTTTGACTCTTTGCCATCCTCACCGGATTTCGGAACATGGAACCATGAACCGTTATGAAATCGGCGTCTGCCTCGCGCATCCTGATATGGCATATGACCTGAAAACGTCAACCTGGCCAATCCCGCCAACATAACGGATGCGGAATTTGTGAATGCGCTCATTGCGTTTCTTTTGACGTCCAAACCCGTGTATGACCCGAAAAACCGCCGGATTCGAGAAGCGATCGACAGCATGAAGGTGCCCGCCGTCAAATCCGGTCTTATTGAATGAAAAGGGGATCAGGCATGTGGAACAGGGATGCTTTCCGGCAGTACTTGCTGAACGAATACCTTCCTGCGCAGACATGGGCATTGAGCGATGAAGGAAGGGGCTGGATCGCAAGATATGTGCCCGGGATGAATGTGTGCATGGAAGCGTACGGGAAACCGGATTGGGGAATCTATTTGATCACATTCAACGGAAAGCCCGTTTATTGCGGTGAGTCGGTCAAGACGGCCAACCGGCTATGTGTCCATTTGCATCATTTATGCAACGAGCCGTACCTCTACTTCGGCATTTCAAAAACGGATATCGAGCATCAACGGGTCTCGATATCGATTGAAATTTTGCAAACCGGGATCAAAGAGAAACGGCAGCGCAAGCAAAGGGAGCTTCACTACATCGACACCCTGAAACCGGCGCTGCAACGGCCCGGTTCCGGAACGGACCTGTGCATCAGGAGGGAAGCGCGCCCGGGACGGATCAGGGATTTTGTGTTCGGAGATCCGCAATCCCGATAAACCGGGAGATGGATCATGGCTGAACGGGGCTTATGCCCGCCGACAATAAACGTTACGGACTGATCCAGGAGACCGGAGAGCTGATCCGTTGAAATCATGATCCGTCCATCCATCCGCCATTCGTCCCCTTAACGGGGATTTTTTTGCGATTTGCTGGAATCTTCTATCAATGGCTTTCGTGACGCAGGGAATTGAAGTACGCTGTCGAATGGAACAAAGACCATCATGAAAGCGCTTGCTTCATTGGTCAATCGGGGGTTCCAGATCAACAGGCAAGGGGTCGTCATGCGATGAGAATCAACAGCGCATTGTTTCGTTCTCTCGGCATGAAGCTGTTCATCATCATTTTCTGCGCCATGCTGCTGTGCGTCCTGTCCCTCGGCTGGTTCTCGTACGCCCGGTCGAAGCAGGCGATCGAGACGGAGGTCGCGGAAGCGAGCAGGATCACCGCGCGGCAGACGGCCGAGAAACTGGATGTCGTCCTGACCGGCTACGCGCAGAAATTGAAGCAGGTTGTCACGGACGCCGAGTTCATCCGGACGCTGCACCGGTTCAATCAATCCGGCGACGCGTCGGAGCTTGCGGATCTCGCGGAAGCGCTCGGCGCCCGGCTCAATGCCGTGGCGATGACCGACGTATCGATCCGTCACATCGCGCTCATCTCCGACCGGGACGACCGGCCCGTCCTGACGTCGGGCGCGTCAGTGGACCTTGCGGCATACCGCGATGCCGAAATTTCGCGGCGCGTCCGGAGCGGGCAGGGCAAGCCGGTCTGGTTCGCGGCAAGCGGCGGGACGGACGGGGACATCCGGGTGTTCGTCGGTTTGTCATACGAGCTGGACGCGATGCATGAGCTCTATATGGAGATCGATCCTTATGTCATCGAAAAAAGGGTGCAATCTACCGATTTCGGCGACGGACGCATCCATGTCATAACGTCCGACCGGACAATCGTCTACGCGACGGAGACCGGAAAGGCCGGACAGATCTACGGGCACCCGCTGCCCGAAGACGACGCGGCCGTTGCGCGGATCGACGGCGAAGAGATGCTGACCGTGCGGGGCATTGTCGAATCGAGCGGATGGCAGATCGTCAGCCACATCCCGCTTGCCAGCCTGATGGAGAACGTGCGCTCCATCCGCGACCTGACGCTCCTCATGTCGGTCGCCGCGGTCGCCGCGACGGGTCTGATCGGGCTCGCCGTCGTGCGGATGGTCGGGGGACCGCTCGGGGAGCTGCGCTCCCTCATGGCCGAGGGCCGGAAGGGCAACCTGACCGTCCGTTCGGACATCCGGCGCGGGGACGAGATCGGCCAGGTGGCCGACAGCTTCAACCGGATGATGGAGGAAATCACGGCGCTCGTGCGGAGCGCGAGCGACTCCGCGCAGTCGGTGCTCGAGACGTCGGCCGCCCTGGCGCAGGCCGCCCGCCGGACGGCGGACGCCGCCGGGACGATCGCGGCTTCGACGGAGGAGATCGCCTCCGGCGCCGCGAGCCTCGCCGCTTCATCCGAACGGGGAGCGGACATCGCGGACGAAATCGGCGCGCAGGTGCGGACCGTCATCGAGGCGAATGAGGAAATGAAGCGGGCCGCCGCCGAGGCGGAGGAAGCGGGAAGAACGGGAACGGACCGCATGACGGCGCTGATCGGCAACACCAACCGGATGGAAGCGATGACCCGGGCGATGACGGAGAAGGTCGGCCGCCTGGCCGACAGCGCGGGTTCGATCCGGAATATTCTCGACATGCTCGTCCGGATGAACGCGCAGACGAACATCCTGTCTCTCAACGCCGGCATCGAGGCCGCGCGGGCCGGCGCCGCGGGCAGGGGATTCATGGTCGTGGCGGAGGAAATCCGCCGGCTGGCCGAGCAGTCCCGGCAATCGATCGCCGTCGCCGGAGACATCATCGCGGCGATCCGGCATGAAATCAACGAGACGGTCGAAGCGCTCTCCGAGGCCAGCCCGGTGTTCCATGAACAGTTCGAGTCCGTCAGGGAAGCGCACCGGCTGTTCCAGGCGGTCCGGATGAACATGCACGCGTTTCTCGGCCGGCTGGAGGCCGCGACGGCGTCGATCCGCAGGCTCGAAGAGGTCCAGTCCGCCATGGCCGGCACGATGGGCGACGTCAGCGCCGTCGCGCAGCAGGCCGCGGCGGTCTCCGGGGATGTGGCGTCCCTGAGCCATGATCAACTGAGCGTAAGCGCCGGTCTCGTGGAGCTGTCGAACCGGCTGGAGTCGGTGTCCGACCAGCTCAAGGCGTCGCTCTCCCGGTTCACGGTGTCCTGAGCCCGCGGGCGACCAGCGACAGGCCGGACATAAACAAGCCAACATCCGCCGAATTCGACGGGGAAACGGGGAACCGAAAGCCATGCGAAAAACGATCGTCCTCCTGCTCGGCGTCATCGGCGCCACGCTGATCTACTTCACATCGGCAACGGCGTACAAGGTGTTCCGGGCCGACCTCAGGCCGCCCCAGACGCCGCTCGCGCAATCCGCGGAGTACCGGCTCGTGCTCATCACCCAGGAGCTGGAGACGCCCTTCTGGGACAAGGTCGCCGCCGGCGCGCGGGAAGCGGCGGAGCGGCGCGGGGCGATGCTCGCGGTCTGGGGAAGCTACAACAACGACTCCGACGAATTTCTGAAGAAGCTGGAGATCGCGATTCATTCCCGCATGGACGGCATCATCGTCCAGGGGCTCGACACGGACGCGTTCAAGGAACTGGTCAAATACAAGGCGGCCTCCTACGGCATTCCCGTCATTACCGTCGCGAACGACGTGCCCGACAGCCTGCGCAGAACCTATGTCGGCTCGGACCAGTTCGAGGCGGGCCGGATGATCGCGCGGCAGCTCGTCGAGGACATGGGGCCGCAGGGCACGGTCATCCTGCTCCGGGACAGCGGCAACGCGTACTACCAGGAGCAGCGGCTCGACGGCATCCGCAGCGTGCTCGGGTCGTATCCCGGCATCGAGCTGCGCTACGCGGAGGCGCGGGGGACGCGGGAGCAGGTCATCGCCGACATGCAGGATCTCATGAACCGCTCGCCCGACGTGCAGGCGTTCATCGCCGCGAACGCGAACCTGACCGCCGCGATGGTGCAGGAGATCGGCCGCCGCTCGCGGGTGCAACCCTACCTGATCTATTCGTTCGACGACAGCCCGGACATGCTGACGCTGCTCCGGGAAGGCCTCATCGACGGCATCATCGAGCAATCGCCCGAAGAGATGGGGCGGATCGGCGCCGGCCTCATGATCGACTGGCTGAACGGCGACCGGCTCCCGCTCGACTCGGGCGGATACCACACCGAGATCCGTCTGCGGAAGGCGAGAGACGTACCATGAACCGCATCCAGAACAAAATCCTCTCTCTCACCGGCATCGTGTTGTTCATCATGGCGGCCATCTGGATGACGCTGACCTGGTACAGCCGCCAGACCCAGGAGCAATACAACGAGATTCTGCAGCGCTACCTGCGGATGAACGAGGTGACGGGCGCCAGTCAGCAGACGATCACCGACCTGAACAACTACCTGATCCGGCCGACGCCCGAGAACCTCGATCAGCTCGAGCAGAGCAAGGAGCGGCTGCGCAAGGCGAAGTACGAAGTGTACGCGCTGCGCAACGGGGACAACGACTTCGACCTCACCAGCTACACGAACCTGATCGACAGCCTGCTCGAGGCGGCGAACCGGGCGCTCATGTTCCAGACGCAGATGGAGAACGAGGAGTCGAACGCGGCGTTCAACGAAGCGACGCGCATCTCCCGCTCCATCTCCGACATGACGCTGACGCTCCTCGACACCGAGCTGAAGACGTACGACCGGTTCTACCGGGGCATCATCGAGCGGTCGACCGAGCTGAACAAGCTCGGCATCTGGCTGCTCGCCACGTTCACGTTCCTGCTGCTCCTCTTCGCGTACTGGTTCGCCCTCAGCATCACGCGGCCGGTGCAGAAGCTGACGCAGGCGGCGAAGGAGCTTTCGCGCGGGCGGTTTGACCAGAAGATTGAAGTGTCCTCGAACGACGAGATCGCTTTTCTGGCGAAAATGTTCGAGCGGATGCGGGTGAACATCAACAACCTGATCACCGAGATCCAGCAGAAGGCCCAGCTCGAGCACGAGCTGCAGCAGAACAAGCTGCTGCTGCAGGAGAGCCGGTACCGGAGCCTGCAGAGCCAGATCCATCCGCATTTCCTGTTCAACACGCTCGACACGCTGTCGAAGAAGGCCTACCTGGAGGGCGCCGAGGAGACGAGCGACCTGCTCGCGAGCGTCGCGGGCCTGCTCCGCTACAACCTGCGGCGGATGGACCGCTCCGTCACGCTCTACGAGGAAGTCCGCGTGCTGCGCCAGTACATGGACATCCAGTCGGCCCGGTTCTCCGATCGGCTGCGGTTCGTCGAAGAGATCGACGAATCGTGCCTGTACGTGCAGATTCCGGGGCTGACGCTCCAGCCGATCGTCGAGAACGCCGTCATCCACGCGGTGGAGCCGATGGAGGACGGAGGCGCCATCGTGTTCCGCGTCGCGGATGACGGCGACCGGATCAGGGTCGAGATCGCGGACGACGGTCCGGGCATACCGGCCGACAAGATCGCGCAGCTCCTGAGAGGCAGCGCGCAGGAGACGGAGGGCCACACGACCGGCATCGGGATCGGCAATGTCGTGCAGCGGCTTCGTCTTTTCTACGGGCAGGACGACGTCATCGATATCGGGAGCAGGCCGGGCGCGGGCACGAAGGTCGTGCTGCGTCTGCCCAAGGTGAGGAGGTACGAAGCGGATGACCAGCGTACTGATCGTGGATGACGAGAAGATCGAACGGGAAGGCCTCGCGGCGATCCTGCGCAAGGGGTTCCCCGATCTGGCGATCGAGCAGGCGCGCAACGGGAAGGCCGCCCTCCAGATGGCGAAGGACGGTTACCGTCCCGACCTGGTGCTGATGGACATCAGGATGCCGGGCATGGACGGACTCGAGACGATCGAGCGGATGAGCGCCATCGACCCGGACATCCGGTACATCATGGTGACGGCTTACGACGCCTTCGAGTACGCCCGCCAGGCGATCAAGCTCGGCGTGATGGACTACCTCCTCAAGCCGAGCAAGGCGGACGAGATCATCGCGACCGTCGGCCGGGTGCTCCGGCAGATCGAGGAGGAGCGGCGGGAGAAGGAAGCGAGCCGGCAGCAACTCACCACGCTGAAAAAAGTGCTCCCCGTCGTCGAAACCGACATCGTGACCCAGCTGCTGTACGACCATGTCCACGACGTCCACCTGAACGAACTGGTCGACCTGCTCGGCGTCAGCACGTCCAGCGAGATGTTCGCGATCGTCGTCATCACGCCGTCCGGCGACGAGCGGCTGTATGCCGAGGTGAAGGCGCGCATCCGGAAGACGTGCGCCGGCCTGGTCGGCGCGCTGACCGGCGGCCAGATTCCGGTCATCGTGTTCCGGGATCCGGAGCGGTCGTACCGGTCCCAGGCGACATCGATCGCCCGGGAACTGCTCGCCCTGGCCGCACCGGGCGCGCCGGGAGCCGCGGGCGCTCCCGGCGGCGCGGGCGGCCTGTTCGTCGGCATCGGCGGCGTCTGCGGCTCGCTCGACGGCATCCGCGAATCCTACCATGAAGCGCAGATCGCCGCGATGGACACGACGCTGCCGGTGAAATACCGGTTCTTCGAGGACGCGCCGGCGCTCGGCCCGGCGGGCATCGCGGCGGGTCCGGCGGACGGCCGGCCGGATCGGGAATGGGAGAAACGATTCATCGAGAACGTCCGGACCGGCGACTGGGAGCGGGTGCAGGAGGACGTCATGTCGTTCATCCGCCGCTGCGAGCAGGAAGGCGTCGACCTCCTGCTGGCGCAGCAGCGCGCGCTCGGGCTGCTCTGGCTCGTCGAGCGGATGCTCCGGGAGCTCGGCGTCGAGACGCAGACGCCGGTCTTTTCGCTTGCGGCGCAGGATTACCGCAGGCTGCAGGCGGAGGCGAACGTGCTGCTCGGCCGGATCCGGCAGGCGTACGCGGAGCATCAGGCGCGGCACGAGCCGGACGCCATCCACCAGATCAAGAAATACATCATCGATCATTCACACGAGGACATCTCGCTCGAGGCGATCAGCCGGATGGCCGGCCTCAGCCCGTTCTACATCAGCAAGCTGTTCAAGGAGCAGTTCGGCATCAACTACATCGACTTCCTGACCGAATGCCGGATCGAGAAAGCGAAGAAGCTCATGGCCGACCCGGAACTCAGCATGAAGGTGATCGCGCTCGAGGTCGGATACCGCGACCCGAATTATTTCAGCAAGGTGTTCAAGAAGATGTGCAACATCTCGCCGACGGAGTACCGGAAGGCGCTGCTCGGAGCGCGAGGGCGGGAGGCTTGCGATGCTTGAATCGAACGACAACCGCAAGATGGCGTTGCGCCGGCTGCTCCAGACGGGGGCGATTGCGCTGGCGGTGCTTGCGCTGTGGGCGATCGCCATGCTCGGTGGAGCGGGGGACGGCGGCGACTCCTCCACGCCTTATCCGGCCGGGGTTCAGGACGGACGCGACGGAATCGCGCGGAAGCGGGACGACGGGGTCATCCGGGTCGGGCTTACGATGGACACGCTGCAGGAGGAGCGCTGGATCAAGGACCAGGAGCTGTTCGGCGAGGCCGTCGAGGCGCTCGGGGCGGAGTACATCGCGATGACCGCGGACAGCGACGACGCGAAGCAGATCGAGCAGGCCGAGACGCTGATCGGCATGGGGGTCGACGTGCTCGTCATCGTGCCGCACGACGCCGAGGTGATGGCGACCGTCGTGAACAAGGCCCACGCGGCCGGCATCAAGGTGCTCTCCTACGACCGCCTCGTGCGCAACGCGGACGTCGACCTGTACGTCTCGTTCGACAACGAGCGGGTGGGCGAGCTGATGGCGGAGGCGATCACGAAGCTGGCCCCCCGGGGCAAGTATGTGTTCATCGGCGGCGCGGACACGGACTACAACGCCCACCTGGTCAAAAAAGGCGTGTTCAACGTGCTGCAGCCGTACATCGACCGGGGCGAGATCACCGTCGTGTTCGACCAGTGGACCCCGAACTGGCTGCCCGCCAACGCGCGGGACAACATGCGCGTCGCGCTGGACGCGAACGACGGCCGGATCGACGCCGTGATCGCCGGCAACGACGGCACGGCGGGCGGCGCCATCGAAGCGCTGGCGGAGTGGGGGCTCGCGGGCCGGATTCCCGTCGCGGGCCAGGACGCCGAGCTTGCGGCGGCCCAGCGGATCGTCGCGGGCACCCAGACGATGACCGTCTACAAGCCGATCCGGCAGCTGGCCGAAGTCGCGGCGGAGCTTGCCGTCGCGATGGCGAAGGGCGAGACCCCGCGGGCGGACCGACTCGTGAACAACGGCATGATCGACGTGCCGTCCGTGCTGCTCACGCCGATCGCCGTGGACGCCGCCAACATCGACGAGACGATCATCGCGGACGGCTTCCATTCCCGGGAGGAGGTCTACGGGCCGGCGGCGCCATGAGGCGCCGCGCCGCTTCCGCCCGGCCGCCAAGAAATTGCAGGACATTTCAAAAGAATCCTGTTTCTTAAGCGCTTGCAAGAAATGGCCGGATGTTACATTGGTTGTGCCAACAACTCTAATGAAAGGGGTTCAACCAATGCGCAAAGGATTCCGTATCACCGCCATTCTGCTCGTCGCCGCGCTGCTCGGCTCGCTGCTCGCGGCCTGCGGAGGCGGCAACAAGGTGGACATCGGCGTCGTCCTCCCGACGAAGGACGAGCAGCGCTGGGTGCAGGACGAACAGCGGTTCAGGGAAGCGCTGGCGGACACGAAGTACAAGGTCGAGATTCTGTTCAGCCAGGGTTCCTCCGCGAAGGAGAAGGAAAACGTCGAAACCCTCATCAACAAGGGCATCAAGGTCCTCATCATCTGTCCTCCGGACGGCGACGCCGCAGGGGCGGCCGTGGAACTGGCGAAGAAGGAAGGCGTCACGGTCATCGCCTATGACCGTCTGATCACGAACACCGACGCCGTCGACTACTATGTCACGTTCGACAGCGTCGCGGTCGGCGCGGCGCAGGCGCAATACCTGGTTGACCACATGAAGGGCGGCGGCCAGCCGATTTATCTGTACGCCGGCGCGGCATCCGACAACAACGCGTTCCTGTTCTTCGAAGGCGCATGGAAAGTGCTGCAGCCGCTCCTCGCGGACGGCACGCTCCGGATCGCGAACTCCAGCGAAGCCGAAGCGCTGAAGGACAAACCCGAGCTCACCCGTGAAGAAATGAGCCGCATCATCGGTCAGGTCACGACGAACTGGGATCCGAACGAAGCGAAGAACAAGGCGCAGACGCACCTCACGGCCGCTTCGGACGATCTGAAGGGCGACGTGCTCATCCTCGGCCCGAACGACCATACGGCGCGCGCGATCGCGGACGTGTTCTCCGCCGATTCGGCGATCACGAGCTACGTCGTGACGGGTCAGGACGCCGACAAGGCTTCCGTCGAGTACATCCTGGACGGCAAGCAATCGATGACGGTGTTCAAGGACGTCCGCACGCTGGTCAAGGACGCGATGAGCCTCGCCGTCGACATCCTCGAGAAACGCACGCCGGCCACCACCGGTTCCTACTTCAACGGCAAGATCGACGTCAAGGCAAAGCAGACGGACATCATCTCCGTCGACCAGTCGAACATCAAGAAGGAACTGTTCGACTCCGGCTACTACGACGAGAAAGAGTTCGTGAAATCGTAATCCGGCGGTTCACGCGCGGGAAGCCGGACCCTTGCGGATTCGGCTTCCCCGCGACCCGGGTGCCGCGGTAACGCGGTAACCGCGTTACAGCCGCGTCGGCGAGGCAGCGGGCGCGCCTGTAACGCGGCATCCGCGTTACGGCCGTTCCGGCGGGGCAATCCGCGCCCCCTGCCGCGCGGCATCCGCGCAGCGGACCGCGCGCCAAACCGGGACCGCTCCGAAAGTCTCCGCCAGCGGTGACTTGGGGGCCAGCCCCGGTTATCACCGTTATCCGGACGAAGGAGAACTGGCCATGGACGACTACATTCTGGAGATGCGGAACATCTCCAAGACGTTCCCGGGCGTGAAGGCGCTCACGGACGTCAGCTTCAAGGTGAAACGCGGGGAGATCCACTGCCTTGTCGGCGAGAACGGCGCGGGCAAATCGACGCTGATGAAGGTGCTCAGCGGCGTCTATCCGTACGGCACGTACGAGGGAGACATCATTTTCGACGGCAAGGAGCAGCGGTTCTCGTCGATCAGCGACAGCGTGAAGGCCGGCATCGTCATCATCTACCAGGAGCTGGCGCTGTTCCCGGACCTGTCCGTCTACGAGAACATCTACGTCGGCAATGAGGTGCAGCGCGGCGGGCTGGTCAACTGGAACGAGACGATCGTCCGGGCGAACCAGATGCTGAAAAAGGTGAAGCTGGACGTCAATCCGGAGACGCTGATCAAGGATCTCGGGGTCGGCAAGCAGCAGCTCGTCGAAATCGCCAAGGCGCTCAGCAAGGACGTCAAGCTGCTCATCCTCGACGAGCCGACCGCCGCCCTGAACGAGAACGACAGCGAGAACCTGCTGCAGCTCCTGCGCGAACTGAAGCAGCAGGGCATCACCTGCATCATGATTTCCCACAAGCTCAAGGAAGTGCTGGCAATCGCGGACAAGGCGACCGTGCTGCGCGACGGGCGGACGATCTGCACGCTCGACGCGTCGAAGGGCGAACTCTCGGAGAACGTCATCATCAAGCACATGGTCGGCCGCGAGATTGAGGACATTTATCCGAAACGCGCAACCAAATTGTTCGGCGAAACCGTGTTCGAACTGCGCGACTGGACGGCGTACGACCCGCAGCTGGGCCGGAACGTCGTGAACGGCGTGAACCTGCGGGTGCGGAAGGGAGAAATCGTCGGCATCGCGGGACTGATGGGCTCGGGGCGGACGGAGCTGGCGCTGAGCATTTTCGGCAATCCCAAGGGCTACAGGCTGAAGGGCGAGATGCTCCTGGACGGCAAGCCGGCCCGGTTCAATCACCCGAGCGACGCGATCCGCGAAGGCGTCGCCTACGTCACCGAGGACCGGAAGGGCAACGGGCTGTTCCTGATTCAGGACATCAAATGGAACATCACGGCGGCCAATCTCCGGAAGGTGGCGGCGGGCGGATGGATCAACGAGAACGAAGAAATCCGGGTCTCCGATTACTATAAACAGGCGCTCAACATCAAGGCGCCGTCGGTCGAGCAACTGGTCGGGAACCTCAGCGGCGGCAACCAGCAGAAAGTCTCCCTCGGCAAGTGGATGTTCGTCGGACCGAAGCTGCTCATTCTCGACGAGCCCACGCGCGGGATCGACGTGGGCGCGAAATACGAGATCTACACGATCATGAACGAGCTGATCAGCCAGGGCATGAGCATCATCATGATCTCGTCCGAACTCGGCGAGGTGCTCGGGATGAGCGACCGCGTGTACGTCATGGCGGAGGGCAGGATCACCGGCGAACTCGCGATCGAAGAGGCCGATCAGGAGAAAATCATGCAATACGCTACGCTTTAGGAGGAGCCTGTATGAACCTGCAAGTGAACGACAGCCGGACCTCCGCCGCGGCGGGCGGCGGGTTTGTCCGCGAGATGCTGTCGCTGCTCAAAGTGAACGTCCGGGAATACGGCATGTACATCGCCCTTTTCGTGATCATGCTCATCTTCTCGATCCTGACGGACGGGCTGTTCATGTCGTCCCGGAACATCAGCAACCTGCTGGACGCCACGGGCTACATCGCGGTGCTCGCCGTCGGCATGACGCTCGTCATCGTCATCCGCCACATCGACCTGTCCGTCGGCTACGCGGCCGGCTTCATGGGGGCGATCGCGGCAATCCTGCTGACCCAGTACGGCTTCCCGGTCTACCTGACGATTCCGATCATCCTGCTGATCGGCATCGCGGCCGGCCTGATCACCGGCTTCCTCGTCGCCTCGGTCGGCATTCCGGCGTTCGTGGCGACGCTGGCGGGGATGCTCATTTTCCGCGGGGCGCTGCTGCAGGTGACGGAGAAGACCGGCACGATCAACGTGCGCGACGAATGGTTCAACGCGATCGGCAACGGCTACATTCCGGCGATCGCCAAGGTGGGCGGACTCAATCTGTCGTCGCTGCTGCTCGGCGCGGTCGCGATCATCCTGTACATCCTGTCCGAGATCCACAACCGGCGCAACAAGCTGAAGTACAACTTCGAGGTCGTCTCCGGCGGCATCTTCGCGCTGAAGCTCGTGTTCGTGTCGGTCATCATTGCCTACATCACGTGGATTCTGGCCGGCTACAACGGCATTTCCTGGACGGTCGTCATCATGCTGCTCGTCGTCATCGTCTACCACTTCCTGACGACGAAGACGGTGCTCGGCCGGCATATCTACGCCGTCGGCAGCAACCCGGAAGCCGCGCACCTGAGCGGGATCAACGTGAAGAAGATCACGTACGTCGTGTTCGGCTCCATGGGGATGCTTGCCGCATTGTCGGGCATCCTGTTCACGTCCCGTCTCCAGTCGGCTTCCCCGACGGCCGGCACGCTGTTCGAGCTTGACGCGATCGCGGCGGCCTATGTCGGCGGCGTATCGGCGGCCGGCGGCGTCGGGAAGGTGACGGGCTCGATCATCGGCGCGATCGTCATGGCGTCGCTGTCGAGCGGCATGAATCTGCTTGGCATCGGCGTTTCCTATCAATACATGATCCGCGGCGGCGTGCTCGCGCTCGCGGTCATCTTCGACGTCATGACCCGCAAGAAGCGGGGATGATGGCGTTGATTCGGGTCGGCCGGTCATCAGACCGGCCGGCCTTTTTGCCGCTTCATGCGCGGTTTGCGGCCCCTAACGGTATGCCCGGCCGCAACCGATGTATATAGTGTCTGATCGTCGCCGAGCCGCCGTGGCGCCGTGACACCGCGATGCCGCAACGCTCTGTCGTAACGGAAACGCGTTCGCCCGGTTTCGTTGACGCAAGATCCGCCGTGCCGTTCACGGCGCGGGAACGCGGGCGAACGCTGCCGTCCGCGGACTGCGGACAGGCCGGGGGGAATCGCCATGGCGAAACCGAGGAAACGCCGGATACGCCGGGAACACCGGGACCGCATCCGGATTCTGCACGAACACAAGCCCGCGAACTTCGAGATTCCGCACGGCAAGACGGACAAGTATACGAGCATCGAGATCCTGATGTTCCCGGGCCGCTCGACCGAGGCGAAGCGGAGGATCTGCGAACGGATCACGCAAAATCTCAAGGCCGGGCTCGGAATCGCCGAATCGGACGTCATGATCATTCTGCCGGAACCGCCGATGGAGAACTGGGGCGCGCTCGGCAAGCCGGCGACCGATCTCGATCACGGGTTCAAAATCGATGTCTGATCCATGGCGGGAGGAATTTTCGCATGTGGGAGACGCTGCCTGTTCCGTGGCAAGTCTGCTTCGAGGAAGCGTGGGAGGCGTATCGCGCCGGCTCGATTCCGATCGGCGCCGCGCTGGCGAACCCGGAGGGCGACATCGTCAGCCGGGGAAGAAACCGGATGCACGAACGCGAAGCGCCGCCGGGCCAGATCTGCATGAGCCGGCTCGCCCACGCGGAGATCAACGCCCTGCTGCAGATCAAGACCGCGGACTCGAACGTCCTGAAGGATCTGACGCTGTACACGACGACCGAACCGTGCGTCCAATGCTTCGGCGCGATCGTCATGAGCGGCGTCCGGACCGTCCGGTACGCCGCGTCCGACCCGGTCGCCGGCGGGTCCGATCTGAACCGCTCGGACAACCCGTTCATCCGCGAGCGGAACATCGACATCCGGCGCGCGGACTACCGGTTGGGCGAGATCCAGCGCGTCATCCGGACGGATTATGTGCTCGGGACGATGGATCCGGACCGGGCCGAGCGAATTCTGAGCCGGGAATGCGAGGATTACCCGCGGGCGGTGGAGCTGGGCAGGAAGTGGCACGCGTCGGGCCGGCTGCGGGACGCGGCGAGACGGGGGCTTCCGTTCGCGGCGGTCGCGGACGAGATCGCGGCGGAACTGGAGCGGGCGTAGAAGACGAATTGTGATTTTGGTATTTACAAATGGTCAGGTTTGTGGTTAACTGGTAATGACCACATGATATGTTGACCTGGCGACAAAAATATCATGGAAGGTGTACCGGTACATGATGGATGAAAAGGCCATATCCAAGGACAGTCCTTTGCCGCTGTATTATCAGTTGAAAGAGTTGATCCGGTCGCAGATCGAGCTGAACCATCTGAAGCCCGGAGACAGCATCCCCTCCGAGCGGGATCTGGCCGAGCGATACGGCATCAGCAGGCCGACGATCCGGCAGGCCATTCAGGAACTGGTCGTGGAAGGGCTGCTGATCCGGGAGAAGGGCCGCAGAACGACCGTGGCCACGCCCAAGTTCAGGCAATGGTTCCTCGAGAGCCTGACCAGCTTCCAGGACGAAATGGCGCAGAAGAGGCTTTCGTTCTCGACGAAAGTGCTTGCATTTGAACGGGTTCCGGCTTCTTCCACCCTGCGCGAGGTGCTGGGCGCCAACGTCAACATCTGCTACAAGCTCCAGCGCCTGCGGTACGTGGAAGGCAAGCCGGTCGTCCTGGTGACGACGTTCCTGCCGCTGGACCTGTTCCCGGAGATGGACCGGGAAAATCTCGAGCAGAACTCGATGTACCATCTCATCCAGAGCAAATACGGCTACCGGATCGGCGGCGCGACGCGGGTCATCGAAGCGATCAACGCCTCCGCGGAAGACGCGAAGCTGCTCGGGATCGCCCCGGGGGACGCGGTGCAGCTGATCCGCACGACCGGCTATCTGGACAACAACCGGCCGTTCGAATATTCCATCGCTTACTATCGCGGCGATCTGAGCAGCTTTACCGTCAACCTGAAATATTCGCAGTAACGCAAGCGATACGGCAACAAGACCATACACCAAGGAGATGATTCCATGGACGCCGCAACCACCGTCCTGCCGTTCCGCGTCGACTTCGACCTGAAGACCGGCCTGTCCGGAGCGCGCCCCACGATCCGGCGCCATCTGTCCCAGATGAAGGGGATGTACGCCGATCAGGAAGCGTACGAAGCGATGCTGCGCGAAGGCGACCCGCTCGTCTACGAGTTCTACGAGCTCGGGCTGCCGGAGACGCCGGCGCATATCTCGTTCGGCTGCAGCATCGTGTATCCGGGCAAGGTCGGAGACGAGTACTTCATGACCAAGGGGCATTTCCACACGATTCTCGACACGGCCGAAGTCTATTACTGCCTGACCGGGCAGGGCCTGATGCTGATGGAGAACCCGGAGGGCGACGTGTACGCGGAGGAGTTCCGGCCGGGCAACGCCGTCTACGTGCCGGGCCGATTCGCCCACCGCAGCATCAACACGGGGACGGAGACGATGGTGACGTTCTACGCCTTCCGCTCCGACGCGGGACACGACTACGGGACCATCGAGCAGAAGGGCTTCCGCAAGATCGCGGTGGAGCGCGGCGGCGTGCCGGTCCTGGCGGACAACCCCCGGTGGAACGAATAAGTTCGGCGCAATCCATGAAGAAGCGGGTGCGGCAACGATGGGCTACAAGATACTGATCACACCGAGATCGTTCGGCCGGACCGGCACCAGGCCGCTGGACATGCTGGCCGAACGGCAGTTCGAGATTGTCCGCAACCCCTGCGGCCGGATCCTGAGCAAGCCGGAGATGATCGAGCTCATCGCGGATGTGGACGCGGTCATCGTCGGCGTCGATCCGCTGGACCGGGAGGTGCTGGCCCATGCGCGCAAGCTAAAGGCGATCTCGAAATACGGGATCGGGCTGGACAACGTCGACCTGGATTACGCGGCGGAACGCGGCATCCGGGTGGCGGCCGCCCACGGCGCGAACGTCCAGGCGGTGGCGGATTACACGCTGGCGCTGATGCTGGCCGTGGCGCGGATGGTGGTGCCGATCGACCGGGCGTGCCGGCGGCTCGACTGGTCGAAGCCCACGACGCTGGACGTGTACGGGCGGACGCTCGGCATCGTCGGATTGGGGAACATCGGCAAGGCGGTGGCGGAGCGCGCCGGTGGTTTCCGGATGAAGCTGCTCGCCTTCGATGTCTGGCGGGACGAGGCGTTCGCGGCCGCCCACGGCATCGAGTACGTGTCGCTCGAAGAGCTGCTTCGCCGGTCGGACTTCATCTCCCTCCATTCCCCCCTGACCGGGGACAGCCGCCACATGATCGGGGAAGCGCAATTCGCGCTGATGAAGCCGACGGCGGTGCTGATCAACACGGCCCGGGGCGGATTGATCGACGAGCAGGCGCTGTATCGGGCGCTTGCGGAGAAGCGGATCTGGGGAGCCGGAATCGACGTTTTCGAGGAAGAGCCGCCGCTGAACCGCAAGCTGCTGGAGCTGGACAACATCGTCGTCGGATCGCATTGCGCGGCGTCCACGGTGCAGGCCATCGAGAACATGGGCGTCATGGCCGCCGAGAACGTGATCCGGATGCTGCTGGAGGAGGGATGCGCATGACACGGATGCGCGGCGCGCGATGCTGATCACGCCGGAATCGTTCGCGCGAATGGTGGATATCAGCGCCCTGCGGACCGTCGACACCGAATGGGACATGCGGCTGCTCGCGGACACCGCGATGACTTACCGGTTCAAATGCGTGTTCGCGCTGTCCTCCCATATTCCCCTGCTGCTGGATCTGCTGAGGGATACGGGGACGGGCGTGGGCGCGCCGATCGGCTTCCCGTCGGGGGCCGAGATGACGGAGTTCAAGGCGATGCAGGCGCGGCGGCTGGCCGAGCTGGGCTGCGACGAGTTCGACATGGTGATGAACATCTCGTGGCTCAAGTCCGGCAAGTTCCGCGAGGCGGAACGGGACATCGCGGCCGTGCGGGACGCGATCGGCGCCCGGCCGCTCAAGGTCATCGTCGAATCGATGTACCTGACCGAATCCGAGCTCGCGGACGCCTGCAAGATCGTGATGGACAGCGGGGCGGACTACATCAAGACCGGCACGGGCTGGGCCCCGGCCCCGACCGAACTCCGGCACGTCGAGATCATCGCCCGGGAGACGGCCGGGAAGATCAGGATCAAGGCGGCCGGAGGCATCCGGGACCTGGACACGGTCCGGCGCATGTGCGAGATGGGCGTCACACGCTTCGGCGTAAGCGTTCGCACCGGCATCTCGCTGATGGAAGAGCTGATTTCGGAGACTTCATGAAGAGGGGGATGGCGGTGAACGAACGGAAAGTGGCGATCGTCACGGGCGGAACCCGGGGGATCGGCGCGGACATCAGCCTCGCGTTCGCCAGCGCGGGCTACCGCGTGATCGCGGTGTACGTGTCCAACGAAGAGAAGGCGCTTCAATTCGAAGCGCAATTGAAAGCGATTTCCCCCGAGTCGTGCGTGATTCGCGCCGACGTCAGCACGCAGGAGGGCGTGGACGCGGTCACGGAGCGCGCGGTCTCGGCGTACGGACGCATCGACGTGCTGGTGAACAACGCGGGGATCTTCGGATTCCAGTTCGTCGAAGACATCGAGGAAGCGTTTCTCGACCGCATGCTGAACGTCAACTTCAAGAGCCAGGTGCTCATGACGAAGGCGTGCGTGAAGATCATGAAGAAAAACGGCTTCGGCCGCATCCTGAACGCTTCTTCCATCTCGGGGAGCGTGGCGGACGTCGGACTCGCGGCGTACGGCGCGAGCAAGGCGGCGATCGACATGCTGACCCGGATCTGCGCGGCGGAACTTGCGCCCTACTCGATCACGGTCAACGCCTACGCGCCCGGCATCATCCACACGGACCTGACGGACGAGATGATCCGGGAGCGGGGGCACCTGCAGGTGAAGCAGATTCCGCTGAACCGGTTCGGCGGCGGGGAGGAAGTGGCGGCGCTGCTCGTCTTCCTGGCGTCCGAACAGGCGGGGTACATCACCGGCGAAGTGATCGGCGTCGACGGCGGCATGCTGAAGGTGCAGAATCCGTACCGGGCCCATGAATATGTCCGCGAGGCTGGAAATTAGTTTGCTTATTGGTAAAGATGTCTTTACATTATCATATGGTAACATCCGGATGACAGAACTGGAGGAGGCGAAGACCGAATGACGGAGACGCAGGGCACCACCTCTTCGCGGATCCGGGAGAACGGTTGGGCTCGGAATTTGAAGGCGTTTTTCTCGAGAACGGAAATCACGGTGTTGATCGCCCTTCTCGTCTTGTGCGTGGCGATGTCGTTCGCGAGTCCCTACTTCCTGACCGCCAAGAACATCGTCAACATCTTCCGGCAGTTTTCCCTGATCGCCATTCTGGCGGTCGGACAAGCGATGATCATCATCATGGCGGGCATCGACCTGTCCGTCGGCGCGATGGTCGGATTCACGGCCTGCCTCGGGGCGGCCGCAGCCATGCAGGGCGCTCCGCCGCTCCTCGTGCTGCTGATCATTCTGGGGTCGGGCATCGCGGCCGGCATGCTGAGCGGCCTGCTCACCACGAAGGTCGGGATTCCGTCGTTCATCACGACGCTGGGCATGATGAGCGTGCTCAAGGGGTTCTCGCTGCTGCTTACGATGGGCTCGCCCATTCACTACGACAGGACCTGGATCTCCGTCGTGGGAAGCGGATACATCGGCATCGTGCCGGTCTCCGTCATCGTGATGATCGCGATCGTCATTCTGGGCTATCTGTTCATGAACTATACGACGTACGGCCGCTACATGTACGCGATCGGCAACAGCGAGAAGGCGGCAAGACTCTCCGGCATCCGGGTGGACCGGATGAAGATTCTCGCGTTCGCGATCACCGGCATGCTCGGCGCGGTGTGCGGCCTGATCCTGCTCGGCCAGCTCGAAGGCGCGGACGCCTATTACGGCAACGGCTACGAGCTGGACGTCATCGCGGCCGCCGTCATCGGCGGGATCAGCCTGGCCGGCGGACAGGGCAACCTGCTCGGCGTCGTCGTCGGCGCCGCGCTCATGGGCGTCATGAAGAACGCGTTCGTCCTGCTCGCCATTCCGGGCTACTGGCAGACGGTCGCGATCGGCGCCGTCATCATCGCGGCGGTCGCCATCGACGGCCTGCGCGGCAGAAGGCTGCTCCGCTGAGCGGCGCGCCGATCGGTCTCATTCCATTACCGGTTTGATCGGCTCAATCGAGTCGTCAAATACAAAAACCATCACGCTTTGGAGGGAATCGCATCATGGTGAGGAAACAAAGGGGTCTCTGGCAATCGGCGCTGTTGGTTCTGGTCGCCCTCGCGGTCGTGCTGGCCGGATGCGGCGGCGGTTCCAACTCGGGCAGCTCGTCGTCTTCTTCGTCTTCGTCTTCTTCGTCTTCCGGTTCCGGCTCGAATTCGGGTTCGTCCGGCTCCGATTCGGCAAGCTTCGTGAAAGCGGCCGACATCAAGGCTCCGGAAGGCGTCAGCCTGATGGTGCTGCCGGCGGACGTCGTGGCGGACAAGCGCATCCGGATCGCGACGATCATGGTGCAGAACAACCCGTTCGGCATGGCCGTCAAGAAGGGCACGGACTTCGCCGCGGAAGTGCTGGCGGACCGCAACGTGAAGGTCGACTGGATTTCGGTGCCGGACTTCGACGCGAAGAAGTTCGAGGAAGCGATCGACAACACGATCACGGCCCAATACGACGCCATCACGCTGTTCGGCGTGTCCGAAGCGCTGCAGCCGGCCGTCGACCGGGCGGTTGACGAAGGCATGCTCGTCTACACGTTCAACACCGAACCGGGCGACAACTCGAAGCGGCAAGCCTATTGGGGCCAGGACGGCTTCGCGGGCGGCCAGAAGATCGGCCAGGCGCTGGTCGACCAGCTGAACGGCGAAGGCGAATACGCGATCATCACCGGCTCGTTCGCCGTGCTGGGCCATGAGCTGAGAAGACAGGGCGCGCGCGACGTGTTCGACAAGCAGCCGAACATGAAGCTCGTCGGCGAATTCGAGAACCAGGACAAGGGCGAAGAAGCCTACAACATCGTGCAAAACCTGCTGACGTCCAACCCGAACCTGAAGGGCATCTACGTCACGGCGGGCGGACCGTTCGGCGCGGCGAAGGCGCTCAAGGACGCCGGCATCGCGCCCGGACAAATCAAGCTCGTCGCGCACGACTGGCTCGACGAGACGATCGCCTACGTCCGGGAAGGCTACATCACGGCCGTTCTCGACCAGGATCCGTTCAACCAGGGCTACGCGCCGGTCGTGGCGGCATTCAACAAGCTCGCGGCCGGTCAGGATCCGGCAAATGAAATCAACTGGATCGAAGGGGATATCGCAACGCCGGAAAACGTGAACGAGAAAGTCCCGCAATAATTCCGGTCGCTGTCCGCGAGAAGCAGACCCGGATTCGCACAGGTTTGCTTCTCGCGATCTTGTTTCTTGACGGAGGTGGTCATCATGGAAGACGCGGACATCCTCTGTTCCACCCGCAATCTGACCAAGATATTCCCCGGGGTTGTCGCGCTGAACCGGGTCAACATCGAAATCCGCCGCGGCGAGGTCCACGCGATCATCGGCGAGAACGGGGCGGGCAAGTCCACCCTGATGAATCTCCTGTCCGGCGTCTATCAGCCGGATGAAGGACACATCGAATTCGAAGGGAAGCCCGTGCGCCTGAAGGATCCCAAGCACGCCCGCGAGCTCGGCATCGCGATGATTCACCAGGAACTGTCGCTGTCCCCCTACATGAGCGTCGCCGAGAACATCTACCAGGGACGCATGCTCACGAAGTCGGGCTTCTGGCTGGACCGGAAGGCGATGTACGAAGGGGCGCGGGTGCATCTGCACCGGCTCAACGTGCGCAACATCGATCCCCGGACGCTGGTCAGGGAGCTCAGCGTATCCCAGAAGCAGCTCGTGGAGATCGCGAAGGCCGTGTCCCAGGGGCCGAAAATGCTCATCATGGACGAACCGACGTCCTCCCTCACGGCGGGCGAGATCTCGACGCTGCTGGACATCATCCGCGCGCTGAAGGCCGAGGGCGTCTCGATTCTGTTCATTTCTCACAAATTCGAGGAAATCATGGAGATCGCGGACCGGATTACGGTCATGCGCGACGGCCAGCACATCCGGACGCTCGACAAGCGGGACGCGACCATCGACCAGCTCGTGTCCCTGATGGTCGGCCGGGAGTTCGAGAAGAAGCTGCACCGCACGTTCATCAGCGACTATTCGGACCGGGAAGTCGTGCTCGAAGTCCGGGATCTGTGCGTGGAAGACAAGGTGAAGAACGCCAGCTTCAAGCTGTACAAGGGCGAGGTGCTCGGCCTGACCGGCCTGGTCGGCTCCGGCCGTTCCGAACTGCTGCAGGGCATCTTCGGGATGAACCGGGTCGTCTCCGGAACCGTTCTGGTCGGCGGCAAGCCGGCCGTCATCCGGCATCCGTCCGACGCGATCCGGCTCGGCATCGGGCTTGTTCCGGAAAACCGCAAGGAACAGGGGGCGTTCCTGCATCTCTCCGTCCTCGACAACATGACGATGGTGAACCTGCGGGAACTGACCTTCAAATCCGGTTTTCTGAACAACCGCCTGCGCAAGGTCAAGTCGCGCGAGTACGTCGACGCGCTGGCCGTGAAGACGCCCGGCATCTCGCAGATCGCGGTGAACCTGAGCGGCGGCAACCAGCAGAAGACGATTCTGGCCCGCTGGCTCATGAACCGGCCAACCATTCTGTTCCTGGACGAACCGACCCACGGCATCGACATCGGCGCGAAGACGGAGATCTACCGGCTGATCGACGACCTCGTGAAGCAGGGCGTCTCGATCATCCTGCTGTCCTCCGAGCTGCCGGAGGTGCTGACTCTGTGCGACCGGATCATGGTCATGCACAACGGGGAGATCCGGGGCACGCTGACCCACGACGAGGCGGATCAGGTGAAAATCATGAGCCTGACCGTGAAAGACGCGGCCGAATCCAGACAGTACGCGTAAAGACAAGAAACTGCGAACCGGGTGATCATGATGAGCGTATTCGACAAATTCAATCTGACAGGGAACGTATCCGTCGTCACCGGGGCCGCCGCCGGGTTGGGCAAGGCGATGGCGCGGGCGCTCGGCCAGGCGGGCTCGAAGGTCGTCATCTGGGACCTGAACGGCCCGAAGGCGGAGGAGACGGCCGAGGCCTTCCGGAGCGAGGGCATCGAAGCGGTTGCCGTCCGGGCGGACGTGACGAAGCCGGACGAGATCGCGTCGGCCGTCGGCCAAATCATGGACCGGTTCGGCCGGATCGACGCCCTGTTCAACAACGCGGGCATCACGCTCCACAAGAACGCCGAAGACGTGACGCTCGAGGAGTGGCACCGGGTCATGGACGTGAACCTGACCAGCGTCTTCATGATGTCGCAGGCGGTGGGGCGGATCATGATCCGGCAGAAGAAGGGCTCGATCGTCAACACGTCTTCGATGTCCGGGCTGATCGTCAACACGCCGCAGAACCAGGCGTCCTACAACGTCTCGAAGGCCGGCGTCATCATGCTCACCAGGAGCCTGGCCGTCGAATGGGCCCGGCACAACATCCGCGTGAACACGATCGCCCCGGGCTACATGAAGACCGAGATGACAGCGCCGTTCTTCGAAGCGGGCGGGCCGATGGTGGAGAAATGGATGGGCCTCACCCCGATGGGACGGCCGGGCAATCCGGAGGAGCTGGGCGGCATGGCGGTCTATCTCGCCTCCGACGCCTCCTCCTTCGTCACCGGCGGGGTGTTCGTGATCGACGGCGGCTATACCGCGCTGTAGAAGGGAGATTCTCATGATGTTGACCGTTCGGGATATTGCGGAAATGATGGACCTCAGCTGCGTGCGGACGAACAGCACGGAGCGGGACGTGGCGGAGCTGGTCGAGGCGGCGAAGCGGTACAACGTGCGCCAGGTGTCGGTGCTGCAGAGCTTCATTCCCCAGGTCCGGCGCATGCTCGGCGGGGATTCCGGCATCGTGATCGTCGGCAACGTCAGCTTCCCGTCCGGCGCCGACTCCACCCCGATCAAGGTGGCCCAGGCGAAGGAGATGGCCGACGCGGGCTGCGGCGAGCTCGACGTCGTGATCAACGTCGGGATGCTGCTCTCCGGCCGCGACGCCGAAGTGGAGGAAGATCTCCGCGCCGTCGTCGAAGCGGTCCGTCCGCTGCCGGTGAAGGCCATCATCGAGACGCCGTACCTCGGGCCCGACGAGATCGCGCGCGCCTGCGACATCGGCATGCGCGCCGGAGCCGCCTTCATCAAGACGGGCACCGGCTGGGGGCCGCGCGGGACGACGATGGACGACGTCCGGCTGATCCGTTCGCGGGTCGGCGACCGCATCCGGATCAAGGCTTCCGGCGGCATCCGCAATGTCGAGACGATCGCGGAGATGTACAAGAACGGCGTCACCCGCTTCGGCATCAACCTGACGAGCGGACGGAACATCCTCGAGCAATGCCTGCAAGCGGGCGGCAGCATCACCCTGTGACGGGAAGGTCATGCGCATGCGAATCATCTCGTACGACCTCGGAACAAGCGGGAACAAGGCTTCCCTGTACGACGCGGACGGCCGCTGCCTGGCTTCGGCGTTCGTTCCGTATCCGACGCATTATCCGCGCAACGGCTGGCACGAGCAGAGCCCGGAGGACTGGTGGGACGCGGTGGTCGCGAGCACGCGCAAGCTGCTGGCCGAATCCGGCGAAGCGCCGGAGCGGATCGCCTGCATCGGCATTTCGGGCCACAGCCTCGGCGCGGTGCCGCTCGACCGGAACGGACGGCCGATCCGGGCGACGACGCCGATCTGGTCCGACACCCGGGCCGTGAAGGAAGCGGAGCAGTTTTTCCGCCGCGTGGACGAGCGCGAGTGGTACATGACGACCGGGAACGGTTTTCCGCCGCATCTGTACACCGTCTTCAAGGTGATGTGGTACCGGGAGAACGAGCCGGAGCTGTTCCGGAACACCCGGACGATCATCGGCACGAAGGACTACATCAACCTGCGCCTGACCGGCGTGCTGAAGACCGATCCTTCCTACGCGTCGGGCAGCGGCGTCTACAATCTCCGGGCGGGCGACTACGACCGGCGGCTGCTGGAGGCGAGCGGCATTCCGGAGGAGCTGTTCCCGGACATCGTGCCGTCCACGGCCGTGCTCGGCGAGCTGCTTCCCGAAGCGGCCCGCCAACTGGGCCTGCCCGAGGGCGTGAAGGTCGTCTGCGGCGGCGTGGACAATTCGTGCATGGCGCTCGGCGCCAAGAACATCGAGAGCGGCCGCGTATACACGTCGCTCGGTTCGTCCGCCTGGATCGCGGTTTCATCCGATGAACCGGTGCTGGATCTGCGGGCGAGGCCGTATGTCTTCGCGCACGTCATCCCGGGCATGTTCACGTCGGCCGTCAGCATTTTCTCGGCGGGCACTTCGCTCCGTTGGGTGCGCGACCAGCTCTGCGGCGATCTCGTCGCCGAAGCCGAGTGCGGGGGGAAGGACGCCTACGATATGATGACCGCGCTGGCGGAACAGGCGCCCCCGGGCGCGAACAGGCTGCTGTTCAACCCGAGCCTCGCGGGCGGCACTTCGCTGGACGCGAGCGTGAACATCCGGGGCGCATACATCGGGCTCGACCTGAAGCATACCCGGGCCGACCTGATCCGGGCGTGCATGGAGGGCATCGCGATGAATCTGCGCCTCAATCTCGACGTGCTGCGGGAGCATTGCGCCCTGCGGGACGAAATGCTGCTCGTGGGCGGCGGAAGCAAGAGCCGGCTGTACCGGACGATCTTCGCGGACGTCTACAACATGAACATCGTGAAGACGAACGTGGACCAGGACGCGGGCGCGCTCGGAGCGGCCGCCATCGCCGCGGTGGGGTGCGGGCTGTGGGACGATTTCCGCAGGATCGACGAGCTTCACCGCGTCGAGGAAGTGACGGCGCCGGACCGCGGCCGGAACGCGATCTACGAGAAGCTGCTGCCGGTGTTCCGGACGGCGGCCGAATACCAGGCCCGGATCGGCGACGCGCTGCAACATCTGGATCTATCGTGACAGGAGAGGAGCAAGACATGAAGCTGCCGGAGAGAGCGGCGCGGCCGACCATGTATTTCATCGGCGTGACCACCTCCCAGTCTTCCATCATGAAGGTGTTCCCGCTCTGGGCGGAGGCGCTCGGCATCGATGCGGTCATCAAGGGCATCGACATCGAACTCGACGCCGATCCGCGGGTGTACCGGGAAGTGGTGGAGTTCATCAAGGACGATGAATGGTCCATGGGAGCGCTGGTCACCACGCACAAGATCAACCTGTATCAGGCGGCCCGTGATCTGTTCGACGAACTGGACCCCTACGCCGAGATGTTCGGCGAACTGTCGTGCATTTCGAAGCGGGGAGGCAGGCTGGCGGGCCACGCGAAGGATCCGATCACGAGCGGGCTGGCCCTCGAAGCGTTCGTGCCGGAAGACCATTGGCGACGGCATGGCGGCGAAGCCTTCATCATGGGAGCCGGCGGGGCGGCGATCGCGATGAGCGCCCATCTGCTGCACGAGCGGAACAAGGACAACGTGCCGTCGCGGCTCGTCGTGAGCGATCTGAGCGAGGCGCGGCTGGCCGAGTTCGGGCGCATCATGAAGATGATCAATCCGCTCGTGCCGCTGGAGCTGCGCGCGACGCCGGAGCCGTGGATGAACGACGCGCTGCTGGCCGGGATGAAGCGGCATTCGCTGATCGTCAACGCGACCGGCCTCGGCAAGGACCGTCCGGGCTCGCCGCTGACCGACGCCTGCGAATTCCCGGAAGGCGGCCTCGTGTGGGAGATCAATTATCGGGGCGATCTGCTGTTCATGCGTCAGGCGCTGCGGCAGAAGGATGCGAAAAAACTCCGCGTGGAAGACGGCTGGATCTATTTTCTCCACGGCTGGACCCAGGTCATCGCGGAAGTGTTCCATCTCGATCTGACCCCCGAGCGGTTCGCGGAATGCGCGCGGATCGCGGACCGGTTCCGCTAGAGCCGCCGGCGGCGGTCACACCCGAAATCCAGGACTGGGAGGATGGGCATGAAGCCTCAGAATTTCAAGAAAAAAGACTTGGACGTCATCCGGAAATTCATCGCGTTCCGCAAGGAAGGCAAGCCCGAAGGCGGGAAGCGGCTGAACCTGTCGTGGAGCAACTGGGGGTTCGGCCCCGAATCGCTGGAGCGCAGCGCGGAGCGGCTCGCCCGGCACAACGTGAACTACATCGAGCTGCACGGCAACCTGTACGGGCCGGATCTCGGCTACCGCGTCAAGGAGACGAAGCGGATTCTCGACGCCTGCGGACTCCGGGTGTCCGGCATCTGCGGCATGGTGTCGCCCGAGTCGGAGCTGGCGAGCAACAGCCCGGTCGTCCGGCAGCGCAGCATCGATTATTTCCGCCGGCAAATCGAGTTCGCCCACGAGCTCGGCGGGCAATACATCCTGTTTGCGGCGGGCGCCGTCGGCAGGCCGCAGAAATACGACAACAGCGAATTCCAGCGCGCCGCCGAGACGATCCGGATTCTCGGCGACGACTTCCTGCAGAGCGGGGTCAAGGGCGCGATCGAGCCGGTGCGGGCCGACGAGGTCAGCCTCGTCCATACGTTCGAGGAAGCGAAGGCGCTGATCGAGCTGATCGATCATCCCGGCGTCCGGCATATCGCCGGCGACGTCTTCCACATGATGCTGGGCGAGGAGCACATCGCTTCGACGATCCTCGAATACGGCGACATGCTGATCAACCTCCATCTGGCCGATTCCAACCGGCGGGCGCTCGGCACCGGATCGCTCGATCTGGACCTGATCCTGATGGCGCTCTATCTGGTCGGCTACAACCGGGACGAGTGCTTCTGCTCGGCCGAACCGCTCGGCGTCGGCGCGAATCCGTATGTGGCGATGCATGAAATCCAGGATCCGGTCAGCCTGGACGAGCTGGTCAGACAGACGGCGTCGTACTTCTACGAGCGCGAATCGGAGCTGCTGGACGCTTCGATTGAGGAACTCGCGCAGCTCATTCCGGGCGGGGAGTGAGCCGCATGGCGGACATCCTGACGATCGGGGAGATTCTGACGGAGTTCGTGGCCGGCGAGATCGGCCAGACCTTCGACCGGACGGGCGTGTTCACGGGGCCGTACCCGAGCGGCGCGCCCGCCATTTTCATCGATCAGGCCGCGAAGACGGGCAGCAGCGCGATGATGGTCTCCAAGGTCGGCCCGGACGGGTTCGGCAGGCTGAACGTGGACCGGCTCCGGGCGGACGGCGTCGACGTGTCCCGGATCGCGACGGTGCCGGAACGGACGACGGGCATCGCGTTCGTCACCTACCGCGCGGACGGCGGCCGCAGCTTCATCTTCACGACCAAAGATTCCGCCAACGCGGAGATCGGCCGGGACGACGTGACGGCGGATCTGTTCGAAGGCGCGAAGTATTTCCACATCGCGGGCTGCTCCATTTTCAATGACGAGATGATCGAAGTGTTCCGCAAGGCGATCGGCCTGGCGCTGTCGCGCGGCGTGAAGATCTCGTTCGATCCGAACATCCGCCGGGAAGTCATGGACAGCGACAACGTCAAGGATTTCGTGCGCTACGTCGTCGAAAGCTGCTCGATCTTCCTGCCGGGGGAGGACGAGCTCGGCTGGATCACCGGCATCGGGGACGAGCGCGAAGCGGCGGAGCACGTCCTGGCGCATCGGGCCGAGCTTGTCATCGTCAAGCGCGGCAGCCGGGGCAGCCGGGTGTACGCGCGCGGCGGATCGTTCGACGTGGCGCCGTACCCGGTGACGGAAACGGACCCGACGGGAGCGGGGGATTGCTTCGCGGGCACGCTCGTCTCCCTGTTGAACCAGGGACGGACGCTGGAGGAAGCGGTCCGGTACGCGAGCGCGGCCGGCGCGTTCTGCGTGACGCGCAGGGGCCCGATGGAGGGGACGGCGACCCTGGCGGAACTTGAAGCCTTCATGAACGGCGCCGCCGCTCATGACGGCGCATGCTGACCGCCGTGACGCTGAACGCGGCTCTGGACAAGACGTATCGCGTCGACCGCCTGGCGTTCGGCAAGTCCCACCGGGTGACGGAAATGTTCGCCGTACCGGGCGGCAAGGGCATTAATGTCGCCAAAGTCGCCCACGCGTTCGGCGCGCGGGTCGTCGCCAGCGGGTTTGCCGGCGGCAACAACGGCGATTTCATCGAGCGCGCCCTGACCGGGATGGGCATCGCCCACGAGTTCGTGCGGTTTGACGGCAACACGCGCGAGACGGTGACCGTGTTCGACGACGCGGGCGCCGTCATGGAGTTTCTCGAGCCCGGCCCGTTCGTCGACGGGCAGTCGCTGCGGGAGCTGGAAGAGACGCTGGCGCGGCTGGCCGCGCGCAGCCGGTTCGTCACGTTCTCGGGCAGCGCGGCGCGCGGGCTGCCCGCCGATGTGTACGCGCGGCTCATCCGCGTCGCGAAGGCGCGGGGCGCGCTGACGCTGCTCGACACGAGCGGCGAGCTGCTGATCCGCGGCCTCGACGGGCAGCCCGATCTGTGCAAGCCGAACCGCGAGGAACTGGAACAGGCGGCGGGGCGCCCGCTGACCAGCCTGGGCGACGTCGTCCGGGCGGCCCGCGAGCTGGCCGGCCGCGGAATCCGCTGGGTCGTCGTCTCGCTGGACCGGGAAGGCTCCGTCGCCGTTTCGCGGCGGGCCGCCTGGCTCGTCGAGGCGCCCCGGATCGACGCCGTGAACACGGTCGGCTGCGGCGACGCGCTGGTCGCCGGTCTCGTGTGCGGCCTGGACCGGGCCGGAAGCATCGAGGACGAGGGCGCGATGGCGGAAGCGCTGCGGCTGGGCACGGCGGCCGCGGCGTCCAACGCCATGCACCGGTTCGCCGGAACCGTACGGCCGGAAGAGGTGGAGCGGCTGCTGCCGGACATTCGGGCGACGCGGTTGGATATCGGTTAAGCGAGGAGGGGAGCCGCAATGGGTCTGGTGTCATCGACCCCCATGTTGCGGAAGGCGCGAAGCGGGAAGTTCGGCATCGTGGCCTTCAATGTTCATACGCTGGAAATGTTGCAGGCGGTCGTCGAGGCGGCGGAGGAATGCGAAGCTCCGGTGATCATCCAGACGTCGGTCGGGACGGTGAAGCATCTCGGCGGGGAGTATCTCGCCGCGGCGGCGCGGACCGCCGCCCGCAAGGCCGGCGTTCCGATCGCGCTTCATCTGGACCATTGCACGGATTACGGGCTGATCCTGAAATGCATGCGCGACGGCTATACGTCCGTCATGATCGACGCGTCGATGCATCCGTTCCGGACGAACGTGGAGATGACGAAGAAGGTCGTGGAAGCGGCGCGGGCGCTCGGCGTCAACGTCGAGGCGGAGCTCGGCAGGGTCGGCGGCGTCGAGGACGAGATGGCGGTGGACGAAGCGGAAGCCTTTCTCGCGGACCCGGAGGAGTGCCGCAGGTTCGTGGAGCTGACGGGCGTCGACACGCTGGCGCCGGCGGTCGGGACGCAGCACGGGCTGTACAAGGGGGAGCCGCGGATCGATTTTGACCGGATCAGGCGGATCGCCGAGGCGGTGGAGGCGCCGCTCGTCCTGCACGGCGGCTCCGGCATCCCCGACGCGATGCTCCGGCGCTGCATCGAATCGGGCATGGCGAAGATCAACGTGGCGACGGAGCTCAAGAACCGGTTCACGTCCGCCATCCTGGAGTACCTGACCGCCCATCCGGGCGAGACGGACCCGCGCAAATACATGACGCCCGCGAAGGAAGCCGTCAAACAGCTCGCGATCGCGAAGATCCGGCTGAGCGGCTCCGCGAACCGGGCGAAGGATCTGGCCTGACGGCCGGAAAGCGGGGAAGCCGATGGCCTATCGGATCGTGTTTTTCGACGTGGACGGCACGCTGCTGGACGGAACCGGGACCATTCCCGAGGACACGCGGCGGGCCGTCGGGCGGCTGCAGGAAGCCGGCATCCGGACCGTCATCGCCACGGGCCGCTCGCCCTATCATCTGAAGCCGGTCGCCGACGAGCTGGGCATCCGCTCGTACGTCAGCTTCAATGGCGCCCTCGTCGCGCTGGACGGCGAGGTGATCGTCCGGCAGCCGATTCCGGCTGACCGCCTCCGCCTGCTGGACGGGTTCGCGGAGGCGCGCGATCTTCCGCTGGTCTACGTCGGCGACCGCGGCTACGCGGTCAACCGGAAGGATCATCCGGACGTCGCCGAGACGTTCCGGGTGCTGCACATCCCCGAGCCGATGCATGACCCCGATTACTGGACCCGGAACGACATCTACCAGGTCATGATGTACTGTCCGCCCGGGGCGGAGCGCGAGTACGAGCCGCAGCTCGGGGACCTGAAGCTGGTGCGCTGGCACGAGCTCTCCGTCGATGTCATTCCCGTCGGCCATTCGAAGGCGACCGGCGTCGGCGCGGTGCTGGAACGGCTGGGCCTTGCGCCCGACGAAGCGATCGCGTTCGGCGACGGCCTGAACGACCGCGAGATGATCGCGTACGTCGGAATGGGCATCGCGATGGGCAACGCGCAGGAAGAACTGAAGGCCGCGGCGAGACGGGTCACGCGGCGGGCGGACGACGGCGGCATCAGCGCCGCCTTGCGGGAACTCGGGATGATCTGAACGGACCGCTCCCATTTCGGGGGCGGTTTTCTTTTCTGCGGCTCCGCGCCTGTGCAATGTAATACCCGCGCAACAGCCGCCGGTCGGCCGCTTTCTTTCGCGCGCCGGTCCGATGCTCGCGGGAGTTGTGATATATTAGGGTGAAAAGAAATCGACCGGACGGGGGGAGCGTCGTTCATGGAAGAACTGCGGATCGTGCGGGCGACGGACGGGCATATCGATCTTCTCGCGCGGATGAACAAGCAATTGATCGAGGACGAGCAGCACGAAAATCCGATGAATGTGGAGCAGCTCGCGGAGCGGATGCGGGGGTTCCTGGCCGACACCTACAGCGCCTGGCTGTTCATGGCCGGCGGCGAGGTCAAGGGCTACGCGCTGGTCGATCACGCCCGGGAGCCGCTCTATCTGCGGCAGTTCTTCATCTGCCGCGAGTGCAGGCGCGAAGGCTGGGGCAGGCGGTCGTTCCAACTGCTGCTCCGGGAGCTCGGGACGGAGACAATCGACATCGACGTGCTGGTCTGGAATACGCGGGGGCGCCGGTTCTGGGAGGCGCTCGGGTTCGCCGAGCGCAGCATCCGGATGCGCTACGGCGCGGGCCGCTGACACAGCGGGGAGGGAAGCCGGGTCATGTCGGCAATGCCGGAGCCGGAAGTGTTGAAAACGTTCCTGGGAGATGAACCCGTCGTCGAGGTGCGCGCCCTGGACCCCGGCTACTCGGGCCACGGCAGCGACGTCTGGCTCGTCCGGACGGCCGCGGGCGAGCGCGTCATCCGCTCCTCCCGGCTGCGGGAGGAGCCGGACCGCGAGTTCTGGTGGGGACTCAAGGCGCTGTTCGGGGTCGATCCGCGCGACATGGACCATCTCGAAGCCGCCCTCGGGCTGCTGGGCGGCGTTCCGGGCATTCCGGTTCCCCGGGTGCTCGCGCGGGCGAAGGTGAACGGCAGGGAGTACCTTGCGGTCGAGCGGATGAACGGAAGCATGATTCCGTCATTTATCGGCCAGCCGGACGGGATGCTGCGCGGCTTCGGCGTCTGGCTCGCCCGGGTGCACGCGCGCCGGTTCGACGGCTTCGGCGACCTGAAGGGATCGAGGAAGGAGCCGAAGGAGCGGTTCCATGCGCGGCTGGCGGAGACGATGCGCGTCATGGTCGAGCGGGAGCATGCGGATGACGCGGCCATGGGGGAAGTGCTGGCCGCCGCGCTGGAGGAGTTGCGCGGGCTTCCGGCCCCCGGGGCGTTCTGCCCCGTCATGGTCGATCTCGGGCCGGGCCAGTTCCTGACGGAGGGCGGGAGGATCACGGGGCTCGTCGATGCGGAGGCGTACGTCGCGGCGCCGCGGGAGCTCGATTTCATCTCGCTGGAATACGAGCTGGACGAGCGGGCGGCGCGCCCGTTCCTCGAGGGATATCGTTCCGTCCTCGACGCGCCCGATCTGTCCCGGTGCCGGACGGCCTACCGGTTCTTCTACCGGCTCATGGGCGTCAAGGGTTCGGTCGACATCCGCCGGTGGATGGCGCAGCCGAAGCTGTTCTGAGCGCTCAACCGCGCGGATTGTACGGAACCTTGCCGCCGCAATATTCGCATTCCCCGGGCGACTGCGGCGTGACCGTCACCGGGGCGCCGCATCCGGGGCAAGTGACGGTGACGGGCGCGGCCTGCGCCCCGGACGCGTTGCCGGCGCCGGGCATCGGCGGCGCGTTGAACAGCACCTTCCGCCCCCGGTTCATGAATCCGGATGGATTGAACGTCTTGTCGAACAGATCATTCATATCCTCGAACAGCTCGTTCAGCTCTTTCTCCAGTTCCGGATCGGAAACGCGGCTTGAATGGATCGCACCGTTCTGATACGTGCTCGTATGGACCGTGCCGGTCTGATACGTGCTCGTCTGGATCGAGCCGGAGTAGTTGGGGCCGGAGAAGGTGGTGCTGAAACGGGTGACGCCGGGTTTGGACGACCCGAATGCGGTCGTGCCGGGTTTGGACGACCCGAATGCGGTCGTGCCGGGATTGGACGCCCCGAATCGGTTCGCTCCAAATCGGTTCGCGCCGAATCGGTTCGCGCCGAATCGGTTCGCTCCGAAGGGCGCACCTCCCGACGCGGGATTGAAAGCCTGCGCCCGGGGCTTCCCGGCATGCTTGTCGTCTTTCCAGAGCCACCGGCCGGTGTAGAAGCAGACGAAGCCCAGGACGCCGGCGAGCAGCGCCATGCCGATCAGCGTTCCCGCAGAGACAGCGGGATTGTCCAGAGACACCAGGATCGCGCCGATGCCGGCCAGCCACCAGGCGATGCCCCAGGAGATCGCCGTAAAGCCGAAGAATTTCCGCAAGATCCTCATCCGATTCCCTTTCCTCCCATTCTCCGATGTCCGGTTCGGCCGGCGCTTTCCGCGTCAGACGGCGCCCGCGGGATGCCGGTAAGGCACCTGATTCCCGCAGTACTCGCACGTTCCGCCCCCGGACGGCGAGACTTCCACCGGCGCGCCGCAGCCGGGGCATTCGACGGTCACGCCCTTTTGCGAACCGGCCGAAGGACTCGCGCCGGCGGCCGGACCGGCCAGCGCCGTTCTTCCGGATTGCCGCGGACCGCCCGACGGATGTGTTGTCCGCTTGTCGCTCCGCCACATCCGCCAGCCGATGTACAGAATGCTGAGGCTGATGCCGAATGCCAGAAGAGTGATAAACAAGGCCCCGCCAATCCCGAGCTCGGGATCGCGGAACATGTCGACGGCCAGCTGGACGGACACCACGGTGAACATCACGCCGAAGCCCATGACGATGAAGCTGACCGCCTTGTGGATGAATCTTCCCATATCGCGCTTCCTCCCGCGAACCGGACGGACTCCTCAGCCTTTGCCTGAAGAGCCGCTGTACCGCACCACGGTTCCGCAATATTCGCACTCGCCGGATCTGGACGGCGTGACGGTGACCGGCGCGCCGCAGCCGGTCTTCATTTCCACACCCCATCATGACAACGGATGCCGGCGCAGGTCCTTCATGACTTCAGCGCGAGCAGCCGTTCGTTCCGAAGCTTCCACTTCTGCCGGAGCCGGCGCACCTGGTCGAAAATCGGGCCAAGCTCGTGATCCTGCCCGGGGGTCCGGCTCATCGAAGCGGCGATCTCGTTCAGATTCCGCAGCTCCTCCAGCAGCATGAGATCCTGCCCGGCGATCGCGTCGGGCGTGACGGGATCGCTGTACCGGACGCTCTCGATGAACTCGGCGATCGTCTGCTCCAGCTGCTGCTTGCCCGGGCCGTTCATCAGCGCGACCGAGTCCTGCAGCTGCCGCAGGCTGAACTCGATCTCCCGCAGCCCGGAAACATGGGTGCGGACTTCGCGCTCCGACTTCTCCGTCGACCGGGCGAAGAGCAGGAGCAGCGCGCCGATCACGACGGCTGCGGCCAGGGTGATCAGATGGAGCAGCAGGTAGTACGGCAGGAAATATTCGGCCAGCGCCGTGAGCAGGCTGTAGACCAACGTCAGCACGAAATAGGCCGCAAGGACGACGCCCAAAGCCAGCCAGGCCGGAACCATCCGCTTGACGCTGTCCGGATGGCGGACGATATGGCTGGCGTACAGCCACAGCGCGGTCTCCGCCAGCAGGACGGCTCCGAGCGACACCCAGAACGGCGCGCCGGACGCCTCATGACCCCAGAATACGGCAAAACAGGCCAGCGTGACCACGACAAAAGCGATATAGACGACGAGAAAAACGCGGGCTCCGAAACGGTCAAGCGTCATGTCGCGGCACCCTCCTGTTTCAGATCATGGCCGCACTCCACGCAAAATCGCTGGTCAACCTGCACTTCGTGCCGGCATTTGGGACAGCTCGTCACGAGCTCGATGCCGCAATGCGGACAGAACCGGTTCCCGGCGGCCACGTTCTTCTTGCAGTGGGGACAGGGCCGGGGCATCGGGGCGCCGCATTTCAGGCAGGTCGCGGCGTCCTCCGGATTGTCGGCGCCGCACTTCGGGCAGGGGTGGTACCGGTCGCCGCATTTCGAACAGAACTTCGACCCCTTCGGAAGCGGCGCGCCGCAGTTGTTGCAACTGACCGGCTCGTCCGCCCGGACGGGGCTGGTCGCGTCGGACATGGCGGCGCCGCACTTGATGCAGAAATGCGCGTCTTCCGTGTTGACGTGCCGGCATTGCGGACAGAGCTTGCTCCGCAGGGTGCCGCCGGTGCCCATCGCCTGGGTCAGGTCCGCGAAGTGGCCCCCGAAGACGCCGCCCATGCCGACGCCCATGCCGAGGCCGAGCCCGGCGCCCATGACGGAGGCGCCGCCGCCTTCGTTCTTCGCCGCGCCCTCCAGCGTGTCGAATGTCCGCTCCTGCTGGTAGTTGTATCCGACGATGTCCATCTCCGCCTTGCGCGCCAGCGCGTTCCGCAGCCGGACGATGGACGGATCCTGTTCGGGCAGGTTGACGGAATGGACGTACAGATTGACGATCCGGATCCCGAACTCGTCCAGCGTCGGCGCGATGTTGTCCTGCAGGTGCCGGGCGATCTCCGCGAGATAGGCGTTGACCTCGAGGACGCTGATCCTGCGATGGACGAAGAACGAGGTCAGGATGGACTTGAAATTCATCATGAACAGTCCGCGGAAGTACCGGGAGAGCTCCTCCCGGCCGAAGTTGCCCAGCGTCCCGACCAGCTTCGACAGGAACTTGCGGGAATCCTCGATCCGGAGCCCCAGCTGGCCGTACGACCGGACGGGCACGATGATGTTGTATTTCGGATCCTGGAGCTGGACGGGCGTCGCCGTGCCCCATTTCATGTCCAGCACATGGGTCTTGTTGATGAACCAGACTTCGGCCTTGAACGGCGACTTGCCGCCGAAGGGCAGGTTGATGAGCTTGTTCAGCAGCGGGATGTTGGCGGTGGACAGCGTGTGCCGTCCGGGGCCGAACAGGTCGAGCGCCCTCCCGTCCTTGAACAGCACGGCTTCCTGCGTCTGGTGCACGACGAGCTGGGTCCATGTGCCGAGTTCGTCGTTCGGATGCTTCCAGACGAACTCGTCGGGTTCTCCGTCGAATTCGATGACATCAATCAGCGCCATGGTCGCATACCCCGTTTCGAATACTGTAGAAATTAATCATTCTGCGCGGCACGGGCCATTCCCTTCTTATTCCAACCGGATCTTTCGGCGGTCTTGCCCGCGCCGGCGAACGCGCACGGGTCGCGGCGCGCCCGGCCGCTTCCGCCGCGGCGCGCCTTTCCGCAATAACCCATACGACCGAATCCGCGACATGTTTCAACAGGGCCCGATGCTTTGGAAAAAAAGGGTTCCGTCCGTCGCGCGCAGAATGGATTTTGGAAAAAGGCGTCACGGTTTCAAGGGAGTGGAGACGAGGGGAATGCGGCGGTTTCTTTTGCTTACGGGGGTGTTGATGCTCGGGCTGCTCGCCGGTTGCCCGGAAGGCCCGGCGGCGCGGAAACCGGATACGGACGAGTCCGTCTCGGGCAGCATCCGCATCCTGTGGGACGAATCTTCCGGCGTCGACCCCGTCCTCTTCGGGACGGAACTGCTCGAAGCGCGCTTCCCGAACGCGGATGTCGACATCATCCCGTTCGTTCATCCGATGCGCGAGGATCCGAAGAGCATCACGAGGCTCATCGAGGAGGGGGCGCGGACGCGGATCTGATCTTCTTCGACAGCACGATTGCGCCGTACCTGAACCGGATCGGTTTTCTCGACGATCTCGAAGACGTGATGGCAGCCGCCGCCGTTCTACGGCTTCCACCGGGAGCCGGACATCGACTGGGACATCGTCGGCTTCCCGACGTTCGACGGGCGCACCGGCCCGGCGCCGATCTATTATTACGTCGGCATACCGGGGAGCGCCGCGAACCGGAACGACGCGGCGAAGGCGCTGGGCTGGCTGCTGTCGGAGGAGGCCCGGACCGGGCTGGTCCGGAAGGGGCTCGCCGGCGCGCATCGCGACCGGACGATCAACGAGCGGTTCGGGGAGGCGGTCGGCCGTTTCGAAGGGAAAAATGCGAAGGCGTACTTCGCGGCGGGCGCGCACGCTTCCCCCGATCCGGCCTTCGACTTCCGCATCCGGCACACGCTCGCAGCGGTGCTCGACCATCTGTACACGACGGACGAGACGACCCGGAATCTGTACATCGGCGCGTTGCCGGACAACATCAACGAAGCGATCATGGCGGGCAGGCGGGAGAGCGGAGAGGCGGGCGCGCGGTGAAGAGGTTCAAGCCGCGGATGCGGCGTTCATGAGTGAAGAATCGGCAATCGCCTTGCGGGGGCAGTGGAGAAGCGCAACGGTCAGACGACCCATTGCGCTTCTTCGCCTTGCCCGTCGGCATGGCGGATGACCGTGCGGTACGTGTCCAGATCGACAAGGAGTTCGCATCGGCTTCCGTCCTTCTCCCACCGGAGCCGGATTTCCCGGTCGTCCGAATCGCAGACCCGGAACGACCCCTGGAACGCCTCGCATTCGTTGCGGAAGCGGATCAGTCTCACGAGCCTTTGCACGACGGGGCGCTTCACGGCCTGATCGATCTCGTCCGGCGTGTAGTTGTGCCGGTTGATTTCCCGGCCGTCTCCGGTGGCTTCCGCCCTCGCCGCGTCGTTCTCTCCGGCCAGCAGACCGACGTAATAGATCTGCGGGATGCCGGGCGTGAACAGCTGGATGGCGCGGGCGGCCAGATAGGCGTCGTCGTCCCGGCCCAGGGCGTCGTAATAGGTGCAGCGGATCTGATGGACGTCGAATCCGTCCGGAGATTTGTGCCGGTCGGAGATCACGTAGCTGAGATTGGCGCCGCGCTCGAGGCACAGCTCGACGACCCGGCGCGCTTGCGCGGTGTCGATCAGATCGTCCAGATCCGGCTTGACCGGAATGCCGTCGTGGCAGTCCAGCATCGTGAACTGGTTGGCCGGCCGGGAACGCAAGTAGCGCAGCAGCATGCCGGACGACCGGTTGACCAGCGCGTCGAGCACCGTGAAGGGCAGGATGAAATCGTAGATCCGGAAGCCCCGCTCCGCCAGTTTGTACTGGATCGAGTAATGGGCGTGCACTTCGGGCAGCAGCACGATGTCGTGCTCCTTCGCCTGATCGGCCACCCAGTCGAGAAATTCGTAGATGTCGGGCTCCACGAAGAAACAGCTGGTGCCCGGCTTCTTGATGACGTAGCCCACCGCGTCCAGCCGCACCATGTTCACGCGGTGGGCCTTGAAGCGCCTGAAAATGCCGGACAGGTATTCCCGGGCAAGCGGCGACCTCACGTCCAGATCAATCTGTTCCGAAGGATCCGTCTTTCCGAAGGTCGTCCATACGAGCTCCTCCCGTCCGTCTCCGACCGTGAAGGCGGAGTAGGGGAGCTTCCGCCGCAGGAACATGTTCTCGATGTCGGCCTGCACGGGCCGCCCGTCCGGCCAGATCTTGTCGACGGTCAGGAACATGTCGGCATAGGCCGAATCGCGGCCTTTGTCGAGGAAATCCAGAAATTGCGGCGAGCGGCGGGAAATATGATTCACCATGACGTCCAGCATGACGCCGTATTCTTCGCCGATTTGCGCGACGTCTTCCCAGGAGCCGAACGCGGGATCGATCATGCCGTAGTCCAGCGGCGCGAATCCGCGGTCTCCCGAAGAAGGATAGGGCGGGAGAATATGGATGCCTCCGCCGAACAGGCCGGCAAAATGGCGCCGGAGAACCTCTCTCAGGGCGGCGAGATTGCCGCCGAGGGAATCGGGATACGTGATCAATTGGACGCGGTTGTCAAGCTTCATGACTGCTTCTCACCGCCGGACGGAATCCGGGTCAACCGATACTCCTCGGGGAACCGGCTGACGGGTCCGAGATGTTTCAATTTGTACGCGCTCACTTCCATGCCGAGTTTCACCGACTCCTTCAGGACAAGACCCTTCACGAGACCGGCGTAGAACCCGGCCCAGAAGGCGTCGCCGGCTCCGGTCGCGTCGACCACTTCCGTCGGAACGCTGTCCAGCCTGAGCGTCTCGTCGCCGTTGGACACCAGAATGCCCTCCGCCCCGAGCGTCAGGATGACCAGCTTCGCGCCGAGAGCGAGAAAGCGGGACAGGTGGTTGTCCGGCGTGTCGTTGCCGAACAGCCTGTCCGCGTCGTCCTTCGACGGCTTGATCACATCCACCCGGCCGATGATCGATTTCACGTAGGCCGCCCCGTCCTCTCCCTTGCTCCAGATGGACGGATGGTAATTGGGATCGAAACCGACCAGCGCGCCCTCCGCTTTCGCCAGTTCAATCGCGCGCTCGACGGTGGAACGGGCCGGCTCCCGCGAGATCGGCCAGCACGAAAAGTGGACGATCCGGGATTGCCGCACCGCGCTCGCCAGGTCGGCCGTAAAGTTCAGCCGATAGTCCGCTCCACGGTAAAAGATGGGCTGGGGGGTGGTCCGGCTTTTGGTGATCACCACCATGCTGGTGGATTCGTCCGCGAGCTGGATCTGATCCGTCGGGATTCCTTCCCGCTCCAGCTGCTGGAGCAGGTAGGCGCCGAATCCGTCCCGGCCCACGGACGAAGCGACCAGCGAACGGAGGCCCAGCTTTTTGGTGTTCAGGGCCAGGTTCGCGGCCGAACCGCCGAAGAAGCGGGTGAATGTGGCGCAGTTCACCGCGTCGTCATACGCTTCGGAAATCATGTCGATCAGAAGCTCGCCCACGGTCAGGACGTCGTTGGGTTTGTCTTTCAGCGTAAGATGTTGGTCGAGTCGGAACACCCGTTTCCCTCCACTCCTTGTTGATCTCAAGATGCATGGGTGCGCTGGCGCTCACAGGTAGACGAACGGTTCTCCCGCGTCGATGAAGGTCACGGGCACGTCTCCGACCAACGGCTTGAGCCAACGGGCCATGTCTTTCATGCCCCATTCTTCCGACCGCTCGTGGCCGATGATGATCATGGATTTGTTCATGCCCATCATCCGGGCGTCGTTCACGTAGGCGGCGAGCGTCCATTCGGTGATCTCCCCGCATACGACGCAGTCCAGATCGTGATCGCGCATGAATTCCATCGGCATCACTTCCCGTCCGAGCCCGAGGCTTCCGCCGCCGACCAGGATGCCGATCTTTTCGCACCTGGCGTCGGGATTGCCGATGACGCGCACGACGTTCATGTTCAGTTTTTCTTTGAAGAACCCGGCCAGCTCGGCGAGCGTCCGCTCTTCGATTTCATAGATGTGGTTGAACGCGCCTTGCGGTTTGTAGCGGTCTTCCCAGCCCAGCTCGCGGTTCAGCCCGACGTAGATTCGGTCCGGCCGGGCGAGGTGCATGTGGTCGTGGAACCGCCATACCGCGATGCCGAGGTCTTCGAGCAGTTTTTTCTTGGCGAGGTAAACGGGGTCGTCCCGCAGCCATTCGGTTTCGTCCGGACCGTTGAACCAGGTGGGCTCATGGGTGATGATCATGTTCGCGCCGATTTCGGCGGTTTTCCGGATCACGTCGACGGTCGCCATGAACGTGGTGACAATGCCGGTCACTTCCATGTCCGGACGGCCGGTCACCAGAATGTCGCATGTCCGTTCCAGCGGAGCCTTGAGGTTGCAGTCCGCCACAATCGCATCGATCACGTCTTGCACTTTCATCCGCGTCACGCCTTTCCCAACGTTTTATCCTTTCACGGCGCCGATGACGACGCCTTTGATCAGGTACTTCTGCGTAAAGGGGAACATCACCAGAATCGGAAGCAACCCGACGACTCCCATGGCCATGCGAATGGACGTGCTCGGCAATTCCACGGCGCCGGTGCCGATCAGCGCGCTTCCTTCGCTGGAACGCAGGAATTGGATGTTGTTCATCATCCGGATCAGCAAATTCTGTATGCCGAAATACTTCGGCCGGGAAATATAGTACAGGGCGTTGATCCAGTCGTTCCAGTAGACCAGCGCCATGAACAGCGCGATGGTGGCGATCACCGGCACGGACAGCGGGAACATGATCCGGAAGAAGATCCTGAATTCGCCCGCTCCGTCGATTTGCGCCGACTCGATCAGTTCATGGGGAATGTTCGACTGGTAATAGTTGCGCACGAGCAGCACATGGAACGCGGGCATCAGCAGGTTGGGCAGGATCAGCGCCCAGTACGTGTCCGTAATGCCGAACACGCGGGTCCACAAAATGTAGGACGGCACGATGCCCCCGCTGAACAGCATGGTGAAGAAGACGATAAACGCCAGTACGTTCCGGTATTTGAAATCGCGTCGCGACATCGGATAGGCGAGCATCGTGGTGATGATCAGGCTGATCAGGGTGCCCGCCACCGTGACGAAGATGCTCACGCCGTAGGCGCGCAGGATGATCTTGTACTGGTTGACCATGTAGATATACGCGTCAAGGCTCAGCTTGTCGGGGATGAACCGGTATCCGTGGAGAATCAGGCTTTTTTCATCCGTGAAGGAAGCCGCGATCATGAGCAGGACGGGCAGGATCATGCCGACGGAAATCAGAGCCATCGCGACGAACGCGAAGCGGCGAAAGGCGAGTTCTCCTCTTGTTGCGATTTCCATGGTTCCGTCCTCCCATCAGAACAGGGCGTTGTCCGGGTCCAGTTTCTTGACCAGTTTGTTGGCCGCGATGACCAGGACGAACCCCACAACGGATTGGTAAAATCCCGCCGCCGAAGACATGCCGATGTCGTGCATCTGCATCAGCGCCCGGTAAACGTAGGTGTCGATCGTTTGCGTGGTGCTGTAGAGCGCGCCCGAGTTGAGCGGCACCTGATAGAACAGCCCGAAATCCGAATTGAATATGCGCCCGATCGCAAGCAGCACCATCAGGGTGACGGCCGGCTTGAGAAGCGGAAGGGTGATGCTCCAGATCTGGCGGATTTTTCCCGCCCCGTCGATTTTTGCGGCTTCGTAAATGCTTTTGTCGATGCCGGCCATGAAGGCGAAATAGACGATGGTGGTGTATCCGGCCGTTTTCCACAGATAGGTGATCAGCAGGATGAACGGCCAATACTTCGGCTCCGCGTACCAGCTGATTTCCTCCAGGCCGAGCGGACGCAGAATGGACAGGTTGATGAGTCCGCTGTCCGAATTCAGGAACGCGTAGACCAGATACGACACAATCACCATGGAAACCAGGTTGGGGAAAAGAATCGCCGACTGGAACATCTTCGAGGACATCCGGTTCTTCAGCTCATGGAGCAAGAGGGCCATGATGATCGATACGGCGGTGCCGATCACGATGAAGGCCAGATTGTAAAGCAGCGTATTCCGGGTCATGATGTAGGCGTCGCTGGTGCGGAACAGAAACTCGAAGTTTTTGAAGCCGACCCAGTCGCTGCCCCACAACCCCTTGGAATAGTCGATCTCCTTGAAGGCGATGAAGATGCCGAACATGGGCAGATAGTTGTTGACAAGCAAATAGAGAAGACCGGGAACCGTCAGCAGAAAAAGCGAAATGGTCGTTTTCCTGGCGTTGAATTTCGAAGCGAGTTTGCCGTTCATGTTTATCCCCTCTAATTCACGGAAAATGGAGTTTTTTGCAAAACTCCATTTTCCGTGACGTTTCTGCTATCCCTTTATCGCTTTCCCTGCTCCGCAAGCCAGCGGTCAAGCTGCTCTTGCTTCGCCTGGATGACGCGGTCGGCGCCGGCGTCTTTCAGGGCCTGGAGGAATTTCGGGATCGTCGTTTCCGGATCCAGGCTGCCCGTGACCAGCGCGGGCACGTACTGGTTCTTGACGTTGTTGATCGCGCTTATTTCCGCCTTGACATCGCTCATGTCGAAGATGAAGCCGAAATACGGGGAACGCTTGGTTTCCTTGTTCTCCTTCAATTTCAGTTCGACGTCGCTCCAGTCGGTTCCTACGAACTGGTATTGCAGCGATTCGGAACCGATCATGCCGGTGCTGAGCTGGGCCGTGTAGGCGACGTCGTTCGCCGTCTTGCCTTCCGGGAAGCTTACGGTGTGCTCGTCCACCTTGACGTAGTCTCTTCCTTCGATGCCGTACAGCAGCGTGTTGATGACGAAGGGATCGGTGTAGAAAACGTTCAGGAACTTCATGGCCGCTTCAGGAACCTTGGTGGCCCCGTTCATCATCCAGACCACGGCGTTGACCGAGCTGGTCTCGAAGTATTCCTGCGTGATCCGTTTCGTCTCGATGTTCTTGCTCATCTGGGCGCTCAGCGCCTTGCCCGCCTGCATGCCGGCGTATCCGCCCATGAACGAGAAGCCGCTGCCGGAGGCGATCAGTTCGGACATCGGAATCGTGGTCGCCGCGGCGTCTTTCTGCAGATAACCCTTCTGGCTCCACTCGTACATCATGTTGACCGCGTTGCGGAATTCTTCGGTCTCGTACAGGTTGACGACTTTGCCGCTGTCTCCGAGCACCACGCCCACGTACGAGAAATCGGTCAGCGTGTCGATTTCATACACGTCGGCCAGCCATCCGAGCAGGTAGGTGTCGCTCGGATTCACGTTGATCGGCCCGAACGGAACCACTTCGGGGGATTTCTGCTTGAGGGCGTCGAAGATGGCCGGCAGGTCTTCCAGGCGGTTGATGTCGTCGGCCGAATATCCGAGCTCTTGCAGACGGTCGGCGTCGTACACGAACGTGGTCGGCAGGGCGAATCCCTTGTTGACCGGAATGCCGTAGACCTTGCCGTTCATGGTGGTGGCTTTCAGGATGTCCGCGCCGAAATCCTTCTCCAGAATCGCGAGCAGATCCTGTCCGTAGGTTTCAATCAGATCGTCCAGCGGGTAGAGCTGATTGCGCGACACATATCCGGTGAACCCGCCGTAGGTCGTGAACAGATCCAGCTGTTCGCCGCTCTGCAGCGCCAGATTGACGCGCTGTTCGTATTCCGCGGGGCCGTAAAGCTTCAGTTCCACTTCCACGTTGATCTTGTCCCGCAGATAGTCGTTCAGCGCATTCTCGATATCGCCCAAATCTTCGGGAATGTTGTTGAACGAGAGGTAGGCAAACACGACTTTTTCGGGCTTGCTGCCGCCGCTGCTGCCGCCCGACTTGTTCCCGGAGCAGGCGACAAGCGTCGACAAGCTCAGAACGATTGCCAGACAAACGCTGAGAATCCTACTCATTTTTCGCATGGTAGTCCCCCTGTCTTAAGATGTGCACCCTTATAGTAACCGCTTGACATATATATGTCAATCGGTTGATATAAAAAACGGTTTACAGATTTCCCAAGGAAAAGGGGAAGGGGAAGGTTTCCCTTCCCCTTGGAAAAGCCGTCAGGTGGTTTCTTTCTCCAGCAACTTGACCGGCAAAATGTTTTCCCGCTGCACTTCTTTGCCGTTGATCTGATCCATCAGCAATTGGACGGAAGTCTTCGCGATTTCCTTGATCGGCTGCTGGATGGTGGACAGGCCGGGCGTGATGTATCCGCCGAGCTTGATGCCGTCAAAGCCGACCACCTTGACATCTTTCGGCACCTCTTTGCCGAGCCTGCGGCATTCTTTCAGCACTTGCGCGGCGATGACGTCGCTGCTCGCGAAAACGCCGTCGATGTCCGGATGCTCGCGGAACAGCTCTTCGACGATCTTCTCGTATTCGTCGTACTTGAAACCGTTCAGATCCGTTTCGACCACCACGTGGGAAATCCCGGCCTTGGTCACCGTGTCCATGAACCCGTCGTATCGGGATTTGGCGAGCAGGTGCAGCTTCAGGTTGCCGCTGATGTGGGCGATTTTCCGGCAGCCCTTGCGGATCAGCAGCCGGGTGGCCAGCACGCCGCCCTTGTAGTGGTCGGCCGACACGTACGGAATCGATTCCGACAGCTGGCGGTCCAGCGTCACGAGCGGCAGATTGATCGTGGTGAATTCCTCGGTGTCGAGCGTGTGGCTGCCCATGATGATGCCGTCGACCTGGCTCGCCTTCAGCATGCTGATATAGTCCAGTTCTTTCCTGTTTTCGAGTTGGGAGTTGCAGAGCAGAATCTTGTACCGGTTCTTGTAGGCGTACTCTTCGACATGCCTTGCGAACTCGCCGAAGAACGGGTGGGAAATATCCGGAATGATGAGGCCGATGATATTGCTTTTCTTGCGGAACAGAGACCGCGCGAGTTCGTTCGGCTGGTAGTTCAGCTCTTTCATGGCCTCGTGAACCCGCCGCTTCAAATCTTCGCTCAAATATCCCCGGTTGTTGAGCACCCGTGACACCGTCGTCACCGAAACGCCGACTCTCTCCGCAACATCTTTGATGGTCGCCATGCCGTTTCCTCCGAACCATGAATTGCATGCAGACGAAACCATGCGTTGCATGCAGATCTATCAATATTATTATAATATCATTTTTTTAGCGGTACCGGGGACACGGACGGCTGGCGCCGCAGCGCCCTTTTCAGCGCCTGGACGTATTCGATTCTCGCCCGGATGCTGATCTCCGCGTCGGGCGCGGCCACTTCGAACGCATGGTAGCCGCCGGGGTACAGGTGGAACTCGACATCCACGCCGGCCTGCGCCAGACGCGTCACATATTCGAGCGTTTCATCGCGGAACGGATCCAGCTGTCCGACGCACGTGTAAGTCGGCGGGAGCCCGGACAGGTCGGTCGCGCGGATCGGAGCGGCGTATGGCGAGACCTCTTCCGTCCGTCCGCCCAGATACAAGTCCCAGGCCGCGACGTTGTTGTATTCGTTCCATACGGCCGGATGCATGATCTCGTGGCTGGACGGCGTCATGTTGCGGTCGTCGATCATCGGATAGAGCGGCATCTGGAAGCAGATGGACGGACCGCCCCTGTCCCGCGCGAGCAGGGAGAGGGCCGCCGTGAGTCCTCCGCCGGCGCTCGGACCCGCCACGGCGACCCGCGTCGGGTCGAGGCCGAGCGATTCCGCCGATTGGTGAATCCAGACCAGCGTCGCGTAGCAATCTTCCAGACCGGCGGGGAAGGGGTGCTCGGGCGCCAGGCGATAATCCGGCGAAAAAACGACGCATCCCGCGGCTTCGGCGAAGGTCAGACACAGATTGTCGTCATATCCGGGGTGTCCCATCACATATCCGCCGCCGTGAATCCAGAGCAGGGCCGGCGCCGCGGCGGGATCCCGGTCCGCCGGTTCATATGCGCGGAGCATCATCCCGCGTCCGTCCGCGCCGGGAATCGTCAGGTCGCGGATGGAAACCCGGTCCGACGGGTGGCGCGGAGACTGCGGAATCTGTCTGGCGCTCTCCAAATCTCCGGGCAGCACAAACGGGGTCATATGCTGCAGCGCGCTTCGCAATTCGGGGTGAACCCGGCGTATAAAATCGTTCATGTTTTGCGCCTCCATCCGGTTGAAACCGGTTTATTTCAAAGCCCCCTCCGAGATTCCCTTGATCACGTAATCCTGCAGGACCAGATAGAGAATCAGGACCGGAATGATGGTCATGACGAGTCCGGCCATCAGGGGACCGTAATCGACGGAATAGGAAGAGAAAAACGCGTACGTTGACAGCGGCAGCGTCCGGTTGGACGGCGACAGCAGCACGAGGCTCGGCAGCAGATAGTCGTTCCAAACCCACAGCACGTCGAGCACGATCAGCGTGACCACGACCGGCTTGAGCAGGGGAAAGACGATCTGGAAGAACGTCCTGAACCGGGAGCAGCCGTCGAGGAACGAAGACTCCTCCAGTTCGTAGGAGATCCCCTTGATGAAGCCGTGGAACGTGAAGACGCCGAGCGGAACGCCGAAGCCCATGTACATGAAGATCAGCATGGCCTTCGAATCCAGCAGTCCGAGATTGCCGTACACCATGACCAGCGGGATCATGATGACCTGGAAGGGCACCGTCATGGCCGCCAGCATGATGAAGAACAGCACCTTGTTCACTTTCCAGTCGAAGCGGACGAACAGGTAGCCCGTCATGGACGAAAACAGGATGATGACGAACACGGCGAGAACCGTGATCAGGAGCGTGTTGACGAACCCTTGCATGAAGTTCATTTTGTGAAACGCGTCGACATAGTTGGCGAAGCTGAACGTGTCCGGCAGCGCGATCGGATTTTCGACGAAATATTGGGTTTTCTTGAACGAGTTCAGGATGACGATGAGAAAAGGCGACAGGAAAACGACCAGTCCCGCGTAAATCAGGACATGCTTCAGGATACGGCTCGCACGCCGCGCCGACATCACGATTCCACCTCCAGCTTCTTCAGCAGATAGGACTGGGTCAGCGCAACGGCCGCCACAATGACGAAGAGCACGATCGCCTCCGCCTGGCCGACGCCGTACTGGTTGGACAGGAACGCCTTCTGCACGATGTGGTAGGTCGCCAGCTCGGTCGAGTTGAACGGCCCGCCCTTCGTCAGGCTGAGGTTCAGATCATACGTCAGGAACGAACGGGACAGGGACAGGAAGACGCAGACGACGACGGCCGGAATGGAGAGCCGCAGCACGACGCTCCTGAGCACGGTGAAGTTTCCCGCACCGTCCATTTTGGCCGCCTCGATCACGTCTTTCGGAACGCCGGAGATGCCGGCGATATAGATGATCATCAGATAGCCGGCCAGCTGCCATGACGTGGCGATGACCAGCGCCCAGAACGCCTTGTCCGTATTGGTCAGCCAGGACGTCTCGAAGAGCGGCCAGCCGTACTTCTGGCCGAGGAACGGCATGACGCGGGAGAACAGGCTTTGCCACAGGTAGCCGAGGACGATGCCGCCGATCAGGTTGGGGGTGAAGTAGCCGGTTCTGATCCAGCGTTCCCCCTTGATGCCGGTGGTCAGCGCCAGGGCGATGAGGAAGGCCAGCGCATTGGAGATGATCACCGTGAAAAAGACGTACCGGATCGTGAACCAAAGCTGCGTCAAAAACGCGCTGTCCCGGAAAACTTCCACATAATTGACGAATCCGACGAACGAACCGTCATTGTTCACGACGTCCCACTTGGTGAAGGTCAGGTACAGCCCGACGACAAACGGGATCAGGAAGACGAGCGTGAACGCGATCACGGACGGACCGCCGAACAGAAAAAAAAGCCCCGTATTCCTTAGCGCTTGATTTTTCTTCATTTTGCCGCACCTTCGGTTTCGATTTGGTCTTGCATGCAAGGAAGATGGGCGCAAGACCATGCGCCTTACGCCCATTGTACACCTTACTGCGAAGATGCGCTTCAGTCAACCGATTGCCAGTACTTCTCGATCTCCTGGTAGAGCCCCGCGCGGTCGATATTGTCCACCAGATATTTCTGCATCGACGCGCCGTTGTTGGCCCAGTAATCGGCCGGGAAGTAGTTGATGATCGAGATGTCGATGGTCTCGCCCTTGGCGACATATTCGGCCACGGCTTGCGCGATGACGTTGTTGCTTACGGCCTTGACGTCCTTGTAGGGCATGACGAGTCCCATTTTCTCCACGATGGCCTTCTGCCCTTCCTCGCTGGTGAGCATCCATTCGAGGAATTCGAGCGCCGCCTGCTGTTCTTCCGGCGTCGCCGCGCTGTTGTCCACGGCGAACAGCTTGGGTTCGCTGTACGGAATCTGTCCGTTGCCGTAGTCGGACGGATTGTTGCTAATCGGAATCGGCAGGACGCCGAAGTCGTTGTCCCGGCCTTCCAGGGAGCCGATGACCGCCCAGGTCCAGTCGCCCATGAAGTAGAATGCGGCGTTGCCCTTCGCGAAATCCGCGCTGTCCAGTTCATAGTTCGCCACGAGCGGATCGCTCTTGCGGGCGTTGTATTTCTTGAGCAGATCGAACGTGTCCATCAGGCCGTTGAACACCGCGTTGTCGGCGAGCTTGACCTTGCCGTCCTTGAGATCTTCCCAGTATTGGAACCGCTCCTGGGCGTCCCGCGATTGCAGGGAGAAGCCGAGCGCGAAGTAGTGGGCGCCCAGCGACCAGTCCGCGCCGTGGATCATGACCGGAGGAATGCCCGCCGCGTCGACCTTCTCGAGCAGGGCCGCCAGATCGTCCCGCGTGCGGATCGTCGAAGGATCGAACGGACCGCCGATCGCTTGTTCGACGACCCGGGTGTTGTACAGCAGACCGTACCCCTGGGCGCTCCACGGAATGCCGAGGAACTTGCCGTCGAACACGCCGCCGTCCACCGCTCCGGGCATCGTCAGCTCTTCGTACTTCGCCTTCACGCTCTCCAGATCAAGGAACTTGTCCTTGTACAGGAGGATGTGGCCCGCGTCCAGGTTGGAGATGGTCGGGGGATTGCCCGAAGCCAGACGGGATTGGAAGATTTCGATCTGCGCGCCGCCGATCGGCGTCGGAATCAGTTCCACCGTCACATTCGGGTTGATCTCGTGATACCTGGCGAACAGTTCTTCGAAGACCGTGTTGACTTCGGCCGACGTGTTGAAGAACGTGATCTTGATTTCCTTGCCCGAGCCCGACGAGGAATCCGGCTTGGACTCGGTCCCGCCTCCGGTGGAGCCGCTGGTCGACGAGCCGCCGGAGTTGGCTTTATCGTTTTTACCGCCCGAGCAGGCCGCCAGCAGTCCGACCAACAGGATCGCGCACAAGCTCAGGAATGCGAAAGATCTGATCCTCTTCAAGTTTTCATCCCCCTGCGTGTTGGTTTTTTTTGAATGCGCATTCAGGCTATACCCGTATGATAACCGGTTGTCATATGGATGTCAACCAGTTGACATATGAATTTCTTGTCGGGCGCGGCGCCGCGACGCACCCGCTCCATCCGGAGGAATCGCGAGATAGAATCCCCATAACCCGACGTTCGCATACGGGATGACGAACTTGAATTTCGGCTCGCGCACAATGCGGCGCTTTTGTCAATGGCGGGCGTCATGTCGGCGTGTTTGCCCGGCCGGTTATACTAACCGCATACCCGAACACAAGGAGGAAATGCGGCATGAGAGGCTGGCTGTTTACGGGCACGAACATTCCGTTGAAAATGATCGAGAAGGAAGATCCGAAAGCGACTCCCGGCACCGTCGTGCTGGACGTGAAAGCGGCCGGGCTGTGCCATTCCGACGTCGCGGCGCTGCAGGATCCGGGCTGGATGCCGCTGTTCCCGAACGGGCCGGTCATCATGGGCCACGAGTTCGCGGGCGTCGTCGTCGAAGTCGGCGAAGGCGTGACGGAGTTGAAGATCGGCGACCGCGTCGGCGTCAATCCGCTGGACCGGGAGACCCGCGAGGCGGCGGGCTACAACTACGACGGCGGCTATGCCGACAAGGCGCGCGTGCCGGCGAAGAACTGCGTCAAGCTGCCGGACAACGTCTCGTTCGTGGAGGGCGCGGCCGCGACGGATGCCGGACTCACGTCGTATCACGCGGTGTTCGCGGTCGGCGGGGCGCAGCCGGGCATGAAGGTCGGCATCATCGGCGTCGGCGGGCTGGGGCAGTTCGCGGCGCAGATGGCGATGATCAAGGGATGCGAAGTGTACGCGGCCGATGTGTCGGAGGCGGCGATCAGGCTGGCGGAAGAGATCGGGTGCAAGAAGGTGTACCGTAACGCACTTGACCTGAAGGAAGACGCGTGCGACATCATCGTCGACTTCGCCGGGTTCGGCCAGACGACGACCGACGCGGTCGAAGCGGTGAAGCCGGGCGGCACCGTCGTCGTCGTCGGCATGGGCAAGCTCTCGGCCGAGATCAACACGTACTCGCTGATCACGAAGGAAGTGAAGGTGCTCGGCAGCAACGGCGGCACGAACGAGGACCTGAAGGGCGTGTATGATTGCTTCGCCACGGGCCGGCTGAAGCCGCAGCTTTCGACGATCCGGTTCGAGGAGATCGCCGACGGGCTGGAGCGGCTGAAGCGGCACGAGGTGAAGGGACGTCTGGTGGCGGTGTTCGACTGACGCCGTCTGCGAGAAGCCTGCGGAAACGCGGGCTTTTTTTGTGCGCTTGTCTATTGAAAAAAAGATATGGAAGCGCGGCCCGGCGTGTTGTAAAATCCGCAATAAATGGGGGAGTGTTCCCAACAGCCGATGGAGGAATCGAACGTGATCGCGTACGACGACCAGTCAATCCCCGCCGTGCGGGATTATCTCGCGCTGGTCGAAAGCACGGGATGGCCGGGGATTGTCGAGAAGGGGCCGGACAAGCTGGCCGAGGCCGTGGCCAACAGTTGGTACCTGGTGTGCGCCTACGACGGCGAACGGTTGGTCGGCTCCGGCAGAGTGGTGTCCGACGGGGCGCACCAGGCGCTGATCTGCGATCTGATCGTGCTGCCGGAATATCAGGGCAGGGGGATCGGCGGCGAGATTTTGACGAGGCTGCTGAAGAAGTGCGCCGAGCATGACATCACGATGGTTTCGCTGTTCGCGGCGCAGGGGAAGGGCGGCTACTACCGGCGATTCGGCTTCGAGGAACGTCCGCACGACGCGCCGGGGATGCGATGGGTGAAGCGGGAGCTTTTTTGACCTCAAGGTTCGTTCGGGAGGGGCATGCCCGTGGAAGCCGCCCGGAGTGTCGGGTATTCGGGCGGCGCGTTCCGGATCGCTTTCTCGAGCCGGCAGACGATGGTTGCGATGAAATGGCGCAGCAGTTCGGCTTCTCTCGACATACGGGCAACCTCCTTGAACGCAAAACAGGACCGGCAAGGACTACATGCACGCTTCCTCGACATCCACCCCGTCATTCGTGACGGTGGCGATCGAGTAACCGGAAGCATGCTCCGTGTAAGAGCACGCCATCGCCAGTTTCTCCGCTCCGGTGGAATCCGTGTAGCGCATGTAAATGCCGCCCTCGCCGCGAATCGTCAATCCGGGCCTGATCTTCGCCTTCTGCCCGCTCTTGATCGCCCTGGTATAGAGATGCCTGGAATCGCCTTCAACGATGCCGCCGTTCGCGCCGCTCTGCAGAATGCCGATTTCCACCGACAGAATGTCGTGGTCCGACCGGTTGACGACCGTCAACGAGAAATCCTGGAATTGCCGCAGGACACCGAACGTTTCCATGAACCGGCTCATGCCGGCGATCGCCGCGAGAACAAGGCCAAGCACGGCGACGGTTGAGGCGACGCCGATGAACAGCTTTCGACGCATGCGGGTTGAGCCTCCTTTCATGAATCCACCGGCAAGGCGGTGACATCGACATGATCGTGATCCGGGAATTTGCTATCCGGGATCTGGATGACATGGTCGAACTGATGCGTGATCTGGGCTATCCGGTCTCAAGATCGCGGATGCGGAAACGGATGGAGATCATCGGTTCCGATCCCGCATGTGCCACGCTGATCGCCGAGCTTGACGGCGAGGTGGCGGGCATGGCCGGTCTCAGGCTGCTGTACGGCTACGAATTCGATGGTCCCGTCGTCCAGATCTCGGCGCTTGTGACGAAAGCGAAGCATCGGGGACTGGGCGCGGGCAAGGCGCTGATCCGCCATGCGGAACAATGGGCGCGGGAGCGGGGAGCCGTCGCGCTCGTGCTCGCCAGCGGCAACCGCCCCGAACGCGAGGCGGCCCATCGATTTTACCGTCGCATGGGATTTGACGTCACGGGCTTGCGGTTTTCGAAAAGGCTGTAGAGGCTCAACAGGCGAAGAAGCTCCATTTCCGTGAAACGGTGTGTTGATTCCATGCAAAAAGCAAAGATCCCGATGCTCGTGGCAAGCGCCTTGACGGGCCTCGTTTCCTTGATCGTGCTTGTCATGTGGGCGGTTTATGAAATCTACGCATACACGGGCGGCTCGAGACCATTCGACGCGCAGATCGCCGGAGCCAAAGTCCTGCTGGCCGGCCTCTTCATCGTCTGCGCGGCGCTATTGGCGTGGTACAAGGCCAGGGGGGCGGGCTTGCGCGACATCCTTTGCAATCTTGCGGTATGTGTCGCGGTTCCTTTCCTGGCTGTAGCGATATTCGAGCTGTATCTTCTGTCGACAGGTCAGTTGGTCACAGGATGAGATGACGCCGCAAAGGAGCGATACCATGATCCATCGCGAAATCCCCAAGGAACCCCAGGCGCCGTCGCTGACCGCCGGGCAGATCGCGATCATGACGGAAGCCGTCTTCCTGCCGGAGGTCGCAGACAAGCCGAAATGCGACGTGATGTTCGTGTTCAGCGGGACCCATCCCGGCCATTGGGAGACGGCCATCGCCGCGTACCGGGACGGGCTCGCGCCGCTCGTGCTGGTCACGGGCGGAACGGTCAAGCCCGAGGAAGACCGGCCCGGCTTGTCCGAGGCGGAAGTGATCGCGCAGCATCTTCTCGAGGCGGGCGTCCCGCGCGAAGCCATGCTGCTGGAGACGCGGTCGCGCAACTCGCTCGAGAACGTGCTGTTCGCGAAGGACGTGTTCGACTTCACGACGGTCCGCTCGGTTCTGTTCGTGTGCAAAAGCCACGCCGCCGGACGCCAGTGCCGCACGCTCAGGAAGCATCTGCCGCCCGGCATCGCGTTCGTTCCCGCCGCTTTCGACACGCTGTACAAGGGCGTCCGGATCAACCGGCACACCTGGGCGGACACGGAGATCGGCCGTTCCCGCGTGTACGGGGAATATCTGCGCCTTCTCCGCTACGGCGACCGGGGCGACATCGAGCCGCTGGAAGAGCGGCTGGTCATCCGCTTCCCCGACGCGTGACGCCGGCCTTCACAGGTCGATCCTGAAGTACAGGCTCGGCCTCCCCCTGGTGTAATTGTCGCTCTCGTAAATGAATACGCCGCCGCACTTCCGTATCGTTGCCGCCGAAGCTTCGTTGTCCTTGTAGCAGCCCACGATCACGCTCGTCTTGCCCTTCTCGCGGCAGATGTCGAGCGCGTGGCGCAACATGGCGGTCGCGTACCCTTTGCGCCGCTCGGTCGGGCGCACGCCGTAGCCGATGTCCCCGATCGATTCCGACAGTTCGCGGGGCAGCTCGTACCGGACGCTGAGCAGCCCGACCAGCCGCTCCCCGTCGAAGCACAGCAGCACCAGACTTCTGCCCGATGCGCCCTCTCCCTCCCGGGCGCATCGCCGGATTTTCCCGACCCATTCCCCGTACGGCGTGGTCGCGAGCCGGCAGCTCGCGTAAATGTGCTCCTCGCCGTGATCGTAATGCTCCTGTACGTAATCCCGAAGGATCGCTTCGTCATTCATGTCCGGCAGTCTGCAGATCATGCGGTCCATCCCCGGTCTGTCCTCCGTGAGCGGAATGCTTTTTATCCAGTATAAAACAATCCCGGCCGCATGACAGCCTCCCGTTCACCCCGCAAAATCGATCGATCCGGAACCAGTATTGGAAAATCCTATTGACAATGAAAATCAATGATGGTATTCTTGCAACTGGCCAATGACTGATAATGATTATCATTACCAGAAGGGTGCGAGAGAAAGATGAGAAAGAACTTCCTGTTCAAACTGGTCACGGTCGCGGCGCTGACCGCCGTATTCGCAACCGGCTGCGCGTCCGGGAAGGCGGAGCGGGAGGGCGGCGGCGAGAAAGTCGTCAACGTCTATTCGGCGCGGCATTATGACGTCGACAAGCAGCTCTACGAGAAATTCACGGAGGAAACCGGCATCCGGGTCAACGTGATCGAAGGCAACGCCCAGGAGCTGATCGAGCGGATCAAGCGCGAAGGCGAGAGCACGCCGGCCGACCTGTTCATCACGGTCGACGGCGGCATCCTGAACAGCGCGAAGACGGCGGGCATCCTGCAGCCGATCGAGTCCGAAACGATCGACAGCCAGGTGCCGTCCCATCTGCGCGACAAGGACAACCATTGGATCGGCCTGTCGACGCGGGCGCGGGTCATCGTCTACGCGAAGGACCGGGTCGACCCGGGCGAGCTGTCCACGTACGAGGATCTGGCGTCGGACAAGTGGAAAGGCAGGCTGCTCGTCCGCTCCTCGACGCACCTGTACAACCAGTCGCTCGTCGCCTCGCTCATCGCGCTGAACGGCGAGGAACAGACGCGCGAATGGGCGAAGGGCATCGCCGCCAACCTGGCGCGCGATCCGGAAGGCGGAGACCGGGACCAGGCGAAGGCGGTCGTCGCGGGCGTCGGCGACGTCGCGATCATGAATTCGTACTACGTCGGCCATCTGGCCGCCTCCGAGAATCCGGAGGAGGTCAAGGTCGCGGAGAGCATCGGCGTGTTCTTCCCGAACCAGGAGACGACCGGCACGCACATCAACATCAGCGGCGCCGGGCTGATCAGGCACAGCAAGAACAAGGCGAACGCGATCCGGCTGATCGAATTCCTGACGAGCGAGGAGTCGCAGGCGACGTTCTCCTCGGCGAACTTCGAGTTCCCGGTCAATCCGAAGGCGGAGCTGCCGGAACTCCTGAAGTCGTGGGGCGAGTTCCAGACGCAGCAGATCGACTTCGCCGTGCTGGGCGATAACAACGCGAAGGCCGTCGAGATCATGAACGAGGCGGGTTGGAAATAACATGCCCTTGCCGGACAGATTCCGGATCGCGGAACTGGCCAGACAACCGAAAGGTTGGACAACGGTCAGTCTGCTGTCGGCAGCCATCCTGTTGCTGCCGATTTTGTCCGTTTTGTGGAGCGGGCTGCGGCCGGCGAACGAGAACTGGGCGCACATCCGGCAGTACATGCTGTGGGACCATGTGCTGCCCACGATCCGGCTGGCGGTCTGCGCCGGCGCGGCGGCGGGAATGCTCGGCGTCGCGCTGGCCTGGCTCGTCGCCGCCCATGATTTCCCGCTCAGACGGCTGTTGCGATGGGCGCTGGCGCTGCCGCTCGCCATTCCGCCGTACATCGCGGCCTATACCTACAGCAACATGCTCAGCTACACCGGCATCGTGCAGCAGACGCTGAGAGGGATGGGCGTGCGGGCGAACCAGGCGTGGTTCGACATCATGTCCGAGCCGGGCGCGGTGTTCATTTTCACCATGTTCCTGTATCCGTACGTGTTCCTCATCACGCGGGCGTATCTGGAGAGAAGCGGCGGGAGTTACGTGGAGAACGCGCGGCTGCTCGGGCGGAGCGGCCTGCCGCTGTTCTTCCGGGTCGTGCTGCCGATCTCGCGTCCGGCGCTCGCCGGCGGCGTGACGCTGGTGGCGTACGAGACGCTCACCGACTACGGCGTCGTCAACTACTACGGGGTGCAGACGCTCACGATCGCGATCTTCAAGACCTGGTTCGGGATGTACGACATCGACTCGGCGACGCGGCTCGGCGCGTGGTTCCTGGCCGGGATTCTCGGCGTCGTCGTGCTCGAGCGGCTGCTGCGGCGGCGGAGACGGTACAGCGAGACGACGGGGCGCGGCACCCCGCTCAAGGCCGTGCGGCTCACCGGCGCGAAGGCGGCGCTGGCGACCGGCGCGTGCCTCCTGGTGCTGGCCGTCGCGTTCCTGATCCCGGTCGCGCAGCTCGCGCAGTGGACGGGATGGACGCACGGCACCTTCGCGGTCCGGTCGGAATTCGGCCGGCTCGCCGGCAACACGCTGAAGGCGTCGCTCGCCGCTACCGCGATCATCCTGGCGGTATCGGTCGTCGTCGCCAACACGGCGCGTTCGGCGCGGGGCGCGTTCGGCGCGGCGCTCGCGCGGCTGGTGACCGCCGGGTACGCGGTTCCCGGCCCGATCATCGCGATCGGGGTGCTGTCGCTGTTCATCGCGCTGGACCGGCTGCTCGCGCCGCTTTACGCCGGCATGGGAACCGGAAGCGCGCCGCTCGTCCTGAGCCTGTCGCTCGCCATGCTCATCGCCGGCTACGTCGTGCGCTTCATGGCGACGGGGTACAACGCGGTGGAGGCCGGATTCGAGCGGATCGGAACGAAGTATGCGGAAGCGTCGCGCACCCTCGGCGCCGGGGTCACCCGCACGTTCTTCCGGGTCGACCTGCCGATGCTCCGCGGATCGCTGCTCGGCGGCGCCGCGCTCACCTTCGTCGAGATCGCCAAGGAGCTGCCGCTCACGATGCTGCTCCGACCGTTCAACTTCGACACGCTCGCGACGAAGGCGTACCAGTACGCGGGCGACGAACGGATCTACCAGGCGGCCGCGCCGTCGCTCCTGATCATCGGCATCGGGCTCGCGTCGGTGTTTCTGCTGAATCATTTGGCGGGGAGTGGACAAAAATGACCCACGTGCTCGCGGAACAGATCATCTTCACCCATCCCGGCGCCCGGACGCCGGTCATTCGGGAAATGTCCTTCGCGATGGGGAAATCCGAGATCATCGGCGTGCTCGGTCCGAGCGGATCGGGCAAGAGCACGCTGCTCCGGCTGCTGGCGGGGCTGGAGACGCCCGATTCGGGACGGATCGTGATCGGCGGGCGCACGGTGTTCGACCGCGGCGTCTTCGTGCCGCCCGAGAAGCGGGGCGTCGGCATGGTGTTCCAGGACTACGCGCTGTTCCCGCATCTGACCGTGGCCGGGAACATCGCGTTCGGGCTGCACCGGCTGCCCCGGGCGAAGCGGGCGGCGCGGGTGCGCGAGATGCTGGATCTGGCGCGGCTTGACGGTCTGGCGGACCGCTACCCGCACGAACTGAGCGGCGGGCAGCAGCAGCGCGTCGCCCTGGCCCGGGCGCTGGCGCCCGGACCGGAGCTGCTCCTGATGGATGAACCGTTCAGCAATCTCGACGCCGGGCTGCGCGCCGCGATCCGGGAGGAACTGCGGGAGATTCTGAAGCGGACGGGAACGACCTGCCTGCTGGTTACGCACGACCGGCAGGACGTGGCCGCGATCTGCGAGCGGACGATCCGGATCGGCGGGGAAGCGGAGGTTGGCGCGACGGATTACGCCAATTTGAGCGCCATTTCCACGTGAGGAATGCCCGCCTCGATGAATTCGTCAGAGATCGCGACAAATCCGAACTTCTCGTAGAACCCGACGGCGTGCTTCTGGGATTCAAGACAGATGACGCCGGGGTTCATTTTTTCCTGGATGTGCCGGATGCCTTCCTGCATCAGCATGCGGCCGTGGCCGACGCCGTGTTCCAGGGTGAGCACCCTGCCCACCTGCACGGTCTGCCGGTCGCTGTCCTTGTAGAAGGCGCGGAAGTAAGCCTTGACCGCGCCGTCCGACATCATGAAGACATGGAGACTCCGGTAGTCGATGTCGTCGAAATCGCAGTAATCGATCTTCTGCTCGGCCTGGAAGACCAGGTACCTCGCCCGCAGAATTTCGTAGACTTCCCTCGGGGTCAATTCGTCGAAAAATTTGGCCGTAAGTTCCATGGGGCGACCTCCCTTCAGTGTGCCATCCGAAATCATACCTGAAACTTCCCCATGGTTTCAATCATTCCGCAAGATCCGTGAAAAGCCGAACGGCGGGACGATGTCCCGCCTTTCGCCTGTCAATAGCCGTCAATGGCCGTCAATAGCCGACCGCATTGGCGCCGTATTCGGCCTGCTCCCGGGTGTACCCCTCAAAGACGAGCTGGTTGATCAGTTCCGCTTTGGAGAAGGACATAAACGCCATGTAATTCTCCGCCGAACGCGCGGCCTGCTCGTTCCAGTCGGCGCCGCAATGGTCGACGGCATACTGCGCCTCTTCGGTCGTGTAGCCCTCGAACTCGAGCTGATCCTTCAGACCCGACGCGGAGAACGGCGCAAATCGCAGGTAATTCTGCGCCGATTTCAGGGTCTGCTCTTTCCAGTCCGCTCCGATATGGTCGACGGCGTATTGCGCTTCTTCGGGCGTGTAGCCTTCGAACTCGAGCTGATCCTTCAGACCCGACGCGGAGAACGGCGCGAAGTTGAGATACATTTTCGCGGAAGCCAGGGCGTTCTTCTCGCCCGTCGTCGCCGCATCGGCCGGCTCCTCCGCCGCCGGCTCTTCCTGGGCGGGCACGTTCCCGGCCGGTTTTTCTCCGGCCGGTTCTTCCGCGGTCTGCGTTTCCCCCGCGGGTTCTTCCGTCGCGGTCTCCGTCGCGGCGGAGTCGTTCGAAGCTTGCCCGGCGCCGGCCGACGCCGCGTTCGTGTCGGCATTCGCCGGGCCGGAAGACGCGGTGTCCGTCCCGGACGCGCCCGAGCACCCCGCAAGGAAGGCCAAAAGAACAGCCGCCATCAACCCCGCCATTGCACGCAGTTCCTTTTTCACGGACATCCCCACCTTATTGTCGAAATATGCCATTTCTTCTGGCACTCTACTTTACGGCATTTCCATGGGTGCGTCGCAAAAAAATGACGGCCCGGATGCGGAAGGGGAGGCGGGCAACCGGACTCCGCCCGACCAAAGTCCGGCGGATGATCGGTCCCGCGCACGTTTTTTTCGGCGGCGACGCGCGGTATACTGGATACAGATTGCAATTCTGCCATTTTCAAATGGAACGGTGATGGACGATTGACGGGGGATCTGTTCGGGCCGAACGGCTTTGCCGCGGTGTTCGCGTTCATCGCGTGGTCGCTGGCGGCGCTCGGGATGGGGAGACTGACGGCGGCGAGGCGGATGGGCAAGTTGCGCCGCCATGCCGTGGCGCTGCTCGTTCTGATCGGCGCCGCCACGCTGCTGTCGGCGGCCAAGATCGCGATTGGCTGGGCGCTGTGGCCGTCCGGCTGGTGGCCGCCGCGGAACGGCATGGCGCTGCAGATTCCCCTGCTCGTCGTTCCGGCCGCCCTGGTGCTGGCGTTCACGGTTCCGGGGCTGTGGCGATTGGCGCGGGACAGACAAGGGAATCCGGACGAACGGGTGGACGCCGCCGCGCGAAGCCGGGCGGCCGAACCGCGGTTCGTCGTGCCGGTGCAGGCCGCGATGTGGGGGGCGGGGACGCTCGTGTATTTCATCGGCTTCACCGCGGTGCCCCTCGGTGCGCCGGATATGGCCGTTCCCGTCTTGCTGGCCGCGGCCGTCGTGGCGGTTCTGGCGATCAGGCAACATGGGCGGTGGAAGGAAGCGGGCCGGGGCGACGAAGTCCAGCCGGGCCGGCTGAAACGATTCGTCCGCGCGTCGTTCACCCTGGTGGCGGTCGCGGTCGGTTGCGCGTCGCTGATGGCCATGGCGTCGAAGAATAGCCGCCATCCGGATCGGATGAGCATGATGGCGGGGGAAATGGATTTCGGCGGAGGCGTCATTCCCGCCGCCTACGCCTACGCAGCCGGGCACTCCGCGCATCATGGGCACGGCGCGGGGGATGGCGTCGAACCGATCAGCGTGCTCGATCTCGCGGGGCCGCGCGACGGCGTGCCGGATAAGCGGTTTGTTTTGACGGCGGAGGAGAAGGAGGTGCGGCTCGGCTCCGGGGCGGTCGTGCGCGCGTGGACGTACAACGGCACGATTCCGGGCCCGGAACTTCGCGTCCGGCAGGGGGACCTGGTCGAGGTGACGCTGACCAACAGAAACATTGCGGATGGCGTGACGATCCACTGGCACGGCCTCAACGTGCCGAACCGCGAAGACGGCGTCGCGGGCGTCACCCAGGATGCCGTCATGCCGGGCGAGTCGTACACTTACCGATTCCGCGCGGAGCAGCGGGGCACGTTCTGGTACCACACGCATCAACGGTCGTACGAGGGCGTCGGCAAGGGGCTGTTCGGCGCGCTGATCGTCGAGCCGCGGGACGAAGAGCCGGCCGAAACGACGGACATGACGGTGGCCGCCCATTATTGGCGGACGGAAGGAAGCCGTTTCCCCGTCTTCGCCCTGGGGGAAGCGGACACGCCGGTGCGGCGCAGGGTGGCGGCCGGCGAGCGGGTGCGGCTGCGGCTCATCAACACCGAAGGGGACCCGGTGATTTTCCGCGTGGCGGGAACGCCGTTCCGGGTAGCCGCGATCGACGGGAACGAGGTGAACGAACCGACGGATCTGGAGAATGTCGCGCTGCAAGTGGCGGGCGGCGGGCGGTATGACGTCGTGTTTGCGATGCCCGAAAGGCCGGTGCTGCTCGTCGCGGAAGGGTTTGAAGGCGGCGTCGCGGAGATGGTGCTGGACGGGGACGGTACGGGGCCGCTGCCCGAGGTGATCGAAGGTCCGCTGTTCGATCCCGCGGCGTACGGAAGCCCGGCGCCCTTGCCGTTTGATCCTGACGCGCCGTTCGACCGGCGGTTCGTGATGGAATTCGACAGCAAGCTCGGATTCTACGACGGCGCGTTCAAGCTCTCGTACACGATCAACGGACGGCTGTTCCCGGAGACGCCGATGCTCATGGTGGAGGAAGGCGATCTGGTGGAGGTCACGTTCATCAACCGGAGCGCCGCGCACCATCCGATGCATCCGCACGGCCACCACATGCTCGTGCTGGAACGCAACGGCCGGCCGGTCACCGGCAGCCCGTGGCTGACCGACACGCTGAACGTCGGGCCGGGAGAGACCTACAGGGTGGCGTTCCTGGCGGACAATCCCGGCATCTGGATGGACCATTGCCACAATCTGCAGCACGCGTCCGTCGGCATGACGATGCACCTGGCGTATGTCGGCGTGACGACGCCGTTCGAGATCGGCCGCCTGAGCGCGAACCATCCGGAGTGAGCGCAAGGTTTCGGATGCTTGGCGGATCGATTTTGCGTGAATGGACGAGACGGATGGTTACTCCCTCCGGATGACGCTCCACTCCCGAACGAGCTGCTCCAGGCTTTTCGCGGCGTTGGCGGGCGATGTCGAAGGCAGGCAAACGGCCTTCCGTCCGATTTTCGGCGCGATCAGCTTGTTGTACAGTTGCTCCGCCTTCCTGCCGTTGACGAAGATGCGCCGGATGTTCGCGGCGCGCAGGATCGGCGTCAAGTCGTTGGGGACGGCGCTGCGGATCGTCTGATCCGCGCTGCCCTCGATCTCGCAGCTTGCGAGGACGTCCCACAGCGCGACGCGGTTTCGGAGCAGGAAGGCTTTCTTCTCTTCGATCGTCCGCGGGACATCCTCCCCGAACACGGCCGCGACCACGCGCCAGAAACGGTTCTGTGGATGCCCGTAGAAAAATTGCTCCTCCCTCGACTTCACCGAAGGAAAGCTGCCGAGGATGAGAATCTCGCTGCGTTCATCGTAGACCGGCGGAATGGGGTGGACGATGGCGGGCATGAACGATCACCTTTTCCGCTTATCGGTTTCTCGCGATGTTCCGGATGATGAGCTCCGGCGAAGATTTCGTGGAACAATGGTCAAGCCGAATGGATGCCGGCATCTTCGGGTCCCCGTTTCCTGGATTTGTCATGCGTCACGCCTCGGTCAGCGCTTCGTAAAAAAACTGCGCCGCCGTGTCCCGGCCCTCGATACCCTCCATCTCGTGGTTGATTCCCGTCCGTGATTTTGTGATGTCCCAGCCGCTCATGTAGCGACCCGGCACGTCAAGCGCATACCACTCGCTGTCGAAATCCGCGTTGCGCCGGTTGTAGACGCCGCGCAGATAATACCCGTTGCGCATTCGGAACGCGTCGATGCGCTCCAGCACCGCGTCGATGTCCGGCCGGTCCAGGTCCAGGCGGCACCAGCCGACGCTGTCGCACTTCAGCCCGAGCCCGTGCGCAAGTTCAATGCTTTTCCGCAGCTTTTCTTCTTCGCTCCGCCGGTTTCTCTCCGCCCATTCGTCGAAGGCGATGCTCCCGTCCGGGACTTCTTCCTCGTAGGATTTCGATTCCATCCGGCGGTCGACGATCCAGTGAAGGTGTTCGGTGAAGGGGTGGTCGGGCATGGCTTGCAATCGCTCCTTGGTTTTGCAACGCTTTCGATAACTCGTATTATATATCAAAAAAACAGAAGGTGGATATATATGGAATGAAGCGAGGGGCCGTTTTGCCGCCCCTCTTTTTTGCTTCCCGCGCGGATTGCGAACGGTTTCAGTAAGCGCTTTTTTGTTTATTAACCCTATAGATTTCAACCCGTCCCGATCCGCATTCGGGCATCTCCGTCGGATTGGAGGTGGTTGTCGTTTCAAGTCGCATTGCGGGGTAACCGTCGACGCATCAAATTGAAAAAGGAGGAACAGAAACCCGTATGCCCAAACGGTCCAAACGCGTTCTATCATTTATCTGCTGCATGATCCTGTTTGCGTTCCTGATCCCGGTGCCTGCCGTCCTTGCCGATGAAACAGAAATCGGGATCGCGGAGGCGGACGGCGCGCCGACCGACATGTTTGCGGAGGCGGATGGCGCGCCGACCGACATGTTTGCGGAGGCGGATGGCGCGCCGACCGACATGTTTGCGGAGGCGGATGGCGCGCCGACCGACATGTTCGCGGAAGCGGATGGCGCCCCGACCGCCATGTTCGGAACGCCGCAGCTCGGATCGGACGACCCGCTGTGGGACTTGACCGGGGAATATCCGATCAACCGGAGCACGGTGCCGGACGATCCGAAGCCCCACGCCACGGGCACCGTCAGAATCCTGTGGGACTACGACTACATTTACGCCCGCGTGGTGGTGGAGGACAGCGATGTGTATGAGGGACCCGGCGCGGATCATACATACGACAGCATCGAGTTCTTCGTCGGTCCGGGTTCGAGCGGTTCCAACCAATGGCGCGTCAGCGCGACCGGCGTCTTCTCGGGACAGTCCCATGTCGGCCGGGCCGCGTGGACGCAGCTCACGGACACCGGCTACATCGTCGAAATGAGAATCCCCAAACGCGATCTGATCCTGGAACCGGGCAAATTCACCTTCGAAGTCAACATCAACAATTCGACGTCAAAGGGCGGAGACCGGTACGAAGTGGTATCCGCTTTCGGAACGCCGGACTCGGGTTACGGCGGCGATGCTTCATTCCGGGACAGCATCGAGCTCATCCCGGCCGCCGTGGAGGACACGAGACACTCCGTCATCATCCAGGCGGAAACGGGAGGCAAAATCGAGCCGAACGCGCCCGGGAACGTGTTGCGAGTGGAGCACGGCGCCAGCCTCACGTTCAAAGTCACGCCGGACAAAGGCAAAATTGTGGATTTCGTCACGGTGGACGACCAACCGGTGATCGTCGGGCCGGACAACACGTTCACGCTGACCGATATTGACGCCAATCGGAGAATTCATGTGGCCTTCATGGATGATCCGGACGCCGAGGAGCTTCCGTTCATGGTGTGGAACGACAACTTCGCCCGCGGGGAGTACACGACGGCGGTCATCATCGACCTGGGCGAGGGTAGGGAAGCGCTGGGCTCCGGGCTCGGTCCGGAACTGTTCACCGTGTCGGCCCGCAACACGACCCTGACCGGCGATACGGTGGTTTTCGAAGGCACGCGCAACATCGCGAGGGTGTACGCCAATGACGAGCCGAAGGTGCGCGGCTATCTCGGCAAGGTGAGCAACTCTCCGGATTACCGGGAGGGGCTGGACAGCGGCCGCTACATTGTCGTCGAGCTGGAGTTCTACACGGAAGCCGGCGGCAGCACGACGCTGGACGGGAGCAGCAACTCGACCCTTCAGAACTACAACATCATCCTGAACGGCGAGATCAGGCTGGCGAACGGCGATTCCATCCATAACGCCGTCTTCAGACAGACGGATGTCGTGAACCCGATCCTGGACAAGTTCACGACGCATACGTACGAAACGCTCCACTACGCGCTCTACATTCACAGGGACGAAAGCGGCGACGAGGCGCGGGGATTGCCGCTGTTCATCTATACGCACGGCATGTCGCGCGGGGGCACCCAGGCGCAGATCGACCAGAAGGCGTCGATGAGATCCGCGAACGGTTCGGTCGCCCTGATGAAGAAAATCGAAGAGAACCCGGGCAAATACGCCAGCCACATCCTGAACATTTCCTACAATGACATTTCCACTCCGGAAACGGAACATGTGAAGACGGTGATCGACGGTCTGGTGGAAGACGGTCTCGTGGATCCCGATCGCATCTACGTGGCGGGCTTTTCCTGGGGCGGCGCGTATACGAACACCCTGATCAACGATTACCCCGGCTTCTTCGCGGCGGCCGCCACGCTGTCTCCGGTGTTCGGCTCGCCGGGAGCGAGCGCCGACGAAAGGCACAAAGACCTGGCTTACTGGATGTTCATCAATCAGCACAACCAGGGCATCTATCAGACGACGCTCGAAAACTTCATTACCATCGACCTGCCGGCCATGACGAGGGCAAGGGCTTCGCACTTCGAGAGCAACGAGGCGCTGACCTGGCCGTACAATCAGTACGACCAGCCGAGCCAGCGACCCGATCCGAAAAGCTCGCCGCCGATGCAGGACTATATCGCGCACGAAGTCGAAGCGGCGGTGCTGTACAACCCGATCACGATGGACAATCCGTTCACCGGGAAGCCCTGGAGCATCGCGCCGGTCGCGCAATCCCCCGGTCTGCCGGAATGGAACGACGATTATACCGATCTTTTTGACTGGATGTTCTCGCAGAGCAGAAAAGGCGAAATCTACTACGGCCCGACCGCCATGTATGGAACGCCGGAGCTCGGAGCGGACGACCCGCTGTGGAGCAAGACTGAGGCGTATCCGATCAACCGGAGCACCGTGCCGGACGATCCGAGACCCCACGCCACGGGCACCGTCAGAATCCTGTGGGACGAAAACTTCATCTACGCCCGCGTGGAAGTGCAGGACAGCAATCTGTACAGGGGTGCGGGCGGGGACCACACGTACGACAGCGTGGAATTCTTCGTCGGTCCGGGTTCGAGCGGCTCCAACCAATGGCGCGTCAGCGCGACGGGCGTTTTATCGGGACAGGCCCATACCGACCGGGCCGCGTGGACGCAGATCACGGACACCGGGTACATCGTGGAAATCCGGGTTCCCAAGCGCGACCTGACGCTGCGGCCGGGCAAATTCACCTTCGAAGTCAACATCAACAACTCGACGGAAAAAGGCGGAGACCGGTACGAAGTGGTATCCGCTTTCGGAACGCCGGACTCCGGCTTCGGAAGCGACGCCGCATTTCGGAACAGCATTACGCTCATTCCGGCCGCCGAGCCGGATCCGAGACTGTCTCTCAACATCCAGGCGGGCATGGGCGGCAGGGTGTTCCCGACCGCGCCGGGCAATGTGATGAGGGTCGTTCCCGGTACCGTGCTCACCTTTACGGTCATCCCGGATTACGGCAAGATCGTGGATACCGTAACGGTCAATGGCGAAGAAGTGACGGTGAAGGACGATCTCACGTTCACCTTGACCGATATTCGCGCCGACCAGACGATCCGCGTGACGTTCAAGGATGACCCGGCCGCCGAGCCGCTTCCGTTCATCGTCTGGAACGACAACTTCGCCCGCGGCGAGTACACGACGGCGCTCATCATCGACCTGGGCGAGGGCCGGAAAGCGGATGGCTCCGAGCTCCATCCGGGCCTGTTCAAAGTAGCGGCGCGAAACACGACTCTGTCCGGCGATACGGTGGTCTTCGAGGGCGCGCGCAACATCACGAGGGTGTACGCCAATGACGAACCGAAGGTGCGTGGCTATCTCGGACAGGTGAGCCATTCTCCGGATTACCGGGAGGGGCTGGACAGCGGCCGCTATATCGTCATCGAGCTGGAGTTCTATACGGAAGTCGGCGGCAACACAACGCTCGACGGCAGCAACTCGACCCTGCAAAACTACTACATTGTGCAGGAAGACCCCATCGTGCTGACGGAAGGCGATCCGATCGGCTACGCCGTCTTCAAACAGACGGGTGTCGTGAACCCGATCCTTGACAAGTTCACGACCCATAATTACGAGTCGCTCAACTACGCGCTCTACCTGCACAAGGACGCAAACGGCAACGTGGTGCGGGGATTGCCGCTGTACGTGTACACGCACGGCTTCTCGCGCGGCGGCACCCAGGCGCATATCGACCAGAAGGCGTCGATGAAGTCCGCGAACGGTTCGGTCGCCCTGATGAAGCGCATGGAGGAGAATCCCGGCAAGTACGCCAGCCATATTCTGAACATTTCCTACAGCGGCGCCGACGCTCCGCGGATCGAAGATGTCAAGAAGGTCATCGACGATTTGATTGCCAACGGATGGGCGGACCCCGACCGCATCTATGTGGTGGGCTTCTCGTTGGGCGGCTTCTATACGAACAACCTGGTCAACACCTATCCCGGCTTCTTCGCGGCGGCCGCGCCCATGGGAGTCGCCGCCGGCTGGCCGACGGCGGACGAAAACAAGGATCTGGCCTACTGGATCTTCGTCAACGCGTATGACACGCGGGTGGGAGCGTCCAACCTCGACAACTTCGCGAACGACATTGCGAAGCTGAACAATGCGAGAGCTTCGCGTTTCGAAAGCAACGAAGCGTTGACCTGGCCGTACAACCAATATGATCAGCCGAGTCAGCGGCCGAATCCGGACAGCAACCCGCCTCTGCTGGACTATATCGCGCACGAAGTCGAAGCGGCGGTGCTGTACAACCGGATCACGATGGACAATCCGTTCACCGGGAAGACCTGGAGCATGGCGCCGATCATGCAATCGCCCAACCTGCCGGCCTGGAACAACGACTACACCGACGTCTTCGACTGGATGTTCTCGCAGCGCAGACCGGGCGCGCCGTTCATCCCCATCGTGATCAATCCCGGCGGCGGCGATGGCGGTCCCGGCGGAGAGGAGAACACCGAAACCGGCTCGTCCGAGCCGCCGTACACCCTGGTCACGCCGGAGGACAGGCCCGCGGTTACAGATGAAGACGGCAACACGACGCTTCCGGGCGGCGGCGAGATCGAAACCAGGGGCGGAAGCCGGATTCAGGTGCCGGCGGGTACGACGATTGACGCCGATGGCAAGGTCGTGATCGGATCGGGCGGAGCGACGGTCATCCTGGACAGCGGCCTGTCGCTCAACATTCGCGAGGGCGCGGAACTCGTGCTCGATGAGGACGCCGCGCTTGGCTTCACCGCGACGTCAAGCCTTCCGTTCCGGGATGTCGGCGATCATGCCTGGTTCGCGGGCTACGTCAACGCCGCGTACACGTTCGGTCTGTTCGACGGCACATCGTCCGCGTCGTTCTCGCCGCAAGCCCCGATGACGCGCGCCATGTTCGTGCAGGTGCTGGCCAACCTGGAAAACGTGGACCGCTCCGGCTACACGAGCACCCGTTTCCGCGACGTGGCGGAAGGACAATGGTACACGGCGGCAATCGGGTGGGCGGTCGAAAGCGGCATCGTGAGCGGTGTGAGCGCGGATCGTTTCGATCCCGACGCCCTGATCACCCGCGAGCAGATGATCGTGATGCTGTTCAACTACCTGCAATACAAAGGCATCGGGATTCCGCAAAGCCAGGGCCTGTCCTTCGCGGATGCGGGCGAGATCAGTTCCTGGGCGCTGGATGCCGTCCGGGCGCTGCAAGGCATCGGCATCGTAACAGGCAAAGGCGACGGTCTCTTTGACCCGAAGGGAACCGCCACCCGCGCCGAAGCCGCCGCCGTCTTCGTCCGACTCATCGAATATTTGGCCCGACTCTGAAAAAAGACCCTTCCGACGGGTACGATCCCGCCGGAAGGGTCTTCTTCTTATTCGGATGTCTGCGCGATCCGATCCAGCACGCGCAGAATCAGGACAACGGCTTCGGCGCGGGTCGCATGGCCGCCGGGAGCAAAACGGTTTCCGCTCTTTCCCTTGACGATGCCCTGTTCCGTGGCCGCCGCGACGGCCGGATAAGCCCATTGCGGGATTTGATCCGCGTCAACGTAGGGCAGCGGCGTCCTCGCGTCCGTCCGGTCATCGTATCCCGATGCGCGCATCAGCATGACCGTGAGCTCGGCGTTGGTGATCCGCTCAAGCGGTCTGAACGTTCCGTCGTCGTATCCTTTCGCCAGTCCGGCGGCAGTCGCCCGCAGGACATGGGATTTCGCGTACTCCGGAATGCGCTCGTGGTCCTTGAAGATCCGGGCCTGGCCGGTCGGAGCCGGCAGCGCGAGCGCTCTGGACAGCATCGTGGTGAATTCCGCGCGGGTGATCGCCTGGTCCGGGCCGAATCTTCCGTCCGGAAATCCCTTGATCCAGCCCATCCCGGTCGCCCTCGCGATGTCCCCCTCGGCCCAGTGGCCTTTCGTATCCGTATAGTAAGCGGGATACGAAACGCTGATCTTCACGAACGCGCCGGGCTCGACCGTTATGCTGCCCAACTCGCTGTCCACCAGCTTCGCGCGCGTCAATCGAACGGGGGCGTCGCCAGGCCTGGTCGCCTTGAACCGCATGTCGGCAAGGCGAACGGGGCCGCTCTCGCCCTTCTGTCTGCCGATCTTGGTGTGCGCGAAAATGATGTTCCCGTCTTCGACGATCGGAGGAACCGTGAAGCCGTCCCAGGGCGTGGCGGCTTCAAGGAACGTCAGCGCTTCCGGATCGTAGGACAGGCGAAGCTCGTATCCGTAAACATCCTTCGCGTCGGGGCTGTCAATCGTGATCAGGATTTCTTCGCCAACGCCCGCATGCTCGGCGGCGCTGCGGATGGTGAAGGAAGGCTTGTCCCCGGCGGATGCCCATGCCGGGAACCCCGCAAGGAACAACATCATCGACAGCAGAAGCAGCCCTGTTCGGTCTTTCAAGCGAATCATCTCCTTGTGAAGAGACATCGGAAACGGCAGCCGCCGCGCCGGAACAGACCCGAGGGGATCGACGGCGTCAAGCGCCGCGATCCCCTTCGGGCATGGGAGCGATCAGGTATTCAGGATAAGGCGAGCCAACGCGACGAGGTCTTCGATGTCGATGACGCCGTCGTTGTTGATGTCGTAATGCTTGACTTGATCCCAATCCGGGCTTGCCGAAGTCTTGCCGTAAGCCTTGGCCACCAGCGCCAGGTCGCCGACGCTTACTCTGCTGTCGTCGTTGACGTCTCCCGGTATGAACGGCTTGTAAAGCTCGACCGCGATCGCGTCTCCGCCGATTTCCGTCTCCTCGCCTTCGCCGTCGGCAACCACGACTTCCGCGACCTTGATCTCTGCGGCTCCGGCGGTGTTCTTCGCCTTGAAGCGGAGCTTGAAGAGCGACTGATTCGGATTCTTCGCGACGTCGTCGTTCAGGTGAGCGGCCAAAATGCGAATGATGCCTTCCTCATGATCGATGTCCGTGCCCGCGATCGCAAAGCCGTCCAGGAGGGAAACCGGATCTCCGACCAGTTCCAGCTTGCCGGCGTCGTATTCAATCGTAATGTCTTGCGCGTACACGTCCTGTTTCAAGCCCTCAAGACCGTACGTCACGTCGAATGTGTCGCCGAACTGCGCGTTGGCCGGACCGGACAGGACGGCGGCGGCGGAAACGCTCTTTCTGGACTGCGCGAACATCCAGTCGAAGATGTTTTTGTCCGCGAACGCTTCCTGGCTCGGGCCGTACCGGTAGCTCGTGTTCGATTGGCCGAGCAGGTTGCTGAACACCTGCGCTTCGGTTTCGTGCGCCGTCCAGTCGAAGCCGAAATACGGATAATTGAAGGCCTGGTTCGTCTCCAGAATGTTCACGTTGGCATTCTCGAACAAACCGCTGGCGCCGGCGCCCGTGGAGAAATACTGCGTCCAGGCATTTCCGGCTCCGTCATTCTTGTGGACATGCGCCCAGATGGCGGTCTTGGCAAGCTCCGGATTGGCGGCAAGCTGAGCCGCGCTGGGCAGGTTGCCTCCCGCGAGCGGAACGATCGCCGCGAGGAACTCGGGATAGCGGGTATAGAAACCGATGGTGTACAGGCTGCCCATCGAGAAACCGGACATGTAGATCCGGTCCAGATCCACCATGCCTTCGTCGGCCAGTTTCTTCACGTAGTTGATCAGGGCCTCGTTGTTCGCCTGAGTGCTCTCGTGGTTCTGCGTGGCGATGATGTGCGCGTTGTACTTGCCCGGGTACTGCAGCTGGAGCTTGGACAGCACGGCCGCTCCGTTCGCGGTTTGCACCGGCGCGAAGGGGTCGTTATCCGGGCCTCCGCGTCCGCCGCCATGGTTGTAGATGAACAGCGGGAGAGGACCGAGCTCTTTCCAGGACTCGTCGATCGAGATCAGGATTTGCATGTTGCCCGGGCCGTTCGGATTCGTCTGATCCGGGACGAACTTGTCAAGCGCCGGGTTCACCACACCGTCCTGAACGAACTTCGGCGTGAAGGTCGTGCCGTCCGACAGCTTGATCTCCCGGTTCACGTTGATGCGGTAGTTGAGAATGGTCGAGAATGCATTTTGCAGCCCGCCCGAAGCCATGGCGCCCGGCAAGGGGCCCGTTACCGGATCCCAGAACTCGAACTCAATGATGATGTAGCGTCCGCTCGCCGGCGTATCGGTGACGAGATCGTCGGATCCCGGAGCGGGCGTCGCATAGCCGAGCGGCTTGGGTTCGTCGTTGACATAGACCCGGGCGATTTTGCGCGTATCGTTAAAGATGACCGTCGTGCCGTCGAGCCTGGTGTTCGTCGCGGATACCGTGAACATGTCGGCGCTCAGGTCGGACAGGTTCGCCGTGTTGCCCTGCCCAAGGTCGATGATGACCGCGGTTGTGACGTTGCCGACGGAGAAGATGTCGTTATACACGATGAACGGCAATTCCGCCGAATCGGAAGCCGGTCTGAAGGTCACATGGATGCGTGTGCCGCTTGAGGTGACGTTCTGGATGGTGTAGGTGTTGTCCGTAACCGTCACCGCTTCGTCATTGACCGTCACCGTATCCACTTCAAATCCGAACGCCGGGATGAACGTGAAGGTCACATCCTCGCCGTCGTTGACCCAGACATGGCCGGTCGGGGAAGTCGGGCTGATCGAGCCGTTCGGACCGGATGTCGCGATGACATAGTGTTGGACGCCGAAGTCCACGTTCGGCTCATACAGCCGGATCGGCGGGGTCTGCTCGATCGCCTCCAGCAGTTGGGCGCCGGTGGTATTGTCCGCTACCGGGCTCCTGGCGGTGAAGCCGTCTTCCGTGATCGTCAGGACAAAGTTGTATTGATTGTTCCCGGTCCAGAAATACAGGGCCACCGTGCCTTCGTTTTCGTCCAGAACATGCAGCATGACGCTCTGCTGGTTGCCGTTGGCGGTGCCGTTCGTCGTGTTGAGCGGCGCATGCTGCGCGGTGAAGCTGGACTCCCTTCGCAGCGGATGTGTGCCCGCGTTCTCGCCGGGAGCGGTGTTGTACAGATAGTAGCCCGGGCCTTCGCCGACTCCGCCGGCCGGAGCGGCGCTGTTCGTGCCGATGCCGAACTGCCAGATCATGTCCGGCGTCACTCCGGATGTGATCCAGCCGTTTTCAATCGTCACGGATTTGGCCGCCATGCCGATCTGGGTGTCGCCGTTCACATCGCCGGGCGTGCTGATGATCGCCTGTTCGTTGACCAGCGCGCGGCCTTCGGACACGATGAGATAGCTTCTGCCGATCTGGATATTGTCGGGATGGACCGGCCTCCAGGTTGCGCCCGGCTCCGATTCCGCCGATGCCAGGCCCTGGGGCAGAATGAGACCGAAAGCCAAAGCCAAACAAACCAGGAGAGACACCACTGACTTTCTGCCGCGCATGACCGGAAACCCCTCCTTTTGAGTTTGAATACGCTTACAATCAAGCATGCCATTGCCTGATTGTTCTACAATGTCAAACGCAGTTCGATATCTCGAGCACACCATTAACTGTTCTACATTATCAAACCATGTTTATCACCCCGCGCGCATTTCTGTGATTTGCACCATGAGAATAACAAAAGGGGTTTGAAAAGAGCGTCGAACCCTGCGTGTCCGAAGAGACTATTTTTATCGGCTGATCGTCCTGAAAAAAACGCCTTTACCCGACCGTTCGGGCCGGATAAAGGCGTGATGTGACGAAAATCTCCGATGAGACGCGGATGAGGCGTCGCGATGGTTCAGCCGAATTCCAGTACCGTTTCGCGATCGCCGGCCAGTTCGAACGGGCCGGCGGTGCCATTCGCGTCGGCCGCCTGTTTCCGTAAAAGTCCGTGTCAAGGCGATAGGGCGTGCCGTCCGGGTGCTCGAATTTCATCCCGGATCGGAATTTAAATTCCGCAAATTGTAAAGCACTCTTTTTCCTTGAAGCATTCTTTTGCCCATTCATCGATTTCGGATATGAGTTGCCTGGTCAGATCAGAACATTTCGCAGCATTTTTTTTAATGACTTCCCATGTGGTCTGGTCTATTTCTGTAGGTCCGTAATAATGAAAAAACACTACTTCGTCCAGTAAATCCTTCATTTCGGTTTTCTGAAAGTCGTCTTCTGTTATATAGATCGAATCTTCCAACCAATGCTCTTCCTTATACGTTCCTTTCATGATTTCAAAAACATCACGACCAGGAAGTTCATGTTTTTTTATTGTCAACTTGGGCATCTCACTTCTCACCTCATTCCAATCATGGAAATCCATATTCGATTTCTATTATTATTCTGAATTTGCCGCAAAGGGGGAAGCTAACGGAGCCAATGACAGCTTTCCGTGGGCGTTGGCGGAAAATGGAGTTCGCAAAGACAGCCAAAAGGGTGACTGCATTGTGCAGCCACCCCTTTTTGACACTCATGACAGCCGAGGCAATGTATGACATCCGCACATTATCCGAGTTCAATCACCGCGGCGCGATCGCCGGCCAGTTCGAACGGACCGGGCGTGACATTCGCGTCGGGCCGCCTGTTCCCGAAAAAGTCCGTGTCGAAGCGGTATGGCGTGCCGTCCGGATGCTCGAACTTCATTTCGGCGTGATAGGTGCTGCCGAGCAGGTCGGTGGTGACCGGCAGGGGAGAGGAGCCGCGAAGCCGTTCGGGCTCTTCGATCCGGATGCGCGCCTTGCCTTGCTCGGGGTCCGTCTCCACGGAGATCACCTGCTGCTCATGGATCTTCGCGTCGGGTTCGTGGCGGCCCGGCGCCGCGCCGCCCAGGTACAAGTTGCCGCCCATCGCCACCGGCAGAACGGCATTGCCGGTGATGATCTGCCTCTTCACGGCGTCATCGAGCGCGGCGAACTCTTCCCTGGTGAATTCCCACCACTGCTTGTCCTTCACATTCGGATGCTTGTCGTAGCTTCCCGGTCCCACCGGGTACAGCCAGCAAATGGAGTCTTCCGGGACGCCGTCCATAACGGGATTCCCGTCTTCTCCGACCTTCTCCCTGGGCTTCAGCGGAAGATGCTCGAAGAAGGTCATCGGGACGGGCTCCTTGTTGGGGTCGCCATCCCCCAGGAAGATATTGTTGTAGTAACGGTCGTCGCCGCCGGTGATGTTGGAGTAGCCCGCCACGGCGGTCTCGTGCGGGAAGTGGTACGGCGTCGTGCGGGTCAGCTCGCTCTGCACCACGAATCGGCCCGCGAACAGATTGTGGACGAACGCTCCGCCTTGCGACATATTTCTGAAATTCATGAGGGACAGGAACAAGTTGTGATCCACCATGTACGGCCCGTGGCAAACCTCGACGAACAGATCCTCGGACAGGTTGTCGAAGAACACATTGCGGCTGACGCGGGTGCCCTGCGCCTGCCAGTCCAGCCACAGTCCGCGGTAGCAGCTGTGGATGATGTTGTCGGTGATTTGGGTGTCGAGCGCGGCGTGCAGCTTGATGCCCGCCACTTCGGCGCCGTGCCGGAGACGCTTGTGATGAATGTTGTAGATCCGGTTGCCATGGATCCAGCTGAAAGCGCCTCCCATATGGCCCGCGATGCCGGCCTGTTCGCAGTCGTGGATCACATTGTTCCGGACGATGTGGCCGCCGACGAGGGTCTTGTGCCAACCGCCGGTATGGAGCGCCCGCAGGATGACCTCCTGTTCGCGCTGGGTGCCGCCCTTCGTGTGCCTGCCCCTGACCCTGGCATGGCCCGTGCCGACCGGAGTGCCCAGGCTGATGCCGACGCTCTTGGATTCATAAATATGGTTGTTCTCGATGATCCAGCCTTTGCTCCAATGCGGGCCGATCAGGCCTTCCTGATACGCCGTCGGCGGCGCCCATTGGGGAGACGCGTGCCGAAGCGTAAATCCGCTTACCGTAATGTAGTCGATGCCCGGCTTTTCGGGCCAGAAGCACCAGGGGCGGACGCTGATTTCGACGTTTTCCTCGCGGGGATCTTTGCCTCCGAAGTTGGCCCAGATCTTCGTTGTGGTCGGGCCGACTTCGGCGTACCAGGTCAGCAGCGAGTCCGCGGGATATTTGGCGTCGGGCCAGACTTCGGGCCTCTTCACCTTGTCCAGGCTTTCGCGTTCATACAGGGATTTGCCGTTCAGATAGACATCGCCGAGATGCACCGGGAACGCGCCGTCGAACAGCCAGTCTCCGGAGAGCTCGACTTCGAAGGGATTCCGGATGGTGAAAAGGGAATTCGGCACCTCCGTGCTCCACACATGGCCCCCTTCGTCCTTCCAGTCGGTGATCCGTTCGGCCCCCGTGATGACGACTTCCCCGTCTCCGGCGGACTTGTAGACGATCCGGTGCTCCTCCGTTCCGCCGCGGGCCGGATTGACCCATTCCCGGTAGACGCCGGCGTGGACGATGACCGTGTCGCCGGGCAAGGCAAGCGACGCCGCGCGCTGGATGGTGCGGAAAGGCTGATCCGCCGTGCCTTTCGCATGATCGTTTCCCGTCATCGAAACATGATATTCCATCGAATCCCTCCTTCAGTGCGCTGTCATCATTATACTGGAACAGACTGGACCGGAACATAAAAAAGGGACCCGGCCGGCAAGGCCTGTCCCTTCGAATTCCCTGTATTCGCGTTCAGAATTTGACCTGTGGAATCGCTTTTTCCGCCTCGTCGATGTTGAAGAAGGACTCTTCCCGGAACCCGAACATGCCGGCCAGGAGATTCGCCGGAAAACTCATGACGGTGGTGTTGTACCGTTCCACGGCGTCGTTGTAGAACTGCCGGGCGAACCGGATTTTGTCCTCCACTTCGCTGAGCTGCTCCTTGAGGTACAGGAAGTTCTCGCTCGCTTTCAGATCAGGGTAGTTTTCCAGGCTGACCATCAGTTGACGGAGCAGGCCCGACGTTTGCGCGCCGGCATCGGCTTTTTCAACAACGGACTCCGCCGTCGTGTACTTCGTTCTGAGCTCCGTCAGTTGATTCAGCGTGGTTTTCTCATAGTCGGCGTATCCTTTTACCGTCTCCAGCAGATTGGGGATGAGGTCGAACCTGTTCTTCATGACGACATCCACCTGCGACCAACTGTTGCGGACACGGTTGCGCAGCATGATCAGCTTGTTGTACATGAGGACAAGCCACAGAACCAAAGCCGCGACAATCCCGATGATGATGTACATTTCCATACCTGTTCCTCCTCCGCATGAATCATTTGATGTATCGCTAATCTATGGATCAGAAAGCGCCGCGGCCGCCGCCACCGCCGCCACCGCCTCCTCCGAGCGAGAATCCTCCCCCGCCTCCGGTGAAGCTCCCGCTGTCGATCGCGCCCTTGATGAAAGATGTCCATTCATCGTAACTGTTCCAGAACGTGCTGGTATACAGGAACGACGACGCGAACGAATCTTCCTCGCCATTGATCCGGATGCGGCTGATGGCGTTCATCTTCTTGGCCACGCCGAGCGGAATGGCGTATACGAAATAATGCTCCCACAAGTAAACGGCCAGCGGTTCTCTGGATGCAATCTGGGAGTAGTCGCGGACAAATCGTTTGAACGCGTTCCATTTGTTGTATTCGTTGCTCCCGAGCACGGTTCTTCGATACCTTTTCGGTTTGAAAAAAGGCAGGGGAAGCACGCAGAGAAAAGTCCAGTTCCAACTGTCCGGCAGAAACCGGAAGATCACGAAAATCTGGAGGACGGTGGCCAGGAGCATCCAGGTGTATACCGTCTTCTCCCGCACCAGAACGTAGCCCCGCTCTTTGGCCGCGTTCTGGACCTCTTTTTGCCATTCTTCCCACCGTTTTCTGAACGCCTTGGCGCTCTTCGTTTCTTTCGCGGTTTTTTTCAAATCGGCAAGCGAGAGGAGGCCGTTGTTCCCCAGTTCATCGAAAAGCCATTCCACCAGCGATTGTTCATGAGGTTGCAGTTCCTCCCGGTCTTGCCGTTTCAGCCGGAAAACAAAATCTTCCTTTTTCTTGCCGCTTGGTTTCTTCTGCTTCTCGACGGAGACATGCTTCTTCCGCACGAGATCGATCAGCGTCGCCATCAGATCCCGCGGTTCGACGCGGAAATTCATCAGGAAGCTGACGACCGCGGGGGTGGCGTCGCTGGGAAGTTCGCGATAATAATCCCCCTTCCAATCCCCGGGAAAACGCCTGTTGTATTTGCGCACCACCGTGATGCCCCACGCCAGATTCCCGACGAGCAGGACCAGAGCGCCGATCAGACTGAAGTCGAACCCTTCGTCCTCCGCCGCCCATCTTTCCTCCTCCGCCAGAATGTTCTCCAGCATGGGCTCCTGCTTGATCTTCGTACTGCCCGGAACAAGCCAGGTGGGGAACAGCACCCGCGATTCAAGCATCCGGCCGCTCGGAAGCGATTTCACTTCGTAGCGAATGATGTGATTGTCCAACCGATTGACGGAACCGGTGGTCCCATGCCCGAAATGCCAGACCGGATTCGATCCCGGATCGCCCGGCAATTCAATGTCAATGACCACTGATTCCATTGCCGCCGGATTCGTCTCGTCGAAGAACTTCCAATACAATTCGGCAATGTCCGCGTATACCTGCACGACATTCTTGAAGGTATACGTCAGTTTGAAGGTTTTGGTTTCATTTTCGGACTTCGCGTAGATTCTGTATTCATGGACGGTGCCCGATGACGAGACTTCATATTCGAGCGCCTTTTCCTGCCGGCCGTTCATTTCATAGGCCGAGCGTTTTGCAATAATCCAAGGCCTTGATTTGTAAGGATTTTCGGACATAAAAAAGGGACTTCACCCCAACTTGGAGAAGTTTTCAAGTGATCAAACAAGAAAACTTAAGGAGTGAAGTCACGATGTATATTCTCCAAGAAAGCTTGTTTTCCTTCGAGGAATTGCTAAAAATGCAGTCAAAAGAGCGATTGCCAATCTTCTTTAGCTCACTGGATCT
>Ga0310837_100073_pt1 | contig 142437 bp, 132 predicted proteins | sample SM_ome_5_FD_201315 | JGI IMG/M metagenome (GOLD analysis project Ga0310837, IMG submission 201315) | Sorghum-adapted microbial communities enriched on stacked mutant (SM) sorghum from Joint BioEnergy Institute, Emeryville, California... ...
GCCATTTTCAAAATCCCCTCTCCTGGAATGTTGTCTGGACAACTTCATTCTAACCGAGGGTTTTTGAAATGGCTCTCTTATTTTTTTAAAGAGACTCCATTTTTACACAATTATACGGACTCAACTAAAACCTGAGTCGTATTTCAATCCTTTTATGGTTGCATTACCACGATGGGGAAAACGAAACCAAATGCAAGCAACACCTGCAAGTGGATCATCAAACTTTGCAGGAGTGGCAATTTTATCCTTTATTTTGCCTTATTCGCCTTTCCCCAATAAAGATAATCCAAACCCTTGATTTTGCTGACAAAAAGGATTTTTTAGATTAAAACAACTGATTAAGGAGTTCGGCATCTTCTTTGGAAAGAAAATCACTTTGCTCGACATTCGGCTGATTTACATAATGAACAGGACTTTTCTGCAAGTTTTCATCACAATTTCACGTATCTGATCATGGAGATCCGAACTGCCATGGTTCATAAAGAATTCAACTGCCTTGCAAATGTAGTCGCTTTTATTGGGGATCGATTTCAAATGCTCGAAAATGTGTCTGTGTTGTTGTTTGAACGAAATCGAGAGCCTCAATCGCTTATCCACTTTGCTTGGCCTCCAAAATTTGAAGAAAGCTGAGTGTGTTGGAAAGCTGGGCATCGGTGTGAATGACGGCTGTTGGATACTCTTTGAGAATGAAATCCCTTAGCAACAACGCCCCGCCGCCGACGAAATGAACCTCCGTATTGTTAAACGAGATCTTTCTGCTTCTGGCGTGGTTGAAGATTTCTTTCACATGGGTGCTAATGAGTTTCTCTACAATCTCCTTGCTGTTGATCAGTCCCGCACGTTTCAGCAATTTTTCCGCAATGACGGCCATTTCCGCCCGCGTGACGGGCTTGAGCGGATTCGCTTTGCCGTCATGCCCGATGATGATGCCGTGCCGGATATTGAGCGCTGCGGCATGGACCGCCCAGGCGGCGAAATCGCCGCTGTCGGAAAATTGTGAGACGAGTCGGTCAGCCTCGGCCGGCGCGATTTGGTCGTTCAGTTGTGTGAGATGCATGGCGAGCGCGATGACGACCATCGCTTCCTGTCTCGCAATCGGCCGGTTCGGCTGGAACGTCCCGTCCCCGTAACCCCTGATGAGACCATATGTCGCCGCAATTTGGATCGGTTCTTCATACCAGGACCCGGGATGGACATCCGCAAAGGAATGGCTCCGGTCGGTCCAGCGAAGACCCAGCGCGTTGACGATGACGGCTACAAATTCCGCCCTCGTCATATTCGCATCCGGATTGAACCGGTCCGCCGTCACGCCGCTGACGACAAGGCGGGACGCCAGGTTTTCGATCGCCGGCCTCGCCCAATGCCCCTTGATGTCTTCAAACGACTTTTTGTTGGAAATGACGGTGTAGAGGCCGTTGGTCAAACTGTTGATGATCGCATGATACGTACCATTGATTTGCTCCACGCGTGTCGGCACATGCTTGAACGATCCGTCATTTTGCACGAAGACACCCGTTGTGATCTTGTCCGCATCCGTCCCCTCCGGTAGGGCGATGGATCTTTCCACATAGGCGCTGAACCGGTCGATGTTGACCGTACGGTTGCCATGGGCCGCCGTGACATGGAATTCAACCAGCGGCGCAATGACTTCGAGCGCGCCCGTCAAGTCGGGACGGATTTCCCCTTCGCCCAAGACGGCAATTTCCACACGGATATTGATGTCTTCCGGCGCCGCATCCCGGCCGATGCGCGCCGAAATGGCATCCACATTGATCTGCGCCGCGGGCAGCCTGTAGGCGGCCTTGTCGGTCACGACTTCCAGCACTGCCGATTTGCGCTCCATGTATTTGATCACGCGGGCGTTCAATTCGATGGACACCGTATCCGATCCGTTGTTGACCGGAATCGTCATCTTGAAGCCGGATTCGACGAATGCCAGCCTGTCGTTCAGCTTCTCTGCATCCACGATAACGGTCGTCGCTTTCCGACCGTCTGTCTCCGTTACGACGGCCGTTGCGATTCCTTCCTGCCTTTCTCCGTCGATGATGAGCGCAACACGCTCATCCGCTGCCTTGACGCCTTCGCCAGACGAAGACGGGGCAGTCGGTCTTGTTTTCGCAAGGGATTTCTCGCCGGTTGTTTCGCTTGCATCCATGGCATTCCCCGCCCGATCGAACAGAGAGGCCGCATCTGCGGGTTGGATCGTGATTTTTTCTCTGCCGTTGGCCGTTCCCGTTACCCTCAAAAAGAACCGGATGACCGTTTCGCCGCCGGATAGCGGAGAAGCATCGTTCAAGGATTCTCCGTCATTTTTGCGAATGTCGAGAATGTCAACCGATCTTGCTCCTCCGGATGCTGCATACGTCAGCATGAAGTCGTCTTTGGTCAATGCTCCGGTGCCATCATCGTTCGCGTAGACACCTTCACTGAATGTGACATCGATATAAACGTTTCCGGAATGGACATCCGCGCTCACAATCGTCGGGGGTGTGGTGTCCCATGCGGCAATCTCTGCGCCCGTCGCATCGGTTGCCATCGCATTGCCCGCCAGGTCGGCGATCGTGCCGTTGCCGCCGGCTTCGTAGGTGACAATCAAGCCTTCTTTTGCCGAGACGCCGACATCCGCTACCGTCAACAACGCCTCATTTGCCGCACTTCCTTGCGCGACGGCGGTGACCGGATAGTGGATGCCGCCGTTGCCGTTCTCGGTTACGACGAAACCGCCGTCGTTCAATTTGTTGATGCCGGTCACAGGTTCGCTGAACGTGACGACAAGCTGCGAATCGCTGTTACGGACCGCGCCGGTCATGACGGGCGGCACCATATCGATCAGTGTCAACTCCCCGGTTTTCTCGCTGATGGAAGCCGCATTGCCTGCCGCATCATAGATGGAATTTGAGAATGCCGGCCCCAACTGCAGCGTCTCGATGCCGATCGGCGTTCCGGTCACGTTCAAATGGACGCGCACCGTCGTTTCGCCGCCTGCAAGCGGATTGCCGTCCGTTCTGGTCAAGGAATTGATGGTCACGTTCGTCATTCCGCCTTTGGGGTCGTAAGTCAATTGGAATGAGCCGATATTCAGTTCACCGGTGCCGTCCGAAGCACCGTACACCCCTTCGCTGAACGTGATATCGACGTAGCTGTTGAAGGGGCCCAGATCGGCATTCACGATTTTCGGCGCCAATTGATCGGCCAGCGTGATCGTGCCGGTCGTTTCCGTTGCCAAAGCCGCGTTGCCCCTGTCATCATGGATCGACGCGCCGCTGGACGGCTTCAGTTCGATCGTTTCAACACCGGTCGGCGTGCCCGTCACCGTCAGGTGCACCCGCACGACCGACTCGCCGCCGGTTAGCGCACTGCCGTTCGTCTTGGTCACGGAACCAATGGTCACGTTCGTTGCGCCGCCGCCGTTTGCGTTGAACGACAGCGCGAAGGAATCGGTGGTCAACGGGCCCGTGCCGTTCGTAGCGCCGTACACGCCTTCGCTGAACGTCACGTCGACGTAGCTGTTGCCTTCCCCAGCGATTTGTCCGTGATCGTTGGCGGTGTCGTATCCGGCGGCACATCGTGGGAATGGGCATTTGGTCTGACCGTGACCGGTCCCGCGCCATCAATCTTGATGAAGACCGGTCCCGCCAGGCCCGGCAGATTCGTCGTCACCACCAACACGTAGGTTTGACCGGCCGTCAGCGTGACGTCGGAAATGATGGAGGCAAGATCGTTGGAGGTGGAGTCCGCCGTCCGATATTTGTCCTCGTTGCCATATAACAGATTGGCAAGCGGATTGGACGGATCAAACGAACCGTTGTACAACAACATATGCGTATCGTTCGGATTGCCCATGCCCGTGTCCGGGATTTGCGTTTTGGCCGAATCGACTTCAATGGTGTAGCTGCCCGTTTCGCCCGGAATCAAATTTCGCGTAAAATAATAATAGGCGCCACTCCTTAATCCGATGGCTTCATTGCCCTGGTACACCTTCACGTAATCCAATTATGACAGTGGATTCACGTCATAAGGCCATTCGGGTCGCTGAAACACGCCTCCCGTCGTGATTTCACCGTCAAAATCGGTGATGGCGGCATAAGCGACTTGGATCTGGAAGGCAGAGAACAAGAGCGAGACAAGCACGACAAGGGTTGCAGATTTTTTTGCGATGCTTTTGAAAAATGCCAACCGAACCATTCCCCCCCGGCAAATGCAATTGGCCCAATTATACTATTAAATCCTGATCCTGTAATAAAAGATTGGATTTTCCGGGATCGAACGCCGGAAAATGGTGTCGAATCCGATCAAAAAAATCACGAAAATCGCGCGAGGAAGGAACCTTCTCGTGAATACCGCATTGTTGTCACAGCAAATGTACGCTTATGACATCACCAGTTGCATCATCTGGCGGCAAAACCGGGTGATCTGGCACCATGAGCAGACGCCGCGGGCATCCGCCGGTCTGCTGCCGGTGAACTCCTGCACGAAAAGCATCCTGTCCGCACTTGTCGGAATCGCCATGGACCAAGGTTTGTTGCCTTCGCCGGATACCCCCGTCAGCGACTTCTACCCCGTGCTGCGACAAGATCTGGATGAACGCAAAAGGCAAATGACGCTGCGCCATCTGCTGAACATGACGGCCGGATTCCGCTGGCAGGAATTCGGCGGCATCGAGTCGTTTCCGGGCATGGTCCGCACGGACGATTGGATCGGATTCGTATTGAAGCAGCCGATGGTGTGTGCGCCCGGCGAACGTTTCACCTACAGTTCGGGCGTGTCCCAGTTGCTGGCGGGCATCCTCGCCGAGACGCTCGACATGCCGATTCCGAAATTCGCCGAACGGCATCTGTTCGGGCCGCTTGGCATCGGCGCCTATGAATGGAAGACCGACCCGCGCGGCATTGCAACCGGAGGGTTCGGATTGCAGCTTGCCGCCCGGGACTTGTTGAAATTCGGCCAACTGTATTTGCAGCGAGGCTATTGGGAGGGCAAACCGGTTGTCCCCCAGGCTTATGTTGAGCAATCCGTCCAACCCGACATCGCCGTGGAGCCTCCCGAACGCGGCCATTACGGCTGGCATTGGTGGACAGACGAAATCCCCGTGCCGCGGGATGCGGTCACGGGCCAATCGGCTTCGGTTTCCTATTATTATGCCAGGGGATTCGGCGGCCAGTTTGTATTTGTCGTTCCTGCTTTCGATGCAATCGTCGTATTTACGCGGAAGCGCCAGCGAAAAGGCAAATCTCCGCACGTGCTGTTCCGCGGGCATGTATTCGGCCAACTGGCACTTGCCCGCATCTGACGGGGCGATCCTTCCGTGGATTTCGGGGTTGAAGGGCATTCCTGAAAATTTCGCAGTGCAGTTTCCTTTGTCCAATTGGACGTATCAATGACTTTGGAAGCATGATGTTGCGGCATCCGGATTCTCTCCCTCCGCCTAATGCGTTCCTGATCAACTAGCGCAATCCTTTTTGGCGATTCGATTTCGTTTCCCTTCTTTTTATTTGCCGCGGTTTTTGCTACAATGGCATCTCGAAAGCCAACTGAACAATCCGCACACTTGTCCACGAAGCCGAGCATGGATCGGGTTTTGCCTGGATCCGTGCCCGGCTTTTTGTTGCCAAGGCAGCGGGGAGCGGAGATGACGGGATGGAAAACGGGAAACGGCAACAAGGTTGGGATTTGCGGGCCAGACATTTCGTTTTGCCTGCGGTGTTTTTGGGCGTCTTTCTGTCGGTGGCGGTGACGCTGTGGCTGACGAGGGACAACCTGTTTTACCTGTTCAATTTTACCTATATCGGGCTGGCGGTGGCCGCGGGGCTGTTTTTGACGTCGGTCATGCCCAAGCGGATCAAGCAGCGCGGCAGGCTGGTCACGCAATTTCTGGTCGGCACCTACATGGTCGTTTTTCTCGGGCTCCTCGGCAAGGAAAACATGCAGATCGAGGGGTTTTTCTTCTACCTGTTTACCGGCGTGTTTGCGGGGGCGACGATCCATTATCTGGTGGCCAAAATCGGGGGCACGCTGTTCTTCGGCCGCGGCTGGTGCGGGTACGCCTGCTGGACGGTGGCCGTGCTCGACCTGCTTCCCTGGAAAAAGCCGAAGGAAGGCCGCATCCCTTACCTTGGCTTGTTCCGTTACGTCCATTTTTTCGGCTCGCTTGTCCTGGCGTTGCTGCTTCTGTTCGTGTTCCGGAACGCGCCTGAACCCGAATCGACGGGCGAACTGTTTTGGTTTTTGATCGGCAATCTCGCCTATTACGGGCTGGGCTTGCTGCTCGCGGTCGTGTTGAAGGACAACCGGGCGGTGTGCAAATACGTGTGCCCGATTCCCGTCGTGCAAAAGATCGGTTCCCGTTTCTCCATGATGAAAATCAACATCCAGCCGGAGAAATGCGTGGAGTGCTTCGCCTGCGAACGGGCGTGCCCGATGGACATCAAGCTGCTGGACTACATGTACGAGGGGAAAAGGATCCTGTCCACGGAATGCATTTCCTGTTCGACGTGCATCCACGTTTGTCCCACGGACGCCGTGGCGTACACGTCCGGCTTCGACGGAGGGCTCAAGGAGTATTTGCGGCGATACGGCGAACCTGCGGCAACCCCAAAAAGCCGTGCATCCGCCCGGCCGCCGGGCTTTGCGACCGCCCGCGGGAACGCGGGACGCACGGGGTGAAGAGGCGTTCTGCAATTTTTGGCTCTGACAAATTTCCTGCGACAAAATTCACTTGATTGTGCCAAAACAAAAATGGTAGAATCCCATAATGTTTCCAGTCGATGTTGAAATCATTCCGAATTTGCGTTAATTTGGAGGTTTTTCGTGGGGAAAAAGATCCTGATCATCTCGATCGTCGCGGCTGTTGTGGTGTTCGGCGGAGGAGGGCTGTTCACGGCTTATGCGATGTTTGACGTGTTCAAATCGCCGAAAGCCGTCTATCTGGAATCCGAATACAAAGCATGGCGCGCCTTCGAGACGGAGCTTTCGGAAGCGGTTCGGAAATGGAAGACGGAGTATAAGCTCCTCCTGGAGGAACCGTACGAAAGCGAGACGGAAATTTCCGATCTGAAAGTGAAAGGGCTGGAGAATGACGAATGATCGGACGAGGTGCTTGATTTTCTCGGCGACTGGACGCTGTCCGTCCATTCGAAGGCCGATCTCGTGAATGAACGCTATCTGTCCGAGACGGTTCTCAGCCTGGACGGGAAGCGGTTTGTCGGCTTCGAATCGGCGGTTGAGGAAACCCGGATCGGGTTCCGGGTGAAGGACATTCTGGACAAATATCTCGTCATCGATTTGCAGTCCGACGAAAACGACGAGCTGCCGAACCGGATCGTGTCGGCGAATGACGTGCTGGATGCGGTCCGGATTTCGGGAGAAGACGTCAAACCGATTCTGGCCAAGTATGTCGACATCTACGTCAAGGAACTGAAAGGCAGCCAGGTGACCCTGAACAAAAACGTTCTGTTCAAGCGGGGAGATTTTGAGAAGAACGTGCGCGAAGTGGCCGTCACGTTCAGCACGGACGAACTCGTGAACCTGATGGCCAAGTGGCTGGAACAGATGGAGCAGGACGAAGCGCTGATCGATCTGCTTTACGACAAGTACGAAGCGTTGGCCAAGCTGGCGGAAGACAGCGGAGAGTCCGTCGACGTCATGAGCAAGGGCGAGTTCACGGACAAATTCAAGGACGGCATCCGGGAAACCATCGACGAACTGGGAGACGGCGACAAGTACGACGACGCCCTCAGGATTGTCCTGCTCGTTGACGGCAAAGACCGCGTTTTGAGCCGGGCCGTCACCCTGAAGGGCTCGGACGATGCCGTTCTGGAAGTCGAATGGGCGAAGTGGACCGATTCCGGGAATACGGAACATGTCGAACTGGTCGTCCATCTGGAGGAAGACGAAGGGGACTTCGATTTCGAAGCCGGATACACCTGGCAGGCCGAGACGGGGGAAGGCACCTTCCGGATCGAAGGAAGCGGCGAATCGTTCGGGGACAAATCGGCCGTCGCGATCGGCGGCGCGTTCACGATCACCGGCAATGAAGGCCGCGAAGCGGCGGAGATCGAGTTTGACCTCAAAGTGAAGGAAGCCTGGGACGACGAATTGAAGGATGTTCTGCGCGCTTCGATCCGTACGGAAGGCGAGAAGGACGAGGCCGGGCGGTCCAGCGACCACACGAGCCAGGTCTCGCTTGCGGTTACGGATGAGGATGACCGGCAACTGACCGTCTCCTTCAAGATGCGCACCAAGACCACCGTGGGCAAATCGTTCCCGTTCCCGTCCTACAACGATGACAATTCGATTGATCTGTCCAAAATGGCCAATGAAAACCCCGAGTTTGATCCGCAATTTTTGCAGGAACTGATCGACTCGCTGACCCGGTTCATGGAAGAGAAGCGGGACATCCTGGATCGCATCGGCGAAGTGTTCGGCATTTCGATTCCCGGTCCGGACCAACTGCTTGGACTGTCCGGCGGTCCCTGGGCGGACGATCCGTTCGCGGGCTGGGAGGATGTTCCATACGGGGATTGGGCCGACGGGTCGTTTGACGCCTGGCTCGATGGTTCGTACGATGTCTGGATGGACGGTTCGTTCGACGCCTGGCTCGAAGATTCGTACGGCGCCTGGGTGGACGGTTCGTACGACGATTGGATCGAAAGTTCGTCCGGGACGGTCGGTTCGAACAACGATCGGACCAAAGGTTCGCATGAAAACCGGAAGGACGGCTCGAATGGCAACGGGCTCCAAGATCCGGAAGATGCGGTGATGGATTGGCTGAACAGCTCCTACTCCGAAAAAGAGTGGAAATCGATGTACGAACAGTGGGTGGGCGATTACGCCAAAAGCCTGTTCGGTGATTACATTGATGAAGACACAATGGAGTTTTCGGAGGAGGGGCTGAGGCAGATGTATTTCCAATACACGGAAGTCCCGATGGACTGGTGACGGATCCGTTTCCGGATAAGCGGTTTCCGAACGGCATGACCGGGCGGCGGTCGGGAGGTTTTCCCGATCGTTGCCCGGCTTTGTTTTTGGCACGAAAATCGCGCGGGGCCAACCTTGTTGGGGTCTGTCAAAGCTTGACAAAACATGGTGCACCTTCGTATTTTACATATGGACATAACAGAATGTGTGGATAAAGGAGAATCGATGCGTATGGCAAAATTGTTGAAATGGGTGACCTTCGTCTGGGCATTGTTTCTGGCCATTCCGTTCGTGGGCGGGCTGGACCTGTTTGGCAGTCCCTGGATTCCGTCCCTGGTCGCTTTGGTGCTGAACCTGGTCGCATGGCTCGTCCTGAAAAAGCAGGAACTTCCGACGATGGGCAACCTTTTTGGCATTTTGGCTTCCGTCGTTGGCGTCCTCGACATCATGGGATGGATTCTCCACGGCACGACCGCCTTTCTGCTCCTGATCGAAGGGGTCGTGATGCATATGCGCGAAGAAGGTGACGTTGCGCAAACGGCCGGGAACTGAAACGGGGAGGGATCCCTGCGTGATTCTCAGGAGAGTTGTCTCCGCCATCCTTTCGGGATTGGCGTTTGTCGCCATCATGTCGATGGCGGATTACACGCCTGCGGCCGAGCGGGCGGAAAACGTGCTGTACCACCCGTTTTCCACGCAGTTGATCCTTGGCGCCTGTTTCGTTGTTCCGTTTTTCCTGTTCCTCGGCATCCCGATGTCGGTGCTGCTGGACCGTTTGATCTCGCGGCATGGAACGGACAGCCGTGCAAAACGTTACCTGCTTTCCGTCGGGTATTACGTGTTGGGCGGGCTGGCGGCCATGCTGCTGCTTCTGCTGCTGATTCGGGGCGGACGGGCGGACAGCTTTGCGGCCTTCTCCGCGATGGCCGGGGCTTTCGTTCTGGCTTCGATGTTGCTTTTGCACGTTTCCATGTTGCTTGATGCATGGTCCGGGAGATGGAGATCAAAAAAACTCCCCTCAAGGCAGCCCTGAATGGTTGCTTTTTCAGGTGCCTCCTTCGAGGGGAGTTTATCGTTTCATGTGATGACCAAAACGTTGACGGAATGGGGAAGGAGTTCCACGTCAAGCCCCTTTTGCGGATTCCATGGCACGGGCTGTTCGACAATGCGGACTTGTTGCTGCCCGATGTCATTGTACGCGTCTTTGGAATCCCCGATCACGCTGTAAAGCGTGGCGGACGAATATTGGACGGCACTGCCGGGATGGATGGAAACCGTTTCGGGCTGATCGGGATGCCGGTTGACCATGGCAATGCGCAGGGCGTGGTCGCCCGTCCGCTTTGTCGCGATCGCGTCCAGAACCGGGACACGGACCATCTTGCCGTTTTTCGTCACGTCAAACGTCCGGTTTTCGGACATCCAGGCATCCACAATGATGTCGCCAAGGTGGCGGGTATACAGCTCATAAACGAAATATGTGGACCTGAGGACGATCCCTTCCGGGTGCGTAAAAATCATTCCCCTTGTATTGACGGTCGGGGAGAAATTGGCCATGCCGACCACATCGCTGTGCTTGAGGCATTGATTGAGGAAGCAGGCCGAGAAGACGGCATCCGCCATCGTGTAGCTGGCATTGAGGTCATTTTTGTCCCTTGGGGTCAAGTAATCCTCATCGGCGGAGTCGATATGCGGATGATGCCATCCCCGAAGATTCCACTCGTCGTAGGCGATCCGGATTTTGCCCAGAAAGCCGAGGGAACCGAGGATGTATTTGGTCTTGAGAATCGGTTCTTCGATGTCCATCGTATACGCCATGCAGGTTTCATAATCGGACAGGTCGTTCTCCTGCGCGAGCAGGTCCCAGTAACTGTGAATGGCGATCCAATCCAGGTATTTGCCGGCCTGGCGCAGCAAGTCCAGGTTCCAATCCAAATCGGAAATGCTGGCGGCCACCAGTTCGATGGAAGGGTCCACCCTTTTCATCATTTTGGCCGATTCCCGGACGAAACGACCCCATTCCCCGATGTCTTTGGCTCCCATTTCCCAATAGCCCCAGTTTTCGTTGCCGATGCTCCAGTATTTGACGTTGTGGGGGGCGGGATATCCGTTTTCGATTCTGCGCTTCGCCCATTTGCCCCCGGACGGCAGATTGCAGTACTCCACCCAATCGCTCATGTCCTCCGCCGTGCCTGTTCCGGCGTTGGTGCAAATATACGGTTCCGCGCCGACCAGGCGGCAGTATGCGATGAATTCGTCGGTTCCGAACAGATTCGGTTCTTCCACTCGCCAGGCTTTGTCAAAATAGGGCGTGCGGGTTTTTCCGATCCCGTCTTTCCACGGATAGGCGGACACAAAACAGCCGCCTGGCCAGCGGATGATGGGCACCTGGATGTATTGAAGCGCTTTCAAAACGTCCTGGCGAAAACCGTGTTCATCGGAAAACCGGGATTGCGGATCAAAGATTCCGCCGTAGATTTGGCGATGGAAATGCTCGAGAAAGTGGCCGAAAATTTTCGGGTCGCGGATGCCCAGTTCCCTGCGGGGAAGAATCTCCAGATTGGCCATTGGACACACTCCTTTGTTGGGTTTCGTGTGCGCACACGATCAAGTTTAGCCGAAATATATCCCGATTATCCCGTCAAGTCAATATCCGTTTCAACATGGAGGAGCGCGATCACGTTGGAAATGGCTCACATCATTTGCTGCATGATGGCTTCGCCGGACGGGAAGATCACCGGGCCGGCGGACTTCGCCCTGCAGCAGGCGGAGCAGCTTGAGGACGGCGTGCTGTGGATGGGGTATGCGGTGAAGCGGGGGTGATGCGCTCCCGGTCTTGCGACGGTTGCCAGGATGGGGATTGCGGCACGGATGCCCAAAGTTCATGGGTCATCAACGCAATCAAGCACCAACCGATGTGAATGGTTGGTGCTTGAATTTATTTTCGATCTTAATCGTTAAACGTGTTTCATTTTATTGTTCATGCGATTGATTGTGTTGGCGTTTGTCTGGGCAAATCGGTTACGATGGGATTGCGCAATTCAGCCGAATGGGCCGTGATGAAGGGATGATGGTTTCGGTGGATCAGGAACTTGCATTCAGGATAGCGACGACGGAAGATTTGCCGGTCATCGTGGAGATTTACAATTCCACCATCCCCGGCCGCATGGTGACCGCCGATACCGAGCCTGTCACGGTGGAGGACCGGTTGGCCTGGTTTCATGCCCATGATCCGGGCAGAAGGCCGCTTTGGATCGTGGAGGCCGAAGGCGAGGTGTGCGGATGGGTGAGCCTTCAACACTTCTATGGAAGGCCGGCCTATCATGCGACCGCCGAGATCAGCATTTATTTGCATGAACGTTGCAGGGGACGCGGACTTGGCAAAAGGATATTGGACACGGTTCTGACGAAATGCCCCGGGCTCGGCATCGATACGCTGCTCGCTTTCGTGTTCGGGCACAACGAGCCGAGCCTCCGCCTTTTTGCAAGCGCCGGTTTCAAAAGGTGGGGGCATTTGCCTGACGTGGCGGAACTGGACGGCGTGAAGCGGGATCTCGTGATCCTCGGCCGGAAAATCCCTTTGCTTTCCGATGACAATCGTGCCGATTGAAGCCGCATGAAACTGCGGCTGGGAAAGGGGCCCGGATACCAAAGCAGGAATGCGTTGCAAAATCATGACGGGTCATCCCGCCCATCTTCGGACGGGAACCCTTTTTTCGTGATCAAGTTGTATTTGAGTCGCAGCAGTTCCACGGCTTTGTTTGCATCCTCCCCGGATTTCAGCCAAAACGACACCCATCCGGAATCCGGAAACCGGTGATGGGGCTCTGCACGCCCCGAACCGACGAGCTCGTCACGGACGGTTTTGGGAAAAGGGATGTCGAGCAGCCGGTCCCCGTGCAGGTGGCCGATCTCCTTTCCTTCGCATCGAAATTCGATGCCGCCAAACCGGTGGGGATGACGGGTGACCCCCGGCCAGGCAAGCACTTGCCCTGCGATGAAATCGCTGGCGTTTCGGGTCATCCGCGTTCACTCCTTTGACGTTTTTTGAAAATGGACAGGTAAGTCGCCAGGATCGCCATGTGCAAAACGGCCAGCACGAGATACAGGTTGCCGTACAGGCTGCCGCCGGCGCCGCCAAACGCCGGGATCCAACCGGCGGCGCTTCCTTCCACGGCCAGGCCGTATACGGCGACAGCCATGCCCTGGGCGATGAAGTTGAGCATCGAAAACAGGCCCATGCCCACACCAACTTCCTCTTTCGGCAGCGTGCGGGAAACCGTGTTGCCCATGGCGACGCCGATGAACGACTGCCCGACCTGACCGAAGACGAGAAAGGCCGCGATCCAGTACGGGGATGTGCCGGCAAAACCGGACAACAGGAGGAAGCAGGCGATGAGGGAAGCGGAAGCGATGCGAAACAGGAACGGGTTGCCTTTCATGTCGGCGAGTTTTCCGCCTTGTCGCCCGAGGATGGCGGCCGCGAGGGCGGCAGGCACCATGGCAAAGCCGATCCGGTCGGCACTGAGCCCGTGCAATTCGGACAGCAGCTTCGGCGTGACAAAATACAGGGAAATGCCGACCGCATGGATGAGAAAAGAGAGCGCCAGGGCGGTGGAATACCGTTTGTTCCGGAACAGGGAGGGACGGACAAACGGCTGCTCCGCCATGCGGATGCGCAGGACAAACAGCGTAAGGGTGGCGAGGCCGGCCAGGATCAACAGGAGGCCGCGGTAGGTTGTGCCCGTAAGGAGCAGGCCCACCGCGGCGGCAAGCAGCCCGGCTCCAATCCAGTCGAATTTTTCGGGCATTCTCCGCTCCTCATCGGCGAGATATTTGCGGAAGAAGGGCAACATGGCCAGGAGAAGAAGCGGGGGCGCGAACAGCCAGCGCCAATGGGCGAAGCTCACGATGAGGGCGGAGACGACGGGGGCGAGGGCGCTGCCCAGGGCCACCCCGATGGCGGACATCGCCATGGCCCGGCCCCGGCGCTCCGGCGGAAAATATCTGGCCGGGATGATCATCGCCAGCGCGGGAATGCAGGAAGCGCCGGCCGATTGCAGGCAACGGCCTGCCAGCGCGGTCCAGAAATTGCCGGAGACAAGGCCGATCAGGGAGCCGGCGGCAAACAGCGTGAGCCCCGCCGCAAGCAGGTTTTTCAGGCGAAACCGGTCCGCCAGCTTGCCGTACGTGACCGTTCCGAAGGCGTACAGGACGGTGTATCCGGAGGAAAGCCAGCCGGCCTGCGCGTAGGTAAGCCGGAATTCCCCGCTGATCTGCGGCAGGACGATGTTGAACATGAGCGACGTCATCGAGGACATGGTAACGGTGATCAGCAGAAGGCGCATCAATTTGGTCCCGTGCGTGAAGGGTGTTTCATCCTGCATGGGAAGCACTCCTTTCCAAATTGAATGCAAGCACTTACTTGCACATGGGGCAAAAAAATCAGGGGGTGATGCCCCGGACAAAGAGCGAAACGCTTTCTTCGATAAATTCTTCCAATACCGCCCCCGGCTCCGAATGTTCGCCCAATTTGCTGATGAAGGCCCCGTAATTCATCCACATGAAGGACAGGGCCAGCAGATCGGGGCGGGAAGCGACGATTTGGCCGCGTTCCGCCAAGGCGGTGAAATAATCGGCGAGAAGCCGCTTGAGCTGCTGCGGGTGCCGGATCGCCCGTTCATGCACCTTGTCGGGGAGGTTGTTTCCCTCTTTCTGCACGATCATGATCAGTTTGCGGTTTTGATGCATGAGGCGGTGGTACGTCTTGCCGATGAGCAGCAGATCTTTCCGCAGGTCGCCGCTCAGCCGCTCCCGGAACAGCTTCTCCATTTCGTCGCCGTAATGAAACCGGTCGAAGGCGGCCTCCAGCAGCTTCTGTTTGCTGCCAAAATGGCGAAACAGCGTCACCTCGTTCACGCCGGCTTGCGCGGCGATTTCCCTGGTCGTGGTGCCGTGGTAACCGCGTTCCGCCATGAGATCGATGGCGGCCAGCAAAATGCGGTCGCCGGTGCCGGGCGTCTGGACAGATTGGCCTTGATGGTCCATGTCATCCCCACCTTGATTGCAAGTGCTTGCTTGCATTTATCATGATACGCCACAATTTCCGTTAAGTCAAACACTTCAAACCCAAAATAACGGAAGAATGATCCTTTAACGGTTTTCGAACGCCCATACCAGGCCCTGAATAACGGAAGAATCTTCCCTTATTGATCTCCAAAAGACCGCTCCAGGCTGAATAACGGAAGTTTCTTCCCTTATCATCCCCCAAACCCCGCTTCATCCCCCAAACAACGGCCGACGGGGTACCCCATCTGACGGTTGACATCGGGGATGGCTGCGTGGTAAAAAACAATCATAATTAGTACCTGGTGCTATTATCTAGTTATAAAACCGAATTTCCGACGGGAGGGATTCCCATGCCTGTTACCACTTCGGCCATTTCCGGAGTTTCCGGAGCGAGGATCACCGGAATCGGCACGCATGTTCCCGGGCGCGTTCTGACCAACGCCGACTTGGAAAAGATGGTGGACACGACCGACGAATGGATCGTCACCCGGACCGGGATCCGGGAGCGGAGGATTGCGGCCGGGCAGGAGTTTACGAGCCACCTGGCCATTGCAGCGGTTCAAAACATGATGGACCGATACGGCGTTTCCGTGGACGATGTCGACATGATTTTGGCCTGCACGCATACGCCGGATTTTCCGTTCCCGGGAGTGGCCTGCCTGGTGCAACGTCATTTTCGGATCGGGAAAGCGGGCGCCGTGGACCTCAATGCCACCTGTGCGGGATTTGTCTACGGCCTCGCCGCAGCCGCAGGCATGATCGGCGCGGGACTCTGCCGCAAAGTGCTCGTGATCGCCGGAGATACGATGAGCAAAATTACCGACTACAGGACCGCACCACCTGCATTTTGTTCGGTGACGGGGCAGGCGCCGTGCTGCTGGAGCGGGCGGAGGATGCGGATGGCGGTTTTCTGCTCGCTTCCGATTTCGGATCCGACGGCAGCGGGGGCGCTCTCGTCCACCGCGCGGGTTTGGCCGACTCCCTTGACGGCGTCCGGTTCAATCCGCAAGGGTACTTTTGGCAGAACGGGCGGGAGGTGTACCGTTGGGCCGTCCGGACGGTGCCCGCCGGCATGGAGAGACTGCTCGAATCGGCGCGGCTGAAACCGGACGACATCGACTGGTTTGTGCCGCACAATGCGAATCTCCGAATGATCGAATCCATTTGCCAACGGAGCGGATTTCCGTTGGAACGCACGCTGATCAGTCTGGACCGGCACGGGAACACGTCGGCTGCCTCAATCCCGCTGGCCCTCGATCTGGCCGTGCAGGACGGCCGGGTGAAGAAGGGAAACCGGCTTCTGCTGTTCGGTTTCGGCGGCGGACTCGTGTATGCCGGAGCCGTGATCCGGTGGACGCTGTAACCGCTCCAGCCGGGCGCCCAATCAAAACACGCTGCCATGCGGGGCATGGCAGCGTGCCGGGTTTCCGTGCGGCAATCCGATCAAACCGGTTGCCGTGAATGTTCGCTTTCTCTGACGGATGCCACATCATAAACGATGATGTCGCTTCCCAATATGGGATCTTCCTGTTGGCCTCCCGCCTCCGGCGCTTTGTGCGCCGCCCGGAAGGCGTCGCTTTGCCGCCAGGCCGTGAAGGCCTCGTACGTTTTCCAATACATGTGGACGTTCAACTCATCGTAATCCGTCAGGTTTCGGGTCAGCCAGACTTCCGTTTTGACAAACCCTTCGAACGAATCAAGCGGGCCAGGGGCCGTAAAGGCCGGCGCCATGGCCGCTCCCATCCCTTTTTTCACCCGGATTCTGTTTGTGACGATGACCATCTTGTTCATCTCCATTTTGTCGGTTTGATGCGGTGGACCGTCACTGATGGCCTGGTTCAGGCATGGGCGAACGACGGTTGGTCGGCCGGGGACAATTTGCCGTCTTCCATCCGGTAAACCTTGTCGCAATAGGAAAGCAACCGTTCATCGTGGGTAACCATGACTGCTGCTTTGCGGCGCGTCTTCACTTCCCGGGCGATCAGGGAGACCACTTCGTGGGCCCGTTTGGTATCCAGGCTGGCCGTCGGCTCATCCGCAAGGATGACATTGGGATCGTTCATGAGCGCCCGCGCGATGGCGACGCGTTGCTTTTCGCCGCCGGACAGTTCTTCCGGATAACGTTTTTTCTTTTCGCCCAGGCCGAAATCCTCGATCAGCCGTTCCGCGAACGCTTTGTCCTCCGCACGTACTTTCCCCGCCATCCGTTTGACGACCAGCAGCTGGTCGAGCACGTTCAGGTATGGAACCAGATTGGAAGCCTGCATGATGAAGCCGATCTCGTGCAACCGCACATCGGACAACGCTTTGTCCGACAGTTTGGCAATGTTTTTGCCGTTCAGGAGCACATCGCCCTCGGAAGGGCGGAGCAGCGCCCCCGCAATGGACAGGAAGGTGCTTTTGCCCGATCCGGACGGACCGACCACCGCAACAAATTCGCCGGGCTCCACCCGGAGGGATACCCGATCCAGTGCCGTGACGCGGTCCGGGCCTTCATTGTAGTATTTGGACACCGATATGATTTGCAATCCTTGAGTCATTATTCCACCCTCCCGAGCGCTTTCAGCGGATCGATTTTCAAAATGGTGCGAACGGAGACCAGCGAACTGAGCATGGAAATCGCAAGCAAAGCGAGCGAATAGGAGGCGACCAACTTGATGTCCAGCAGGAACGGCATCCCTTTGGGCAGGACGGCGGCGGTTCCGTACGTGAGCAAAATGCCGACGGCGATGCTGGCGACCGACAGGACGAACACCTGGGAAAGGACCGCTTTGCCCAAAAAGCCGTTTTTCGCGCCGATCGCTTTCATGATCCCGAACTGGTTCGATTTTTGCATCGTGAGCACGTAGAAGAACACGCCGACGATGAAGGCCGCGATCACGAGCAGGAAACCGAGCATCATCAAAATGGTGCCGCTCTCTTCCTTGTAGCCCGGAATGCCCTGGATCGCTGCCGAACGGGTCACCGTGTCCACGCCGGCAAATTGCTCGTTGATGGACTCCGGATCAATGTTCTTGCCTTGCAGCATGATCGCGTTGACGGGATCCGCAATGCCTTTGTCCGATCCCGGCGCGGCGAAGGCAAGTTCCCGCCACTTCGCAATGGGAACATACACGGCGGGCACGTGGTTGTACGTTTGGTTTTCGGCAAAACCGGCAATCGTGAACTCCTCGGTCGTGCCGTCCAGCGTGAACGTTTCCCCGAGTTCAAATCCTTCATCCTTCATCGAGATATCGACGATCACATGCGCCATGCGGCCGGGATCCAGTACCTCGCCTTCCGTGGCGGCCGGCTCGAGAAAGCTGCCCGGCTCAACGCCGATGACGGCGATGTCGACCTTGTTCCCGTTCAGCTCGCCGTTGTCTTTCACGGCCGATGCCAGGATGATGCCCATGGGAGAAGCGGCTTCGACGTTCGGCATCTGCGCCAGCTCCTCCGTCAGCCCGCCCGGAAGCAGCGATTTGCCCATGGACGTTTTGGAGCCCTGTTCAAACACCACATAGTCGGCATCCATCGTTTTGAACGTGGCAGCCGCGAGGGTGGTGAGCCCGCTCCCCAGACCGGCAAGGATGAACACCAGCCAGGAAATCAGCACAAAAATGGCGGTGATCATCATAAATCGCGTTTTGCTGTGCCTGATCTCTTTCAAAGCCAGAAACATGGTTTTCTCTCCCTCTCTCTTTTTTCTTTTTTCCCAATAGAAAAGACACGTGCGTCAGATTGGGTGATCGTTGTTTGGAACGATTCCAATCTTAATCTTTTTCTGACACACATGTCAAATAAAAAATGAAGCATATTTGTCATTTCAAGGTTGTTCCCGGACGATCGTCACCATTTGTCCATAATTCGCTGAAAGGAGCCTGGCGTTTTCCCGCGCCATCGAGCCAGATCCGGAACAGGATATCGCTCCACTCGCGTACGGGAACGTTCATCATGTTGGGCGTATCGATCAGGTTGAAAAAGACGCCCATCGCGGCCGGAAGCGGGATCGCTTCATTGAGGAGGCCTTCATCCCGCGCGCGAAGGAACAACCGTTCCAGCTGTTCCTGCAGCGTCGAGTGCGCCTGCTCGACAAACGCCAGATCGGCGGCGGCTGCCGCAGAGTTTTTCGTGTTGACCCTGTCTGCATAGCTGACCAGCTGGTGGAAGCCGGATTCCTTTAAATAGATTGTCAACAATTGCCGGAGGGCATTCATGCAATCCGTCTCGTCCACCTGCGATGCCTGTTGCAGCACATCCTCCATGACGTGCCGCATGCAGGCCGCGATGATTTCGTCCTTGTTGGCGAAGTATTGGTAAATCGTGCTTCTGGCTCCGACCAGCCTTTGGGACAGCAACTTGAGCTGAAAGCCGTCATAACCGTGCTCGAGAAGCACCTGTTTCGCCTGTTCCAGCAGTTCCGATTTTGCAAAAATCTGTCGTCTCCCCATGTGATCCACCGTTCCTTGCCGCCCTGTATGTTTTCCATTGTATCAAAGTTTGCGGCCGTTTTGTGTCAGATTCGCCAAATGCGGATCCGCCGCCGGTTTCGGCCGGTCAACGGACGTCCGGCCCGTACAGGGCGATCGCCCGACCACCAGTGGAATGAGGGAAACCGGCCGTACGATTTTCATCTTTCCGCCGAAGCCCAGCACGTACTCCGCCCCCGCGGTGTCGCTCTCGCCGGGCTGGATGCGTTCGGAAATCATGCTGGACATTTTTGAAATCACGGAAGACAACTGGCGGCAAGGAGCCGCGAAAGACCCGCACTTTCTCATTTCGGAAACGCCCCGTTATACCGAGCGGGCGGTGGTCGCGCTGGCGTCCGACCCCGACGTGCACCGCCTGACCGGCCAATCGTTTTCCAGCGGGGAATTGGCCGAAGCGTACGGCTTCACCGATGTCGACGGCTCCCGGCCGAACTTCATGAAGTACTACCGGGAAGTCATCCGCCAGGGCAAACCGGCGGATGCGGAACGATTCCGTTAGGACGCGGCCGCCGGCAGCCATTTCCCCGAGGTGGCGATTGCTGCGGCCCCGTCCCGGACGCGGCGGTCGCGGCCTTCCCGTTTCGGTCCCGCGGTTTGTGATATATTGGAAACATCACGAATGGACGGGGGAATTTCCATGCATGAAAAATATACGTCGCTAAATGCCAGGACGATCGACCAATGGGTGGAAGCGGGCTGGGAGTGGGGACAACCGATCAGCCATGACGTTTTCGAACGGGCAAAGCGGGGGGATTGGCAGGTGGTGCTGACGCCGACAAAGCCGGTGCCGAAGGAATGGTTTTGCGACCTGAACGGCGCCGAGGTGTTGGGGCTGGCTTCCGGCGGCGGGCAGCAAATGCCGATTTTCGCCGCGCTCGGCGCCAAATGCACGGTGCTCGACTATTCCGAAAAGCAGTTGGCGAAGGAACGGGAAGTGGCGGAGCGGGAAAACTACGACATCACCATTGTGCGCGCCGACATGACGGAGCCGCTGCCGTTTGCCGACGCGTCCTTCGACCTCATTTTTCAACCGGTGTCCAACTGCTACATCGAAGACGTGCTTCCCGTCTGGCGCGAATGTTACCGGGTGCTGAAGAAAGGCGGCATCCTGCTCGCCGGGCTCGACAACGGCCTCAATTACGCCTTCGATGAAGACGAGACGGCGATCGTCCGCAAGCTGCCGTTCAATCCCCTGAAGGATCCCGCGCTGTACGAGGAATCGATGGCGAAAAACTGGGGCATCCAGTTTTCGCACACCATCGAGGAGCAAATCGGCGGGCAGCTCAAGGCGGGGTTCATCCGGACGGACATCTACCACGACACGAACGGAACGGGACGGCTGCATGAATGCAACATTCCGACGTATTATGCGACGCGGTCGGTAAAGCCGCTGTAAAAAGCCGCGCGAACGATCGACCCGAAGGCCGAACGGTGTTCTTCTCCTGAAAGAGGGGCGCCGGCTCGGCCTTTGTTCATTGTCCTTCCGAATGGATGGAACAAATCTACGATCGACCGGATCGGAGCGAAATCAAATAGCACAAAACTTTCGACTTTGCATGCGAACCGGAACGGGATGTGAAACGGTGCTATAATAGGTAGCAAATCCGGCATCATTTGGAGGGGACGAGAATGAAAGCGCCAAAAAAATCATGGTTTCCGCAATCGCTGCGGTATAAACTGTTCCTGGCGTTCGTCGTCCTTATCCTCATGCCGTTCGGTACGCTCGGCATTTACAATTATCAACGTTTTGAAACTTTGATGCAGGAAAAAATCAGCCAGCAAAGTTTTGAACAGTTGCAACGGATGATCGAATCGCTGGAAGACCTCATGAGCATCGCCTTCAAGACCTCGATTTTGCTCGAACAGGACAAAACGATCGAAGACATCCTCAAATACCCGGACACCCGTTCCGTATTGGCCAACAAATACGCCATGGACGAAAAATTCATCAGCATCAACAACAGTTTTTTTCTGCACACGCCGTTCGTGTATTACACGATCATTGATTTTCACGGAAATGTATACGCTTCCTACATTCCGAAACAAAAATTGAATTACGCGTCCCTGATCTCGGAAGAGCGGTTCAGCGAAGTGTTGGGCGGCTCGAACAAGTACAGTTGGGTGACCCGGGAACTGAATTACGTGTCGCCGGATTTGTCCGCGAGCCCGTACCTCATGTCCCTGTACAGCGTGTTCAAGGACAGAAACCATGAAACGTACGGCGTTGCGCGAATCAGCATCGACTATTCCTACTGGTTTCAATCCATGTACCGCCGTTCTCCGATCGACCAGGACTATTTCATCATCACGAGCGAGGGTGAAAGCGTGGCGCAAACATCCCAGGACCGGCGGCTGTCCGAACACATTGTCACGGAGATTACGAAAACGGGCAACAGCGGATACCTGATCGACCGGAAAACGGCTTCCATCGTGAATTACAGCTATATCGAATCGCTGGACTGGTACATGGTCAACCGGATCCCGAACCACGTGTTGTTTCAGGAACTTGATGCATTGAAAAAGAACTTTTTTCTCACGTTTTTCACCCTGGTCATGGTGTTTGTCGTGCTGTCCTACGTTATCGTGTCCGCGATTACGAAGCCTCTGCTGCAACTGAAGAACAAAATGGGCGAAGTGGTCCAAAAGGGGCTGCAAATCCGCCTTCCGGAGGAAAACTACCGCGGCGAAATGGCCCAATTGGCGAACACGTTCAACACGATGATCGATGACATGAAGGCATTGATCAACCGGCTCAAGGCCGAAGAACGGCAGAAAGAAGTCGCCCGTTTCCAGATGCTGCTGTCCCAGATGGATCCGCATTTCCTTCTCAACACGTTGAATACGGTCAAATGGATCGCCATCCGCCTTGGCAATACGGAAATCGAAAACATTTGCGTATCCCTCGGCAAGCTGCTCGAAACGAGCCTGAACACGGAAATGGACATGATTCATTTGCGGGACGAAATCGAACTGGTGGAAGCGTTCGTGTTCATCCAGAAGATCCGGTACAAAACGAAATTCGACGTGTTTTACGAGTTTGACGCATCCATCGAGTACGCCCTCGTTCCGAAACTGAGCATTCAGCCCCTTGTCGAAAACGCAATCCAGCACGGCATCGCCCACAAGCCCGATCAAGGACTGATACGGGTTTCGGTGGCCAGGTCGCCGGATGAACGGAGTCCGAAGCTGGTGGTCACGGTGGAGGACAACGGCATCGGCATCGAGCAGTCTCACAAGCAAAAAACATCCGCCAGGAAACGGCAAGGCATCGGTCTGACGAATCTGAGGGAACGGTTGTCGCTGCTGTTCAAGGATGAAGGGGAATTGACCATTGATTCGAGTGACCGGGGAACCCGGGTGACCGTCGCCATTCCGTTTTTGCTTTCCACGCCTTACGATCACCAACGGTCCCATGAAGTTTCGGCGGTCTCGTAACCGGAGCAAGGAAGGTTTTCGACATGTACAAAGTTTTGCTGGTGGAAGACGAAGTGTTTGTCCGGGAATCGGTCAAAGAAATCATCGATTGGGAAAAATGGGGGTTCACCGTCATCGGAGAAGTCGGAACGGGCACCGAGGCGTTAGCCTTCATCGAAAGAGAGCATCCGCATCTCGTGATCACGGACATCGTCATGCCCGAGATGGACGGCATCGAATTGCTCAGACGAACGCGGGAGGCTGGACTTTCCACGAAGTTCGTCATGCTCACCTGCATGAACGAGTTGAATTATGCGATCCAGGCGATGGAATACGGCGCTACGAGCTACATTCTGAAATTGTCAATGAGCGTGGGGGATTTGCGCAATACGCTGGACAAAGTCAGCAAAGAGCTGCAAGAGCAGGAGCGGACGAGGTTCCACGCTCCCGCCGCGGAAGCCGTGCTTCCCTGGGAACAGGAGAAGGAATTTTACCAGGCTTTCGAAAACGGGAACACGGAACGCTGCAAACTGCTGCTGGACGCCATGTGGCAGCGGTTCCGGCAGGGCGGCGTGCCGCTCGCGACGGTCCGGCACGTGGCGGAAAGGCTGTCCGAAACGTGCCATCGCATCGCGGATCAACCTTTCCGTGCCGAAGACATCATGGAGACCCGTTCGATCGACGGGCTGTTGGCGCATCTGGCGGACAACGTCCAGCGATTGGCCGCCCGTCTGGCCAAAACAACGGGAGAATGGACGTCGCACCCGGAGATCAACAAAATCATCGCGTATATCCATGAACATTACGAACAGGATATCACGGTTAAAATGATGGCCCGTTATGTCATCATGAGCGAAAACTACGTGAGCGCGCTGTTCAGAAAAAAGACGGGCAAAAATTTGATCGGTTATTTGCATGAGGTGCGCATCAACAAGGCGAAAGCTTACATCGAAAACACGGATCTGCCCATCCACGAAATCGGGCGTCTTGTCGGCTTTGTCAACGACAACTACTTTATCCGGATTTTCAAGCGGTTCACGAACCTGACGCCGAGCCAGTACCGGGAACTTCACGGGAAGGGGCTTCCCCGCAAGAAGGCTTGACCATCCCCCCCGGGCAAGCCCGGCATTCACGGACCCGCCTCTTTGCCGCAACGGAAGAACGACGGCAACAGGGGTGGTCTTTTTTGTCTCGATGGCACAATTCTGCGATGTTCCCGCGCGAACAGAATCCGTATTTTTGTTCCTTAAGTCGGATGTTTTGTTCATTACCCATCGTTCGGGAGCCCGCTAATCTTGATTTGGATGCTTGATCCATTCATGTCGCGAAAAGAAGGAGGCAAATTCAGATGGAACGTGCAAACGTTGTGTCGGTCAGGAAAACGGCGGTGTGTCTTTTTTGTGCTTTGCTGCTTCTGGCGATGATGCCGTTCGGAACGACCGGCCGGGCTTCCGCCCGGGAGACGGGGTATGTGTTGTTTGAGGAGGATTTTGGGGACGGACTTGCATCTGCCTGGATGACCTACAACGGAACCTGGTCCGTGATCGCGTCCGGAGGAAGCCAGTGGCTGAAAACGACGGCGGCAAATCCGGCGGCGGAAGCGATCGTGCTGGCCGGTGACGGTGGTTGGACGAACTATACCGTCGAAATGGACGTGCATTACGAACACATTGCCAATCCGGGAGGCACGGCCGCGTCGGGCCTGATCGCAAGGTTTGCGGACTACAACAATTTCTACCTGTTCCGGCTAAACCAGAATGGCAATGCCGAATTGATGAAAAAGTCCGGGGGCGCCTATTCGTTGCTTGCCAGTGCACCGTATTCGCTGTCTGCAGGGCAAACGTACACCTTGTCGCTGACGCTGGAAGATGACGAGTTGACGGGCTCCGTCAATGGCAATCCGATCCTTTCCGTCAGCGATCATGACGTAAACGCGGGAAAAATCGGCTTCAGGGCTTACGGCCAAACCGTCCGGTTTACCGGGGTGAAAGTGACGGCCGATCACGATCCCTCCATCGTGGACAAAACGGAACTGGGAGAATGGATCACGACGACCGGCAAACTCCAATCCGGTTCCTACATGCCAGCCGGCTGGAGCCAACTGACCGGCGCGCTGGCCTTGGCCCAAACCGTGTTTGATGATGAGGATGCCACGCAATCGGACGTGAACCAGGCGATTGAAACGTTGAAATACGCCATCCGCAACCTGGCAACCTTACCGGGACATTTGCCTGACGGCATCGAAAAGGTTCCCTACCGGATGGACGGCCTGAACCAGGCGGGCTGGTGGATTCCGTTGAGATGGCAGGACGGCATCACCTTCATGGCGTACAACGAACCGAGCGTGCGCGAAGGCAACCATCACATTGCGGTGGCCGTGCGGAACGGGGAAGGCAACTGGAGCAAACTGCCGGCCATGAACGGAACCGCGAGGGCCGAATACGTGGACGATCTCGGGCACAACCAGCCGTCCATCGCCATGGACGGCGATGGCAATCTCCACATGTTCGCATCGATGCACAATGATACGTGGCGGTACTTTGTCTCCGATTGGGACAGTCACACGATGCAGAATCATTCCATCATGATGCCCGATCAAGGAGATTTGTTGACGTATCCCGTGGTGGCCGGTGCGCCGGACGGCGATGTATGGCTCATCATCCGTTCGGTTGCCGGCGATCGCAGGGTGGGCAAGCTGTACCGGTTTGACAACGACAACAAGACGTGGACAAGGGAGGCGATATTCGCATCGGCAGCGGGTCGTTCGGTGTATCCCGATGATTTGCTGATCGACGAAAACGGCCATGTCCACATCCTGTTTGAATGGGCGCCGAACCCGGCCGCTGCCGTTCGCCACGAACTGTCTTACGTGAAGTACAATCCGTCGACCCAAACGTTCCACAAGGCGGATGGCTCCGTCATCAACGGTCCGGTCACGCCGTCGACCGCCGATGTCATTCAACCGCTTACCGCCGGAGAAGCGTACAACGACCAGTACGGCGTGCAAAGCGCCAAGTTCGTATTGGACGAGCAGGACCGGCCGATGGTGGCCTACCGTTATCACTCCAGCGACAATCCCGCTTCCTATGCCGTGAAGTTTTCCCGATTCACGGGCAGCGGGTGGCAGACGGAAACCGTATACCATTCGACGGAAACAAGGGCCACCATTGACATCACGCATCACGGTTCGGAAACGAGAATCTACTATGTGCTCACGGAGGGATTGGACCGCGTGCGGGTGGCTGTCAGGGACGACAACGGATGGACCCACGCGACCATCGCTCCGGGAATTCCCGTCAACCGCCTGTCGGTGGAAACCGCCGGCAACGGCATTGACGTGCTCTATTTGGCGGATATCGACAATGAGGCCCTCTATTACGGGGAATTTGCCGGCCTTGAGGCGCCCGCCGGTCCGGGACTGCCTTTCGTGGACGATTTTGAAAACGGCATGGACAACTGGACGATCTTGAATGGTACATGGCAGGTGGCATCCGTCAACGGGTCGATGCACCTCCTCCAGCTCAACGTGAACGGGGAGAGCCTGGCCTACGCGGGAAATCCGCAGTGGACGGATTACGTCGTGGAAGCGGAAATCACGCTGAATGACATCCGTCCCAATGCGGCATCGGGCTTGCTGGCCCGGTACACGGATGCCCAAAACTATTACATGCTGCGATTGCACGAGACCGGGGAATTGCAGCTGTACAAAAAAGTGAACGGCACGTTCACGCTGATCGAAAGCAAGCCCGTGAGCGTCGGCGCAGGCATGACACGTACCCTGAAATTGTCATTGGACGGCAACGTGCTGACGGCATATGTGGACGGCGTCATGCAGTTTGCCGCCACGGACAACGCCTTGTCGCAAGGGGCCATCGGTGTGAGAAGCTATCATCAGTCGATCGCCGTGGACGATGTGGTCGTGCAAGCCATTTCGGATTGAGCTGCTGCCGCATTCGCCGAACCGGCATGAAGGTAGCCATCCCGCTTTGATGCGGGATGGCTTTTTTTCACGGCGGGACGATAGAACAAAACTATGCTGTCACGATGGAATGACCAAAAACGGGACGGCCTGAAATTGGATCGTTTTGTTTCATGATTGTGATAGTTTTGTTCATTCAACGGGGCGTCAGGCGATTGCTATGATGGCGGTGCGACACTCGCATGAACGATGAACGCAAGGAGGTCCAACGATGAAAAGCAAAACGTTCCTGATCGCGACATGCCTGCTGCTCGTGATCAGCCTCGTCGCTGCCTGCGGGGGCGGTTCCGGAAACACGGGAAATTCCGGCGCAGGATCGACAAGCTCCGGGACAACCGGCGAAGCGGGAGGGCAAAGTTCGGGGTCGACCAACGACAACGGCAAGCGGGAACCAATCAAGCTGACGATGTGGGGAGGCGTTCCGCCGGAGTCGGGCCCGCAGGCCGTAGTGGACGCCTGGAACGCGCAACATCCCGACATTCAGGTGGAATATGTGCGTTTCGTCAACGATGACGACGGCAATCTGAAGCTGAACACCGCACTGCTCACCGGCCAGGATGTCGACATTTTCGTCAACTATTCCCTGACCCAGCTGAAAGACCGAATCGATGCCGGCGTTGCCCTCGATTTGAGCGGGTTCAACGATTACGACATCGACGCCAAGATGGGTTCCGATGCGGCGCAATGGAAAGTTGACGGCAAATATTACGGGGTGCCGACGAAGAAAAACGCCTTTTTCGTGGCGCTGAACAAGGACATGCTGGATGCCGCCAATCTTCCCGTCCCGAAAGAATGGACCTGGAGTGAGCTGAGGGAATATGCTAAGGCATTGGCCAAAGACGGCGTTTATGGCCTCCTGCAGCACACGGAACCGTTCATGGATCCGATGGATTCCGTGCTGGAGAAGGTCGGGTACACGAAGGAAGACGGCACGTCCAATCTCGATCATCCGATGATCCGCCTTTGGCTGGAAACGTTGTATGGCATGATGCATGAAGACAAGTCGACGCCTCCGCTGGGCGAGCAGCTGACGACCCAGATGCCCGTGGACAGCATGTTCCTCGGCGGCGAAGCGGCGATGCTGAACATCGGCGAATGGCTGTTCCGCAGCTCGAACAATATGACCGATTTCCCGCGCGACTTTACGATCGCGTTTGCCCCGGTGCCGAGACTGTTCGAAAATGAGGCCGATTTCATCAACCGGGGCGGATTGGGTGACTTCGTTTCGATCAACGCTAAATCGTCCCACATCGAAGAAGCCTGGGAGTTCGTGAAATGGTACGCGGACGGAGGCATGGCGCCGATGGCGGCGGGCGGCAGGTTGCCGGCATCCAGGGACGTGGACATGGACATGGCGATGCAAAACCTGCTTGGTGACAAGGCGGATACATATGACCTCGAGTCGTTGCAGTACGTCCTGTTTGGTTATCAAACCCCGACCTACGTGCGCAGCGTGCCCAACCAGGTGATCGACCTGCGCGCGCAGGAATACGAGAAATATTTTCTGAAAGAACAGTCCGTCGATCAAACGATCCAAAACATGGCGACCAAACACAACGAATTTTTGAAGCAGCAATGACGCACAGCAGACAGACATCGAAAGGAGACGGGGGGAAGGTTGCAGCCTTCCTCCCCGTTTCTTCGAGGGAGTGTGAGACGACTTGAAAAGGAATTGGATGCAACGACAGCAGTGGGTGGGTTATCTGTTTATCGGTCCGAACATGCTCGGCGTGTTCATCTTTTTTGTTCTGCCCACGCTCTTTTCCTTTTGTCTGATGTTTACCGATTACCGGTTCATGCGCCCGGACATGTCGTTCATTGGCCTGGACAACTTCCGGCGCCTGTTCAGGGACCCCATTTTCTATGAGACGTTGAAAAACACCGCCATTTTTTTGGCATCCGTGCCCGTATCGATGGTTTTGGCTTTCGTCGTGGCCGTCATTTTGAACCGGTCCGTGTATGTCAAAAATGTGCTCCGGGCGCTTTTTTTCTTGCCGTACATCACCAGCGGCGTTGCCATCGCGTTCGTGTGGATGCTGCTCTTTCATCCTTCGTTGGGGCCGATCAACGCGTTCCTGCGAACATTGGGTGTGGAGAATCCGCCGGGCTGGCTTTCGACCACCACCAGTTCCATGTATGCCATCGACATCATCTGGATCTGGTTCATGTTGGGGTACAACATGATCATTTATTTGGCTGCATTGCAGGAAATTTCGGGTGAACTGCTGGAAGCGGCCAGGATTGACGGAGCTCGTCCCTGGCAGATGGTCTGCCGCATCATTTGGCCGCTGGTGAGTCCGACCTCGTTTCTTTTGCTGGTCACGGGCTTGATCATGACGATGAAAACGTTCGGCATCATCCAGGCCATCACCCAGGGTGGTCCCGGCAACAGCACGACGATTTTGTCCCTGTTCGTGTACCAGAACGCGTTCCGTTATTACGAAATGGGATACGCTTCCGCCATTTCGTGGGTGCTGTTCATGATCATACTGGCCATCACGTTGATCCAGTGGGTCGGACAGAAAAAATGGGTGCATTACTGAAGGAGGGGGCTGCATGATGAACATGGTACGGATGCAACACCCGATCACCCCCGCGGCGATGGCCGTTCCCTCGCGCAAATGGTCCCTTCGTTTGGGCAAATTGTTGATTACGCTTGTCATGCTGTTTTTCGGCTTTTTGATGGTGGTTCCTTTTTTCTGGATGATCAGCACGTCAATCAAATCGCCGTCCGAAGTGTTCGTTTTTCCCTTCCAATGGATTCCCGAGACGATCAATTGGAGCCATCACGTGAAAGTGTGGACCGGACCGAAAAGTTTTGTCACCTATTATGTGAACTCCATCAAAATTGCCGTGTTCGCCACATGCGGCGCCACGTTCCTGTCCGCTCTGGCCGGATACGGTTTTTCGCGGATCGCGTTCAAGGGGCGGGAAACGCTGTTCATGTTTTATCTGTCGATGATGATGATTCCGCCGCAAGTGCTGTTCGTGCCGAAATTCATCATGTTTGACTGGATCGGCATCTACAACACGCACTGGGCGCTCATCCTTCCGGGCATGTTCACGATTTTCGGCGTGTTCATGATGAGACAGTTTTTCCTCGGCATTCCGATGGAAATTTCCGAATCGGCATTCATCGACGGCGCCGGGCATTTTCGCATCTTCTTCCGGATCATTCTGCCCCTGGCGAAACCGGCTTTGGCCACGCTCGCCATCATCGACTTTTCGTGGCATTGGAACGATTTCGAGAATGCGCTCGTGTTTCTCATCAGCGAAAAATTGTATACCGTTCCGCTCGGGTTGCAGAACTTCATCCTGGAAAACACGGTGGACTACAACGGGATGATGGCGGCGGCGACTGCGGGGATCATTCCCATGATCATCGTCTTCCTGATCGGGCAAAAGTTCATCATCCAAGGTGTCACCAATACGGCGGTAAAAGGGTAAGGCAGCTTGCCCGGACATCCGGTTGGAAAAGGAGGATTGCCATGCGGCATGAAGTGGTCAAGACGGACATTACGGTGATCGGGGGCGGTTTGGCAGGCGTTTGCGCGGCCGTGGCCGCGGCCAGGCTCGGAAAATCCGTGGCGCTTGTCCAGAACCGTCCGGTATTGGGCGGGAATTCGAGCAGTGAAATTCGCGTGTGGGTGTGCGGCGCCACCGCGCACGGTGTGCAGCGGTATGCGCGTGAAACAGGCATTATGGGCGAAATGTTCCTGGAAAACCAGTACCGCAACATCGACGGCAATCCCTATATGTGGGACCTGGTGGTTTTGGAAACCGTCAGGGCGGAAAAAAACATCCGCCTGTTTCTGAATACGGACGTGCATGAAATCGAGGCCGAGGGGGAAAGGGACCGGCGCGTCATCCGATCGGTGATGGGATGGATGATGGGATCGGAACGGAAAATCCGCTTCGAGAGTCCGTTGTATCTGGACTGCACGGGCGACGGCCTGATCGGTTTCCTGGCCGGTGCCGAATACCGCATCGGCCGCGAATCCCGGGACGAATTCAACGAACCGTGGGCGCAGGCCAAAGCCGATGCCGTTACGCTCGGCAGCACCATCCTGTTTTATACGAAAGATGCGGGCCATCCCGTGAAATATATTCCGCCTTCCTTTGCGAAGGACATCACCCAAACGCCGATTCCGATCAAGCGCGTCATCAAGAGCGGCGATTCGGGCTGTCATTATTGGTGGATCGAATGGGGCGGCGAACTGGACACGGTCCATGACAATGAGCGAATTCGTGATGAACTGTGGTCCGTTATTTACGGCATCTGGGACTACATCAAAAATTCCGGCAAGTTTGATGCGGACAACCTGACCCTCGAATGGGTCGGGTCGATTCCCGGCAAACGGGAATATCGCCGTTTCATCGGGGATTACGTGTTGAACCAGATCGATTTGATCGAACAGCGGGAATTCGAGGATACGATCGGATTCGGGGGATGGTCGATCGATCTGCATCCGCCGGGAGGCATGTACGCCACGGAAAGCGGATCGAAGCACATGTTTACGAACGGCGTTTACCACATCCCGTTCCGCAGCCTGTATTCGCGAAACGTTGAAAACCTGATGTTCGCCGGAAGGAACATCAGCGCCACCCACGTCGCCTTCGGCACGACCCGGGTAATGGCGACCTGTGCGGTGGTGGGGGAAGCCGCCGGCACGGGGGCGGCGCTTGCGGTGTCCAAAGGCGTGACCCCGAGGGAGATCGCACGGCACCATCTGACCGAATTGCAACAGACGCTGCTTCGGGCGGACGCTTCCCTCATCGGAGTACGGAATGCGGATCCGCAGGATTTGGCGCGGATTGCGGTCGTCAGCGCATCGGGCTGGCGTCGCAGGATGGAGGTGGACGAGCGGGACGAACGCGTGCCGATGCGGCATGACCTCGGCATCATCGTGCCTGTGGACCCCGAAATCCGGGAATTTCGCCTGCTCGTCGATGCGGCGGAAGACACCGTCATGCAGACGGAATTGTGGTGCCCGGCAAAGCCGCAAAACTACGTGCCGGAACGGTGGATCGCAAGCGACGAGGTTTCCGTTGGGCAAGGCAACGGACAATGGGTCACGTTCCGGCTGCCGTGGCGGCCCGAACAGCCGCAAAATGCGTTTGTCATCATCAAAGCCAACGCATCGGTTCACGTTTATGTGTCCAACCGCTCCCACAGCGGCACGCTTTCTTTGGCAAAAACAGGTGAAGCGCGAGCGGCGAAGGAACTGGAGGATCACGATACGAGTCAGCTGGTGGTGAAGTGGGCGACGAAACCTTTTCAATACCGAAGCGTCTGCTTTGCCGTCGAGCCGGACACGGAAGCCTTCACGCCGGACAAAGTCACGGACGGGTATTTGCGCCCGTACGGCGGCCCGCACATGTGGATTTCCGAACCGCTTGGCGAAGAAACCGATGCTCCCTGGCTGCAGTTGGAATGGGAGCGGGAGCAAACAATCGGCGAAATCCGGATCATCTTCAATGATGACGTGAACAAGGATCTGATCAACCTGCATCACCATCGGACGCCCTGGGAGATCATGCCCGAACTGGTCAAAGATTATCGCATCGAAGCGTGGATGGATGGGAAATGGGAAGTGTTGTTCCGGGAGCGGGACAACCGGAAACGCAAACGCGTACACCCCCTGGATCGGGCGATACGTACCCGGAAAATCCGTCTTGTCGTGGAATCGACCAATGGCAGTCCGTCCGCGGAAATCATCGAAGTTCGCGTTTATCCATGATGTGATTCGTCCCGGCAGGGGGGATATGGGCAAGGCGCACAACGTTTCGGTTCATATGCGGGCAAGGCGAACGTTTTCGCGGATTTCCATTTCCGTGACGGCCTTGCCGTTTTTTCTTTCCGGATGGCCTGCCGGCAAAACGGGGTTGTCGCGGCAGGGCTTCTGGTGCCCGGTTGAATGGTGATCCCCGGCACGTCGGGGCATGCCTCCGGGGCGGAGATGATGCGGTCGCGAGGCCGGATGGTCGATTTTTCACCCAAAAAAGGAGGCGTCGATGCGATAACCGGCCCTTTCAGTCGAAAAATCGACCAAAATTGGGCGGCGAAGCGTCATCCCCTCTTGTTTTTGTCGAAATATCGACATAAACTTCAACTTATGAGTGACCTTTTTCATTTTTTTGTCGATTTTTCAACCATCGCATGCCGGGATCTCCCGGCGGTCCGTGCGGCTTCAATCCGTCAAGGGGGAGCAGCCCGTCCGATGTGCCGTCCGGATCCCGCCCGGCGGGTTTTGCTTTTGCAAATGGGAGGGCCGGCGTGCATGCGACGGACGCATGCGCGGTGGCGGAGGAGCGGGCGCCGGCGCCTTTGCCCCGCTGTCTGTTCGAACGTCGGACAACCCCGGTCCAACGGCCGGGGGTGTCGGCATGTCTGGTTCGACATATTTCGCGAAAAAACGTTTGACATTTGTCGAACAGCCCATTAAAATCAATTCATAGTTTCCCGCTAGGAAAACTAAATAGATCATTCCGACAACGTTGTTGTCCGATGAAAATGGAGGTCACCCGTCATGAACATCAAGAAAATTTCGGTTGTCGCCGCGTTGCTGGCCCTTCTTCTGTTTGTTGCCGCATGCGGAAACAACGGCAACAACGCTTCCGGCGGTAACGCGACGGGAAACAATGCCGCGAGCGGGAACGCCCAAAGCGGCAACACTGCCGGCGGCAACGCCGCAAGCGGCAGTGAAGCCGGAAATCCCGTGGAATTTCCGACCAAGCCGATCGAACTGATCGTTCCTTTTGATGCAGGCGGCATTTCCGACATTTTGGCCCGCGCCTTCGCCGACGCGGCGCAAGGCATCATCAGCCAGCCGGTCACCGTGAAAAACATCGGCGGCGGTTCCGGCACGATCGGCAACTACGAACTGGTCAAGGCGGCTCCCGACGGCTACACATGGCTGTGGGCGGCCAACGGGCACATCGCGTCCACGCTGCACATCACGGAAGCCCAATATACGAAGGACGACTTCATCATCGTCAACCGGGCCGGCGAAATGTCCGGTACCATCGTCGTGCCGAAGGATTCCCCGTTCAACACCCTGCAGGATCTGATTGAATACGCGAAGGCCAACCCCGGGAAACTGACGGTCGGCCTCCCGGGCGAAGGCACCGTCGTGGCGCTCCTGGCGAACATGCTGGCGGATGAAGTGGGCGTGCAATTCGAGTTCGTGCCGTTCCAGGGCAGCGGACCGCTGCTTCCGGCCGTCCTCGGCGGACACGTGCAAGCTGCGTTCATGAACGTGCCGGAAGTGCGCGGACAGGTGGAAGCCGGCGAACTTCGCGCCCTGGCCGTCCTGAGCGAACAGCGCGTCGACGTGTTCCCGGACGTGCCGACGGCCGTCGAGTCCGGCTACAACATCGCCGGCGGCGCCAGCCACTACATCATCATTCCGCTCAATGTGCCGGACGAAATCGTGGCGGAAATTGACGCGCTGACGAAACAGGTTTACGAATCCGAAAAGTTCAAGCAAAAAATGGCGGACATCAACTATCAGCTGGGCTACAAAAACGGCGCGGACGCGAGGGCGGAAGTTGACGAATGGTATGAAAAAACCGGCGAGCTCTACAGAAAGCTGGGTCTGGCAAAATGAGCCGATACGTCTTTCGGGCGCGGGTAATCACCGCGCTCCTCTTGCTGGCTGCGGGACTCATCGCCCTGTGGGGGTCCCGCGATCTTCCGTTCGGCACGCTGAACCGCATCCAGGCCGGCTTTTTTCCGACGGTGTTCGGCAGCCTGCTGTCCGGCCTCAGCCTCGTGTTTCTGGCCGGCCTGCTGTGGAATCGGAAGCGGGGCGGCGTGTCCGCGGAAAGCTCGCGGGAAGAGGATGAACCGGTGCATTTGCGGGGCGCCTTCCTTTTCACCGGCATTTTTGTCCTGTTTGTGCTCGTGACGATCGTGCTCGGGTTTCTGGCGGCTTCCGTCCTGGCGCTGGCGGCCGCGGGGTACGTGCTCGGTTTGAAAGGGTGGCGGCTCATCGTCCTGTCTGTCGGGACGACGGCCGTCGTCTGGCTGCTGTTCGACCTGTGGCTCGGCTTGTCGCTGCCGGCCGGTATTTTCTCATGAGATCGGCGTTTCAACGCGGGGGTGGGCTTCCATGACCGGTTTTGAAGACATTTTGAACGGATTTGTCTCCGCGCTGTCCCTCACCAATCTGCTCGTTTGCCTGATTGGTGTGGCGCTCGGCACCCTGGTCGGCGTGCTTCCCGGCCTGGGCCCCGTCGGTGCCATTTCCATGCTGCTGCCGCTGACGTTCTCCATGGATCCCATTCCGGCCCTCATTCTTGTGGCGGGCGTCTACTTCGGCGGGATGTACGGCGGGTCCACCACTTCGATTCTCGTCAATGTGCCGGGTGAAGCGGCATCGGTGGTGACGACCCTCGACGGCTACCAAATGACGAAAAAAGGCCGGGCCGGCGCGGCGCTGGCGGTGGCGGCCATCGGTTCGTTCGTTGCCGGAACGATCGGCCTCGTGCTGATGACGTTCCTGGCGCCGCCCATCGCCCGCATGGCGATCAAGTTCGGGCCTCCCGAATATTTCGCCATCGTGCTGGCGGGGTTGCTCATTTTGTCCCGGCTCACGGACAAATCCCTGATCCGGAGCTATCTGCTGATTTCGCTGGGCATCGTCATCGCCCTGATCGGCCTTGATCCGTCCAGCGGCGGTCTGCGCCTGACGTTCGGCTCCCAGTGGCTGATTGACGGCGTGAATTTCATCCCGATCATCATGGGCCTGTACGGCTTGTCGGAAGTGATCGGTTCCCTCGAGCAACAGTTTCACCGGCCGGAGAAGGCGGATTTGTCACTGAGGAAACTGATGCCGTCCCGCGAGGAAATGAGACGGAGCGCGGGACCGATGGTCCGCGGCGGGCTGCTCGGGTTTCTGATGGGGCTTTTGCCCGGCCCGGCGAACATTTTGAGCACGTATGCCTCCTACGGTTTGGAAAAGAAACTGTCCAAACGGCCCGAAGAATTCGGCAAGGGCGCCATCGAAGGGGTGGCCGGCCCCGAATCGGCCAACAACGGGGCGAGTGCGGGCGCGCTGGTGCCGCTGCTTTCCCTCGGGGTGCCGTTCTCCCCGATGCCGGCCATCCTGCTCAGCGCCTTCATGATCCAGGGCGTGACGCCGGGGCCGCTCATGATGTCGCAGCATTCCGGCCTGTTCTGGGCGCTCATTGCCAGCATGTACATCGGCAACGTGATGCTGCTCGTGCTGAATTTGCCGATGGTCGGCCTGTTTGCGAAGGTGGCGAACCTCCAGCCGAAGGTGTTGATGCCGATCGTCATGATTTTCTGCTTCATCGGCGCCTATTCCGTCCGGAGCAGCATGTTCGACATCATCGTGATGATCGTGTTCGGCGTTCTCGGTTATTTGCTGCGGAAAGCGAAAATGGAACCGTCGCCGCTCGTGCTGGGCGTCATGCTGGGGCCGACGCTGGAAAGCTCGTTCAAGCAATCGACCCTCATTTTCCACGGGGATTTGACGCAATTTTTCGCAAGACCCATCTCGGGCACGCTTCTCGTGGCGGCCCTCGTCGTGACGATTTGGCCGTTCGTCTCGCGACTGGTCAGGCGGCGGGTGTCGGCCGGGGCGGAGAAAGCGTGAGACGCGCGAAGGACGGTGGGTGCATTGGAGACGGTGCGCGAGCAATATGACGTGGTCATCATCGGCAGCGGGGGCGCCGGGCTTCGCGCCGCTTTGGCGGCGGCGGAACAGGGCGCCCGCGCCGTCGTGATCACCAAAGGACAACCGCAGTGGTCGGGAGGCACGCTCTCGGCCCATTATTCGTTTTGCGCCGTGTTGCCCACGGCCATGCCGGGGGACAGCCCGGACGTGTTTGCGGCGGACATCCTGCGGTCGGGCGAAGGCATTTCCGATCCGAAGGTGGTCGGCGTGCTGGCGGAGAAGGCCGGCGAAGCCGTCGCCTTCGCGCAAAGCCTCGGGGTCACCTTCGATCCGGCGGAAGAGGGAAGCCGCGTTCCGCATCTGGGCTGGCTGGCCGGCCATACGTATGCCAGGGCGGTCCACGTCGGCAATGCGGTCGGGCGCGAGTTGATGCGCGTGCTGCTCAAGGCCGTCCGGAAGGCGGGGATCCCCGTGCACGCCTTCACTTATGCAACGGACCTGATCGTGGAGGACGGCGTGCTCGCGGGCGTGGCGGCCTGGCATCTGCCGACCGGGGAGCCGCGCATCTATGAAGCGCCAGCCGTCGTCATCGCCACGGGCGGCGGCAGCCAAATCTACGAACTCAATACGAACCCCGTCGAAGCGACGGGAGACGGTTACGGCATCGCGCTCCGGGCCGGCGTCGAGCTTATCGACATGGAGTTCGTCCAGTTTTATCCGACGGTGTTCGTGGCTCCGACCGGGGCGAGGGGGCTCATGTTCAACTCGGGCATTCTCGTCCCGAAGGGCGCGCGCCTGTTGAACCGCCGCGGCGAAGATTTCTGGGACCGGTACGGGGTCGGCCCGCTCGTCAACGCCACCCGGGACGTGATGTGCCGGGTGATGTCGCAGGAGATTGCGGCAGGCGGCGGGACGGAACGGGGCGGCTTGTACATCACCACCCGCGGCATCGATCCGCGCGATTTGCCGCAATTGCAGGAAAAACTGCTGCAGGACGTCGGCGTCGACACCGATGCGCCGGAACGGGAAGTGGCGCCGGGCGCCCATTATTTCATGGGCGGCATCCGGATCGACGGACACGCGGCGACCAGCTTGCCCGGCCTGTTTGCCGCGGGCGAATGCACCGGCGGCATCCACGGCGCCAACCGTCTGGCGGGTACCGCCCTGTCGGAAAACCAGGTGTTCGGGGCGATCGCCGGCCGCAATGCGGCGCGGTTTGCGCTGCAAGGCGGTCGGCGGGTGAAGGCGGATGACGGCGGCGCGGACCGGGTGACGGAGCCCGTCCGGGAGCTGATGCGCCGATCCGGTGCGGCGGCGGGGGGCAAAGATGCGGTGCATCCCCTCGAAGGTTGGAAACACGTGCAGTCGGTCATGCAGCGTCTGGTCGGACCGACGCGGGAAGAAGCGGGGCTCCGGCAGGCGATCGGGCTTTTGGACGCCGTGCGCGGTGACTGGGATGCCCGCCTGGCGGCCCGCACGCCGTCTCCGGCTCATAACCGGGATATTGCGAAGGCGCTGGATTTGCGCAACATGGCGGATACCGGCTGGTGCGTGGCGCAGGCGGCCCTGGCTCGCAAGGAGAGCCGCGGCGCGCACGTGCGGCTCGATGCGCCGGACACGGACACGGCATGGACGGCAAGTCTCGTCATCCGTCGGAAGGAGCGGGATGCGGTGATCGGCAAGCTTGAACGCGGACGGGGTGACGGATGAATGGAGACGACGGAATACCTGGATTGCGAGATTGCCCGGACGACGGAAGACGGCGACAGATGGTTCCAGCGCGTCCGGCTGCCGCGCAAATCCGGGATGACGATCCAGGAAGTGCTGCGGCATGTGGCCGACGAAGTGGACGGCACGTTCGCTTTTTTTGAACATTCGTGCAAGCGCGGGTTTTGCGGAAGCTGCCTGGTGACCGCAAACGGCCGCAAGGTGCTGTCCTGCCGGACGCTTGTGCCGCCGGGGCCGGGGCCGTTGCGCATCGAACCCGCGCTGAAGACGTCGAAAGACTTTTGGCCCGCGGCCGATTGACGGACCAGGAGGCGAACGACGGGATGAACGGGGCCGGGAAGGCGGACGGATTGGATTGCAACCGGAAGGCGTTGCGGCCGGGACACGGGGCGAACGAACCGTTGTTGGCCGACGTTGCCGCCGAAGGATGGCATGGACCGCGTGAAACGGCGGCGAAAGGTGTTGACGGCGAACCGTGTTCCGCATGGAGGGAAGACAACAGGGAAAGGGGAATCGGATGATGGCAGAACGATCCCGGGAATTCGGGGCGCAAGCGGCCGCCCTGCAAGCGAAACTGGTCGCGATGCGAAGGGAACTGCACCGGCATCCGGAATTGTCCAACGAGGAGCATGAGACCACGGCCCGCATACGCGCCTGGTTGCAGGAAGCGGGCGTGCCGATGATCCCCCTCGGGCTTCCGACGGGCGTGCTGGCGGAAATCAGGGGCAGGAACCCCGGGCCGGTCATCCTGCTGCGCGCGGACATCGACGCGCTGCCGGTGAAAGAGGAAACCGGATTGCCCTACGCTTCGGAAACGGAAGGGAAAATGCACGCCTGCGGACACGATTTTCACACGGCGTCGATGATCGGTGCGGCCATCCTGCTGAAGCAAAACGCCCATCTCCTGGACGGCACCGTGCGCATCCTGTTCCAACCGGCGGAAGAACTGGCGACGGGAGCGCGCGACGTCATCGAAACGGGGGCGCTGGAAGGCGTCAGTGCCGTTTTCGGCATGCACAACAAGCCGGATTTGCCGGTCGGCACGGTGGGCATCAAAACCGGGCCGCTCATGGCATCGGTGGACCGGTTCGAAATCCGGATCGGAGGCAAGGGCGGCCATGCCGGGATTCCGGACGCGGCCGTCGATCCGGTGGTGGTGACGGCCGCCATTGTCGGGGCGTTGCAAACGATCGTCAGCCGCAACGTCAGCCCGCTGCACTCGGCGGTCGTCAGCGTGTGCAGCATGCACGTCGGCTCGACCTGGAACGTCATTCCCGATTCCGGTTATCTGGAAGGGACCGTCCGGACGTTCGAACCGGAGGCCAGGGCGATCATCCCCGGGCGGATGAAGCAAATCGTCGAACAGGTCGCGGCGGCATTCGGCGCGCAGGCGGAGCTCCGCTGGATGCCGATGCTTCCGGCGGTCAACAACGACGCCCGGATGGCGCAAATCATGCGTCAGGCGGCGGATCGGCAAGGCCTGCGCGTGGTTGAGGCGCAGCCGGTGATGGGCGGCGAAGATTTCGCCCTGTACCAGGAGCGTTGGCCGGGCTGCTTCGTCTGGATGGGAACGGGCGGCACGGAGGGCTGGCATCACCCGAAATTTACGGTGAACGAAGAGGCGCTCTCGATCAGTGCGGCCTACTTCGCGGAAACAGCAGCGGAGGCGTTGAAGGTGATCGGGGAATGAGCGCAAGGACGGGGTTGACCCGCAGGCTGGCCGAATGGGTCGTGCAAAGCGATCCGCTCGGCGACGAGGAAGTGCTGGCGGCCGCGAAGGCGGGCGTGTTGGATTTCCTCGCCTCGACGCTGGCCGCGCGGGATGACTGGGGAGCGGACAACATTGCGGCCGCCCTCGGCGTGCAGCCTGGACGCCGGGGATCGGAATCAGCCGGCGACGGCCGGGCTTCCGTCATCGGGCGGGCGGACCGGCTTGCGCCGCTGGATGCAGCCCTCGTCAACGGCTATTTGGCCCATGCGCTGGATTATGACGACGTGCACGAAAGCGTGCGCGGCCACCCGGGTGCCGTGCTGTTGCCTGCGCTTCTGGCGGAAGCGGAGGCGAGGCGCCTCGGCGGAGCGGCCGTGCTTGCCGCATACGCCGTCGGCGTGGAGACGATGTGCCGGCTTGGACTGGCGATCGGGCGCGGCCACTATGAAGCGGGCTGGCACAGCACGGCCACGCTGGGCGCCATCGGCGCGGCCGCCGCGTGCGCGCGGCTCATCGGGCTCGATGCGGAGCGGACGGTGCACGCCATCAGTTTCGCCGCCACCCAATCCGCCGGGCTCCGGGTGCAGTTCGGCAGCGAGGCGAAACCGCTCCACGCCGGCCTGGCCGCCCGTGCGGGCCTGCTGGCGGCGAGGCTGGCCGCCTCCGGTTTGCGGGGCGCGGAGGAGCCGCTCTCGGGAGATATCGGGTTCCTGTCGATTTACGGACGGGGACAGGCCCATCCGGATGCCGTTCTGGAGGGCTGGGGAGCGCCCTGGCAAATCGTGAACCCCGGCCTTTGGTTCAAGCTTTACCCGTGCTGTTCGGCTGCCCACCATGCGGCGGACGCGGCGCTCGTCATCCGGGCGAAACATGCGCCGGACCCCGCCCGCATCGCCGCCGTTACGGCGGCCTTTCCGCCGGGCGGAGACGCCGCCCTCGTCATCCGCGAACCGAAGACGGGGGTGGAGGGCCGGTTCAGCGCGGAATACGTCATCGCGGCCGCTTTGCTGCACGGGGAGCTTGGCCTGGACGCGTTTGCCGACCGGCTGCTTGACGAGCGTGAGCGCAGCTTGGCCGGCAAGGTTCTCCGGGTGACCGACGGGGAAACGGTGCCCGCGCCTGACGCCATGCCGAAGGGCCGGTTTGCGATTGTCACGGTCATGATGGAGGACGGCACGGCGTACGCCGAGCGGGTGGACCGCCCGCGCGGTTCGCCGGGCAGGCCATTGACGGAGCAGGAACGTTTGATGAAATACCGGGACGCCGTGCGGGGCATGCCGGATCCGTGGCGCCATCTGCCGGACCGGATCGCGCATTTTGAACGCTTGGCGGATCTGTCCCGCTTTTTTCCGGAATGTTGATACAGCAACTTTGGATGGTCACCTTTGAGAGGGAGGGGCGAACATGGCATCCCACGTCATAGACATGGTGTTGCTCAAGGCCAATTTCGGCACTGATGAAATGCGGCGCATTTGGTCGGATGAAGGGCGTTTGCAGGCGCAACTGGACGCGGAAGCGGCGCTTGCCCTCGCGGAAGCGGAACTCGGCATCATCCCGTCGGAAGCGGCCGAAACGATTGCGCGCAACGCGAAGGCGGAATTGATGGATTTGGAGGAGCTGGCCCGGGAAAGCATGAAGGCCAAGCATTCCCTCATGTCGATGGTCCGGAAGCTGCAGCAACTGTGCGGCCCGGAGCACGGCGAATGGGTTCACTACGGGGCCACCACGCAGGACATCGTCGACACCGGGATGATGTTGCAGCTCAAGGCGGCACACCGGATTATCGTCCGCGACTTGCGTGGCGTGGCCCGTGAATTGGCGCGACTGGCCCGGGAGCACCGGGATACGCCGATGGCGGGGCGCTCCCACGGCATCCAGGGGCTGCCGACGACGTTCGGTTTCAAGATGGCGGTCGTGCTCGATGAAGTGATCCGTCATCTGGATCGCCTGCGGGAGGCGGAAGCGCGGGTGTTCACCGGGGTATTGGGCGGCGGCGTCGGCACCCATGCTTCCTTCGGCCCGCTCGGCCCGGAAGTGGAAAAACGGGCGATGCAGCGCCTCGGCCTGCATGTGCCGAACATTTGCTGGCATTCTTCCCGCGACCGCTCCGCGGAATATGCGGGTCTTCTCGGGCTGATCAGCGGAACGCTGGGCAAATTGGGCAACGAGCTCTACAATTTGATGCGCACGGAAATCAACGAAGTGGAAGAACCGTTCTCGGCCGGGAAAATCGGATCGACCACGATGCCGCACAAGCGCAATCCCGCCGCGCTGGAAGGGCTGGTCAGCCTGACGAAGCCGATCCGCTACAATGCGGCGCTCGTCCAGGAATCGATGATCGTCGAGCATGAACGCGACGCCATGTCGTGGCGCGGCGAATGGATCGCCCTCCCCGAAAGCTGCATCTACCTCGCGGCACAGTTGGCGCTGGCCAGGAACATCCTGTCCGGATTGGTGGTCAAACCGCAAAACATGCGCCGCAACCTGGACATGCTGGGCGGCCTGCTCCTGTCCGAGCGCGTCATGTTCGCCCTGGCGGAAACGCTCGGCAAACAGACCGCCCACGAAGTCGTGTACGAGCTGTGCATGAAGAGCGAGGAAGAACATCTTCCGTTCCGGGACGTGCTGATGGCGGACGACCGCGTGCGCGGGGCCATCAGCCGGGAAAACCTGGAGTATTTGCTGGACCCGTCCACCTATCTCGGGTCCGCGCCGCAAACCGTGGACAACGTGCTGGCCGCCGCCGAGGCGTCGGGCTGGCTTGAACCGGAGGAGGAATGAACATGAGGGAGAACTTCACATTCGTATGGGAAGACATCAAGGCCGAACCCGGACAGTTTGTGACGGGGAAGGTGAAGGTGGCGGAGCTTTCGCACGGCAGCCCGGTGTACATCCCGGTTCTCGTCGTCAACGGCGCCAAGCCGGGCCCTTCCCTGTGGCTGAACGGCGCGGTGCACGGGGACGAACTGAACGGCCCGATGGCGATTCGCAACCTGCTGCCCAGGCTGGATCCCGGCAACGTGTCCGGCATCGTCATCGCGACGCCGATCTGCAATCCGTTCGCGTTCCAGGCCCGACAGAAAAACACGCCGCAGGACGGCCTGGACATGGACATGCAGTTCCCGGGCGATCCGAGGGGCACGCTGTCCCAGCGGATGGCCCGCGTGCTGTTTGAGCAGGTTCGTGAGTACGCGGATTATCTGCTCGATTTCCATGCCCTCGGGACGCCCTATGACGCCCTGCCCTATACCGTGTTCAAGCGGGTGCCCGGCGCCGGCGACGACGTGTGCGACCGCGCCGAACGCATGGCGCGCGTGTTCGGCGGAACGGCCCACTGCCGCGTCGACCTCGGTGGCAACCTGAACGAACTGCCGGGCAACGTAAAAGGGTTCCTCGACGTGCAATGCCTGCTGCACGGCATTCCCTCCTTCATGGCCGAAATCGGCTCCGGCGGCCAAATCCAGCCCGACATGGTCGAGTTCGGGGAGCGGGGCATTCTGGCCGTCATGCACGATCTGGGCATGTGGCCGGAACCGCCGGCGACGACGGAGCGGATTGCGCGATATTTGCCGGAACATCCGGTGACGCTGACGCGGCGCAAATTCCTGTACACGGACCGAGGAGGCATCGTCGTGGACAGCGCGCCGAGCGGCACCTTCCTCAAGAAGGGAGATCTCGTTTGCCGCATCGTCGACATGTTCGGCACGGTGAAGGAAGTAGTGGCGGAGGAAGACATGTACATCATCGCCCATCGCGACAATCCGCCGGTCGACACGGGAGACCGCGTGTCCTTCGTGGGCGTGGAATGGGAGGAAACCCAACATGGCTAATTTTCGACTGGCAACGCTGGCGGACGCCCCGGAACTGTTGGATTTGACGCTCCGGGCGTACAAGCCGATCCGCGAACTGGGCATCAACTTCGCCGCCGCCACGGCGGACCTGGCCCTCATGGAGAAAAACATCCGGAACCACATGTGCCTGGTCATGGAAGAGGAAGGCCGCATCGTGTCCACGATTTCGATCCGCATGCCCTGGGGACCCCAGCCGGGCCCCTTCGGGCTGCCGCACTTCTGGTGGTTCGCCAGCGATCCGGACGCGGGGCGCAAGGGGATCGGTCGTGAAATGATCACCTGGGCGGAGGAAACGATGGTGCGCGACACGCTGAAGGCGCCGGCCGTTTCCCTCGGCACGGCGGATCGCCATCCGTGGCTCATCGAGATGTACAAACGGCGCGGTTACACCGTCGAAGGCAGCAAGGATCTCGGCCGGGGACACATCACGGTTTTCATGAAAAAGATCCTGAATCCGGATCTTCTGGCGCAAGGAGGGCACTGAATGGACGGGCGGCAGGACCGGTTTGCCGTGGACGGCGTTCCCGTGTTTGAAGCGCTTCGCAACCCGGTCATCGATCAGATGGTGCGGCATGTCTCCATTCGCCGGTTTGACGTTTCCCGTCCGCTTCCCGAGGGCGCGCTGGAGATGATGATCGCCTCCGCGCAAAGCGCGCCCACCTCCTCCAACTTCCAGTCGTGGAGCGTCATCGTCATCCGGGATCCGGACAAAAAGCAAAAATTGATGGAACTGTGCGACAACCAGGCCTTCGTCGGGCAAGCCCCGCTGCTTCTGGCGTTCTGTGCGGATACGTACCGCAACCGGTACGTGACGGCGAAGCAGGGATACACGTTCGGTTCCGACTACCTGGAATTGTTGCTCGTGTCCACCATCGACAGCGCCCTGGCGGCGCAGAACGCCGCCCTCGCCGCGGAAAGCATGGGGCTCGGCTGCTGCATGATCGGCGCGATTCGCAACAAGGCGCGGGAGGTGGCCGAACTGCTCGGGTTGCCGAAGGGCGTCTACGCCACCATCGGGCTTGCGGTCGGCTGGCCGGCGCAAACGCCCGAAGTGCGCCCGCGCCTTCCGCAGTCCGTCGTCCTGCATGAAGACCGGTACACGACGGACCATTTTGACGGCGCATTGGAGGCGTATGACCAGCGCATGGCGCAAACCGATGCGTATCGCGGCCGGCGCGTCTCCATCCCGGGGGTCACCCCGGAACCGGACAAGGACACGGGCCATTACGGCTGGATGGAGCATACCGCCCGCCGGATGGCGCGCGGCAACGAGTTCCGCCGCGCTCTTGCTCCGTTCCTGCAAGAACACGGTTTTGTCCTGAAATAAGATCCGACCATGCAAAAGAGCGGTTGCCCTGCCCGGGCAGTCGCTCTTTTTTTGGGCTTGTGACCGTGATTCCGGATGTGAACGGCCGATTTGCCGGCCGTTTCCGACGAAAAAGCGGCCAAAATCGCGTTTCCCGCATCCCGGCGTTGCACCGGTTCAAACCCGCAGGTCCGCTAACGGAACGACAGGGCGCTATTTCGTGAAAAAAGCCCGTTTCAAAAATCTAACGGAACGACAGGCCGCTATTTTGCAGTTTTGACCCCAAAAAGCCGTAAAAACCGGGGAATAGTGCCCTGTCGTTCCGTTAGAGGAGAAAAAGGGGCATAATTTGGCCCAATAGTGACCTGTCGCTCCGTTAGCGGTGGCGAGGAGGCACGAGATCGTGCCTGTCGTTCCGATCGCGGTTGACAGAGGGTGTTTTTTGCCCAAATAACGCCCTGTCGTTCCGTTAGCGGTGGTGAGGACATGTCGAACCCCTCTTTGTTTGCAAATTGGACAATTTCCGCACCGGCAACATCTTGCCTTTCATAGTTACTTTTAGTTAGTATATATAATTAATATATTTACAACAGAAATGAGGGCGGGCGTTGGAGAAGAACGGAAAGCGAAGCCTCGGATGGAAGTTTTCGTTGGTGTTGATCGTGACGCTTGCGCTGTTCGGCATATCCGCCTGGATCGTCGGTAACGGGATGGAGCTGGCCGGACGAAACATCGAAGCGAAGGACGTCATCCAGAAACGGACGCTGGCGCTCGCCGAACTGGACGCGCTGCTCAAAGACCGGGAATTGGCTCTGCTCGAAGATCGCCTGGGCACGGATGCCGGCGGCCTCGCGCGGTTTGCCGAACGGTCGGATCGGGTGCGCGAGGCGATCGACGGCCTTCTGCAATCGGCATCGGCCGACATCGACGGCTTCGGCGAACGGCTCGGCCGGCTCCGCGACATGGAAGGCCGGTACCGGGCTCTGGCGTCGGAACATCCGGAAGACCCGTCGGCGACGTCGCTCCGGAACGACATGGTTGCCCTGCTCGGGGAACTGTTGGAAGAAGAAAAAGGCAAAACGGTGTCGCTGGAGGCCGAAACCTACAGCCTGCTGAAAGGCAACACCCTCGTCCTCGTCTTTTCCATTCTCGTTTCTTCGATCGTCGGCCTGCTCCTCGTCCTGCTGGTGAGCCGGAACGTGCGGCGGGGGCTGCATGACGTCGTGCGGATGGCGGACGGGATCGCGGGCAAAAACCTGCTCGTGCCGGACATGGATTATTTTGAAAAGGACGAAATCGGCCGGCTCGCGGATTCCATGAACCGGATGAAGCAAAACCTGCGGGCGGTGATGGAGCAAATCACGCAAACCGCCAATCTCGTGGCGGAGGAAAGCCGGAAATTGGCCGGCGCCACCGGCCGCCTGGAAGCGGGTGGCATGGAAATGTCGGCGACGATGGAGCAGCTGTCGCAGGCGTCCATGGAGCAGGCCGGGACAAGTTCCGGTCTCGTGGAACAGATGGATCATTTTGCGGAGCAACTCACGGCCGTCGTGCATGAAAAGGAGGAGCTCGGTTCCCTTTCCCGGCGAATGTTCGCCCTGACGGAAGAAGGAAGCGCGTCGATGGCATCGTCCATCGAAAACATGGGCGTCATCGATCGGAGCATGGACGAGTCGCTCGCCCTGATGAAAGGGTTGAACGAAAAAACGGCGCGCATTTCCGAAATCATCGGCACGATCCGGGACATCTCCGACCAGACGAGCCTGCTTGCGCTCAACGCATCCATTGAGGCGGCGAGGGCGGGGGAGCACGGCCGGAGTTTTGCCGTCGTCGCGGGCAACGTGCGCAAACTGTCCGATCAGGTGCAGGCATCCGTCGAACACATCGCCGCCGTGCTCGGGGACATCCAGCGGGAGTCCGGCAACGTCGTCGTTTCCCTCGAGCGGGGGTACGGCATCGTGGCCGACGGCAAACGGCTCGTCGACCGGACGAGTGAAACGTTCGGGCGGCTTCGGGCGGAGATCGACCGGATCGGGCAGCAGATCGGCCGCATGTCGGCGTCCCTGGACGACATCCGGGACCAATCGGCCCTCATTCACCGGTTTCTCAAGGACACCACCGCGCTGTCGCGGCAGACCGCTTCCGGCATGGCGGAAGTGTCCGCCATTGCGGGACAGTTTAACGACTTCATGCGGGAAGTCGGCGACATCGCCGCCGATCTGGACCGGGAAGCCGCCAGGCTGAGCGGCATGGTCAACCAATTCCAATCGTGAGCGGAGGCTTCGACATGATCAAACGGTATTCATGGGGTTTGCTCATCCTGCGTCTGGTGCTCGGCTTCAGCTTTTTCCTGCACGGCTTCAGCAAATTCGACGGCGGCATCGAAAACACGTCCCGCTGGTTTGAAAGCCTCGGCCTGCCGGGAATTTTGGCCTACGGGGTCGCCCTGCTGGAGGTGCTCGGCGGTTTCGGCCTGATGGCAGGGCTGTTCACGCGGTTTCTCGCCTCCCTCTACATCATCGTGATGATCGTGGCCATTTACAAAGTGCGCTTTTCGGCAGGGTTTCTCATGGGCTACGAGCTGGAGACGATGTTCCTGGCCGTCAGCCTGGCGCTCGCCGTCAGCGGCGGCGGGATCTATTCGGCCGACCATGCGTTGTTTCCGTCCCGCAAGGTGCATGACGAGATGATGCAGGAACAAAACGCCCCGTCCTCCCCGTAAACGTGCGGGGAAGCGGGGCGTCCGCTTTGCTGCGCTTGTCCGGTCAGGCTTTGCTTTCCCGGGCGAGCCAGGCACAGGTCACCAGATATACGATCATGACGGCAAACGGGGTGACGAGAAACGTGGAGTCGTTCAGGGCGAATCCGGTGATCGCGGCCACGGCCACCGTGGCGACGGATTGGAAGATGTACGCCTTGCTCCGGAAAATGACCGCGAACGGCAGGAAATGGGCGCCGGTCAGCACGCCGACCGCAAACGGGACGTAATCCGGCAACTGAAACAGGACGAGGATGACGATCGGCGCGAACAACACCTGCATGCCTCCGACGACACCCGCGAGCACGCCGAGGGGGTTGCCTTTGGCCATCATGTCGAGCTTCATCATTTTGGCCACGAGTAGCCCGACCGGAAAAATGACGCCGATGCCGTACAGATACACCCACACCGTCACCGCGTGATCGAGGAAACCGGCCAGACCGGCCACCAGCCAAAACAGAACGCCCGTGAGGATCATGGGGAGTCCCCTTTTGGATGAAGATGCCAACGCCGCCGACAGTTCGCCAAATTGCTGCTCGTGATGCGTCATGCCATCTTGCTCTCCCTTTTGTGAAGAAATTGGAAACCACGGGCTTCTGATTCTCCCGCAGCATGTGACCGTTTTCGCGTTCAGACCAAGTATACACGCCCGGGCGAAGTCTGTATATACATCCCATGGAAAAAAAGACCGCCGCTTCCCGAATGCAACACGGTTGTGCCGTGATATGGTATAATAAATAAATCCTGTAAGGTTGGAGGTCATGTCCGATGAGTGATGATCGCCTTTCACGCATCGAGAATCACTTGCCCCAACTGATTGACATGGTCGCGCAAAACAACCGGGCGATCGATGAGTTGAGACGGCGCATGGATGAAATCGGGGAGCGGATGGACAAGCTGGAACGGCGGATGGACGACATCGGGGAACGGATGGAAAAGCTGGAACAGCGGCTCGATTCGGAAAGCATGATGAACGCGAAGCGCCATCTGGAAACGATGCAGAAATTCCGGCACGTGAACGCCGACATTTCGTACCTGGACGAACAGGTCGCAAGGCATGAATAGAAGGTAACGGAAGGCGACGGGGATGGTCTTCATTCTTTCCGGTTTGATGTTCGTGTTGGTTTCCGTGTTTTTTTTCCGCAGAAGCGGCGTCAAACATCCGTATTCCAAAGGCATTGCCCTCGCCATCGCCCTCTCGGCCGTGGCGACCGTCTGCCTTGCGCAAAATTACACGCAAAGCCTCATTCCGGGCGCGGAGGACGGCATCGGCATTTCCAACCGGGTGGCGTATTGGCTGATCGGCGAGGATCTTTGGTCCACGGACCGGTTCCGCGCATATTTCATGAATGCCGTTTCTGTCACGCTTGTCCTGATTGCGGCCTATCCGCTGGTGCTGTCCATGGAAGCCGCAAGGGCAAGAAGACGATAAATCGCTGAAGCAACAAGAGCGAGGACGGGCAAGGTCGCAAAGCGGCTCGGTGATGGCGTTGCTGTCCGGCCGGTTGCATCGCAGGGGACTTCGGATGATTGCGGTGCAGACGGGATTGCTTTTCGGGTGATGGCGGCGTAAGATCGTGACATCGGAACGGGGCATACCATCACACTATGACGAAAACGGCTCCCGCCGATACAATCGTATGGGCGGGAGCCTTGTTTTGTCCGGCGAGTTACGGAGGAATCGCAATGACGCATTTGTGGATCGGGGCGGCGGGCATCGCCGGCGCGCTGCTGAGATACGGTTTGGGCATGTGGATCGGAACGGCGGCCGGCGATGCGGCGTTCCCGTACGGCACGCTGGCCGCCAACCTGATCGGCTGTTTCGCGCTCGGCTGGCTTTCCCGGCGGGTTGCCGACAGCGGCCGTATATCTCCCCGGGTCTACACCGCCGTCAGCACCGGGTTGATCGGTTCATTCACCACGTATTCGACGTTCGGCGTGGAGACCGTGCAGCTGATCCGCGAGGAATTGTGGGGAAGCGCGCTCGCGTACGTCGGCATCAGCATGGCCGGCGGCTTGGCCCTGGCGGCCTTCGGCATGGCTGTTGCCGGCCGCGGGCGCGGGAGGAGGAACGGCCATGGTTGATCGGATGTGCGTGGTGCCTGGCGGCGGAAGCGGGATCCCCGCGTCTGAGCTGACGTGTGCGGCGACTGCAGGGCGCGGGAGGAGGAACGGCCATGGCTGAGATGCTGTGCGTGGCCGCCGGCGGTTTTGCGGGGGCGGTCGCCCGTTACGCGGCGAGCCGGTGGGTTTCCGCCCGCTTTCCGTCCCGTTTTCCGCTCGGCACGCTGCTTGTGAATGTGCTCGGTTCCTTCCTGCTCGGATGGATCGTCGGAGCGGGGGTGGATGAGCGGTGGGTTTTGCTGCTCGGCACGGGATTCATGGGGGCGTTTACGACCTTTTCCACGTTGAATGTTGAGATGGTAAACCTTTTTCGGAACGGAGCATGGAAAATCGGCTTGCAATATGCCGGGCTGACGCTCGTTCTCGGCATCGGCGCCGCGTGGTGCGGGCTCGCCTTGGGCATGCCGTCGTGAGGCCGGGGAACCTGGCAGTCTGGTGAGCGCTGTTGAGAAGCGGGCGGGAACTCATGGAACCGGTGACCGGATTTGCGACGCGGACGACCGGGTTCGTCCGGCGGCGGTGGTCGGGGGCCGGACGAATCATTGAAGCGCAAGGGGAGGACGTGGTCGGGTGAGGAACGAAAGTTGCGCCGGGGCATCCTTTTGAAACGGGGGCAAAATGTCTTTCCCGGCACAACAATGTTTGCGTAGACCCACCCGATGTCCGGTTGGTACACTGGACGGGTACGGAACGTGCGGAGGTCCGGCCCATGAACGAACGGAAATACATGGATTTGAAGCGGGGGGAGAAAGGGGCGATCCTCAGCATCGCCGCCTATTTGGTCCTGTCGGCCTCGAAGCTGGCGTTCGGCTTCATGGCGGATTCCCAGGCTTTGCGGGCGGACGGGTTGAACAATGCGACGGACATCCTGGCGTCCCTCGCGGTGCTGATCGGGCTCCGGTTTTCCCGGAAGCCGCCGGACCATGACCATGCGTACGGTCACTGGAAAAGCGAAGCGATCGCTTCCCTCGTGGCATCCTTCATCATGTTCGCGGTGGGTGTCCAGGTGCTGGCCGAAGGGGTGCAGTCTCTTTTTGCGGGAAGGAGCGAATCGCCCGACATTGTCGCGGGGTATTTCGGCCTTGCAGCGGCATTGTTCATGTACGGGGTGTACCGGTACAACCGGCGTCTGGCGATGAACATCAACAGCCGGTCGCTGATGGCGGCCGCGAAGGACAATCGTTCGGACGCCTGGGTGAGCGCGGGGGCGTCGGCCGGCATTTTCGGTTCCCAGCTCGACATGCCCTGGCTCGATGCGGCGGCCGCCCTGGCGGTCGGGCTTCTGATCTGCAAGACGGCGTGGGACATTTTCCGGGAATCGACCCACCAGCTGACGGACGGCTTTGACAACGACAAACTGGAGGCCTACCGGGAAACCGTGCGGGCCGTGCCCGGCGTGAAGGACATCCGCTTGATCAAAGGCCGGTATTACGGCAACAACGCCGCGGTCGACCTCGTCATCACCGTCCATGCGGACTTGACGATCCAAGAGGCGCACGACATTTCGACGTTGGTGGAAAACGCGCTGAAAGAACAGCACGGCATTTACGACGTGCACGTCCACGTGGAACCGGGGGGTGAAGAATCGGATTCGGGGTTGGCCTGAACGGGTGCAGAAAACGCAAGAACACAAGAAAACAAGAACCGCAATCGGGGGATTGGCGGCAACGTGCCGGAAGCATCCGCACCCCTGTTGCGGTTCTTTGTTTGCGCCACGGTACGCCCCGCGGCAAGTCGGGCGGGGCAATCGGATCGGCGGTCACCGTTGGATATAGGCTTCGACGACCCGCGCGGTGTTGTAGACATCCGCGTAATCGCGATGGATTCCGTAATCCTCGATGACGACGGCCGCCTTGCCGGCCGTTTCTTCGGTGTCTTTGCCGATGCCGAACATGGCTTTGGCTTCTTCGAGGTTCATGATCCTGAACCACTGCGTTCTGTCGTCGTGGGACATGATCGGAATCCTGTCCAGCGACGCCTCGTCGACGGTGAAGGACAGGAATTCGCCGTGCAGTTCGTCGGATTTGTCATAACGATAGGTGCCGCTGATCAGCGTTTTCCCCGAAAAGGACACATAGCCGGTCAAATCATCCTCAGGCCCCCGCAGATCGAAACGCACGACCTCCATTCCCGCGATGATTTGGCCTTCCTCCACATGCCGCGCATCGAAAACATTGGATCCGTTGATGATGACCGTCCGGCTGTTTTCGTCATAGTTGACCCTCGCACCAAGATTCTCCGCGACAAAGCGGACCGGGACATAGGTGCGGCCGTTGTAGTTGAGCGTAACGTATTCCGGATCCGGCTGTTTGGCCTCGTGGTTGATGACGTACTTGACCGGAAACAGCACCGCCCGGACGGCGTCGGCGGCGTGGGCGGCGGATGCCAGCAAGAGCAGCAAAACCGCCGCCAGCCATAGCGAACGTTTTGTTTTCATGATTGATCCTCTCCCAAACGTTTGATTCAACATGTCGATGGGAACCGGGGTTCCCGATGGTATTGACGACGAAGCCCGGATCATGGTTCGAATGTCCCCGTGGCCGCTCGTTCGGCTCCTGCGCCTGCGTACAGCCGGTGATGGCTGTTATGGGGCGCCAAAAAAACGGTGACCGTCCCCTGATCCCGCCGACCCGGAGATGGATCACCGCACGCAAACGGGCGATTTCGGGAACCGGGGCGCATTGGCGTGATCCCTACAGCAAAAGCAACAGCGTCACCGCAGCCCCGCCGACGTACCACCAGAACGCTTTTTCTTTCGGGCAGGAAAGCCGTTTGAACATAACGCTCTCACTCCTTCGCATTCCATTCTTTTCCTGTATTGTACAAAATGCGGGGGACAAGGGGAATCCGTACACACCGGGCGCCGGTTTCCCGTCCCTCTTTTTTACGCGGTTTCGGCCGTTTTCGATTCCATGACTTTTTTGTTCTCAAAATTTGTCGAATGTACTATGATTATTTACTGTCGGCTCCCGCGTGCCCGGACGACGGCGCACGGGTTTTCGCGGGAGAAATGCGAGAAGTGCGCTCGGCTTTTTCAAACCAAACCCAGGGAGAAACCGCCCGGTCTTGCGCCAAACAACCGTCGACGGTACCCGGCAAACGGAGTGACCTTACAACCGCCATGAGCCCGGAATGGACCACGCTTGCGGCAATTATCCTTTTTGTACTTACCCTTGTTTTGGTGATTTGGCAGCCCAGGGGCCTCAACATCGGCTGGACCGCCCTCGGCGGAGCGGTGCTCGCCCTCCTGCTCGGCGTCGTATCCCTGCCGGATGTTTGGGAAGTGACGGGCATCGTCTGGAACGCGACGCTGTCGCTGCTCGGCATCATCCTCATTTCGCTCATTCTGGACGAGATCGGCTTTTTCGAATGGGCGGCGCTGCACATGGCCCGGCTCGCCGGCGGCAACGGCAGGCTGATGTTCGTCCTGATCATCCTGCTCGGCGCCGCGGTGTCCGCCTTCTTCTCCAACGACGGCGGCGTGCTGATCATGACGCCGATCGTGCTGGCGATGATGCGGTCGCTCAAGTTCGAGGACCGCTGGATATTGCCCTTCGTCATGGCGAGCGGCTTCATCGCCGACGCGACGAGCCTGCCGCTGGTGATCAGCAATCTGGTGAACATTTTGTCGGCGGACTTTTTTGGCATCGGATTTTCCGAATACGCCCTGCACATGTTCGTGCCGAATCTGGTGGCGCTCGCCGCCGGCATGCTCGTCCTGTACGCGTTCTACCGGAAGCACATTCCGTCCGTCTATGACGCTTCCGTCGTGAAATCGCCGCGGGATGCGATCCGGGACGTGAAACTGTTCCGTTTCTCCTGGGTCATCCTCGGGGTGCTGTGCCTCGGTTTTCTGGCCGGTGAATGGCTGTCGATTCCGGTGTCGTTCATCATCGGCGCCGCAGCCCTCGTGTTCCTCGCCGTCACGATGCGAAACCGGGCGGTGCGGACCCGCCAGGTCGTCAAAGCGGCGCCGTGGCACATCGTCATTTTTTCCATCGGGATGTACGTGGTTGTCTACGGGTTGCAAAATGTCGGGCTCACGCGGCTGCTCGGCGGATTGGTGGAGGGCATCGCGGAACACGGCCTGTATGCGGCGACGGTCGGCATGGGGTTCATCGCAGCGGCGCTGTCCTCCGTCATGAACAATTTGCCGACGGTGATGATCAACGCCCTGGCCATCGACTCCGTCAGCACGACAGACGCCGTGCGGGAAGCCCTCGTCTATGCCAACGCCATCGGTTCCGATCTCGGTCCGAAAATGACGCCCATCGGCTCGCTGGCCACCCTGCTCTGGCTGCACGCCCTGAACCGCAAGGACATCAAAATCACCTGGGGCTACTACATGAAGGCGGGCATCATCCTGACGGTGCCGACGCTGTTCATGACGCTGACCGGGCTGTACGCCTGGCTGCTGCTCACGGGCTGACGTCTCCCGGCGGCATGGCAACCATCCAAAAAACATCGACGGTCGAAGAGGGGCTTCGGCCGTTCTTTTTTTGGTTCCGAAAAAAAAGCGACAAACCTCGCGCAAACGACATTGACCATTTCGGGAATTGACTTTAAACTACCGGTAAGCTGGTATAGACAACTATCCAACTACTCCTTGGTCGGGAGGTTCACCATGCGTGATCGGAAGTGGATGATCGACAAGAACAGTGTCATTCCGCTGTATCATCAGGTGAAGGAATACGTGAGGAGCCAGATCGCATGCGGAGTGTATCGCGTCAATGAGATGATCCCTTCGGAACGGGAATTGTCCGAGCTGTTTGAAATCAACCGCCTCACCGTCCGCCAGGCGATCAACGAACTGGTCAACGAAGGCCAGCTGTTCCGGCAAAGAGGCGTCGGCACCTTCGTGTCCGCGCCGAAAATCGAGCAGCCGTTGACCCGCCTGACCAATTTTACGAATGACATGCTCAGCCGGGGCATCGTGCCCGGAGCGCAGGTCGTCTCCATGAACGTCATCCCGGCGGGACCGCATGTGGCTTCCCGGCTGCAGATCGATCCGGAGGAGGAAGTGCTTGAATTGATCCGGGTCAGAACGGCGGACGGGGAGCCGATGGCATTGGAGCATTGCTTTCTCGTCTACGGGATCGCCAAAGCCATCTGCGGTATGAACATGGAAAACGCATCCCTTTACGAAACCTTGGAAAACGTCTGCGGCATCCGGTTCGCCAAAGCCGTGCAAACGATCGAAATTGCCGCCATCCGTCCGGAAGACGCAGCGCTGCTCGATATCGACGCCAGGGACCCCGTCATGAAAATCGAGCGCACCACCTACGCCCACAATCTCGACACGCCGCTGGAGTACGTCCGTTCCTGCTACAGGGCGGATCGCTACAAATTCATCATCGAAATGCAGGTTTGATATCCAATGTTTGACCAACCTTAATGCTTCGCGACCTGAAAGGAGAGAAACCATCCATGTTGGCACACGAATATTTTGACCGGTTGATCGAAATCATGCAGGAAATCAAACAGCACGAAACCGCGTCCATCCAACAGGCCGCCGAATGGATTGCCGATTCCATCGCCGCCGACGGGCTCGTTCACCTGTTTGGCTGCGGGCATTCCCATTTGCTCGCGGAAGACGTGTTTTACCGGGCGGGCGGCATCGTGCCGGTGAACGCCATTCTGGAGTCCAGCACCATGCTCCACGAAGGGGCGGTCAAAAGCTCGATGGTCGAGCGGATGACCGGCTACGCGTCCTTGATTCTCGACAACTATTCGGTCAAGCCGGGGGAAGTCATGATCGTCATCTCCACCTCGGGCATCAACTCCCTGCCCGTGGAAATGGCGATGGCCGCCAAGGCGAAAGGGCTCAAGGTGGTGGTCATCAGTTCCTCGGCCTATCTGACGACGGCATCGCGCCATCCGTCCGGCAAGCGGCTGCAGGATGTCGCGGACCTCGTCATCGACAACCATGTGCCCCGCGGCGACGCCCTCGTGCAGGTTCCGGGGTCGGCGGTGAAAATGGCTTCCAGCTCCACGGTGGCGGGCAGTCTGATTTTGAACATGATCATGACGACCGTTGCGGAAGGATTGATCGCGCGGGGCGTTGAACCGCCGATCTATGTCAGCGGCAACCTTCCGGGCGGATTTGAACAGAACATGGCCTACATCGAGAAGTACCGGGGACGCATCAAGCACCTGTAAGGAAGCGCATTTGGAAGGTGCGCCTGCAAGACGGCAGGCGGAACATTCATGCGAAACAGGGGGAGAGTCGGGCGGTGTCCGAAAAGCGGTTTGTCATGGGGGTCGATGTCGGATCGACGGCCGTGAAGGCGGTGGCTCTTTCGGAACGGGGTGACGTTGCCGCAGAAGCCTCCGTCACCTGCGGGACGGTTTCGCCAAGGCCGGGGTGGGTGGAACAAGACCCGGATGTCTGGTGGCAGGCGGCCGTCACGGCCATTCGGAACTGCCTGCGGCAAGTGCCGGCGGACGGCATCGAAGCCGTTTCCTTCTCGGGGCACATGAGCGCCACGGTGCTCGTTGACGGCGACGGGAATCCCGTCATGCCGAGCATCATGATCGCCGATACGCGGTCGAGGGAGGAGACGAGGCGGCTCCGGGAAACGATGTTGCCGCGCATCCTCGCCATGACGGGCAACGAACCGCTTGACGCGTTCGCGCTGGCGAAACTGCTCTGGATCCGGCGCCACCGCCCCGACGCCATGGAGAAAGCGAAGCTGCTCCTGTTTCCGAAGGATTACATCCGGTTCCGGCTGACCGGCCTGCCGGGAACGGATCCGACCGATGCGGGCAACAGCCAGATGTACCATTTCCTGAACAAAGGCTGGGATTACGGGCTGCTTGCCGATCTGGGCCTGGACCGGCATCTGCTGCCGGAGTTGCATCGGTCCGATGCCGTCGTAGGTCGCGTGCATCGCGAGGCTGCCGGATGGACCGGCCTTCCGGAGGGGACGCCCGTCGTCACGGGTGCGGCGGACATGGCCTGCAGCCAAATCGGCACGGGCGCCGTCGCGGAAGGGACGCTCGCCATCACGCTCAGCACGTCGGCTCAGGTGGTCATGCGCGTGCCTTCGCTCCGGACCGGTTCACCGGGCAAAATCACGTTCCATCCTTCCGCCGTTCCGGACACGTTTTATGCGATGGGATCGATGTTTTCGGGCGGGCTGGGCGTGGAATGGGGATACCGGTTTTTGTCGGGCAAGGAGAAGCTGGAGGAAGGCGATTTCCAAGCGATCAACGGGCTTTGCCGGGAAATGGCGTGCATCCCGCCGGGGAGCGAAGGGCTGATGTTTTTGCCGTTTTTGACCGGCAGCGGCACCCCCTATTATGATGCCATGGACAAAGCGTCCTGGCTGGGGCTGTCGACGGGCCAGAGCAAGGCGCTCATGCTCCATTCGATCCTGGAGGGGATCTCCTTCAACATTCGCGAGAACGTCGAAATGTTCGAGAGCGACGGTCACCGCATCGGGCGGATCCATCTGGGCGGCGGGGGGAGCAACAATCCGGTTTGGTGCCGGATGATCGCCCATGTGCTCGGCAAGGATATCCGCCTGCTCACGGTCCGCAATGCTTCCGCGATCGGGGCCGCCATTCTGGCGGGAACCGGCACCGGATTTTTTCCTTCGTTGGAAGAAGCGGCCGCAAGGGCGGTCAAAACGGGGGAGACATTCGTCCCCGACCGGGAAAAACATGGCCGGTACAACCGCCTGTACCGGCATTACCGCAAGATTTACCGCGCTTTGAACGCCCATTATCATGAATGGGCAGCCGATTCGACAACGGAAGTCGATTAATCGCGCATTTTGATCGGGATTGCCGGCGGCCGCGCCTTGACGATGGGCCGCGATCTCCTTCATAATGGAAACAGGCATATTACCCACCCGTTATGAAAAAATTCGCGCGGGTGGGCATTTTCGTCGCTCCGAAGGGCTGGGAGACCACTTTCCGTGACACACGAGATGACCAACGAAGAGTTGAACCGAATAGCCGGCAAAGTGTTCGAGGCTCTCGATGAAGGCATCATGGTGACCGACGACTCGCAGACGATCGTTTACGTCAACAAGGCGTTTACACGTTTGACGGGGTATTCGCTCGAAGACGTGGTTGGCAAAACCCCGCGCCTGCTCAGTTCGGGCCGGCATACCCCCGAGTTTTACCGGGAGATGTGGGACAGAATCCGCAGTACGGGCTCCTGGGCGGGGGAAATCTGCAACCGGAGAAAGAGCGGCGAAATGTATGTGGAAGAACTGTCCATCACCCGCGTGACGGACGATGACGGTCAAACCACCCATTATGTCGGAATGTTTCGGGACATCACCGTCCGCAAAAACCTGGAAGCGAAAATTCGCCACCTGGCCTTGCACGATTTGCTGACCGGATTGCCGAACCGCTTTTTGTTGCAGGAGCGGTTGAGCGAGGCGATTTCGGAAGCCCGGAAAACCGGCAGCCTTGTTGGCATTTTTTACATTGATTTGGACCGGTTTAAAAACGTCAACGACAATCTCGGCCATCACATCGGCGACGGGCTGTTGAAGCAGGCGTCGGAACGCATCCGGCAATGCCTGGAAGAGCGCCACACGATCGCCCGCCTCGGCGGCGACGAGCTGGTGGTGGTGCTGCCCGGCATGACCTGCCGTGAAGATTGTGCCCGCATTGCCGAACGGATCATCGCCCTGTTCGAACAGCCGTTCATCATTGAAGGGCACGAACTGGCCGTGACGTGCAGCATTGGGATCAGCCTTTATCCGGAACACGGGGACAAGGGCGAGGAGCTCGTCAGACGGGCGGACCATGCGTTGTACGAGGTCAAGAATGCGGGCAGGAACAGCTACCGTTTCTATTGCCGAAATGCCGAAAATTGCGGTTCGGAGTGAGCCGTCGGCCGTTGTGTGATGATCCCGTGTTACCCGTTCATGGCATACGCATGCCTTCGGCGGTTTTGCCGCCGGAGGCTTTTTTTGTGCCTGTTGGATGATCTTTCGAGGATTTTGCGCGGCGTCCATGCGGCGCCGGTTTCCGGCTTTGCGTGGCATAACCGTCGTATTCCCGCCATACCGTGTTAAGTAAGGAATTCACGGATGGGGGAAAGAAGCGTGCAATTTTATTACGGCCATCAAATGCCGCTCAGGGTGTTGGACGAAGCGGAATTTTGGAAACTGCAGGAAGCCGAGCACACCGTCGTCATCCGGGAGGCGTTCGGCGGGCTGGAACCGGTTTTTGTCGATGCGCTCAAACAGTGGGAACAGGTGCTCACCGCCACACACCAGAAAGTGGTCAGCTACATCGAGAGCGTCATCCGCAGCCCGTACGTATATCCCCAGCTGTATCAGCAGGTGCTCCAGCTGGTGCAGTATTGCCTGGAGGAAAGCATGGCCTTCATCGAATTTGTCCGCCGGATCAAGGTCGAAAGCAACGCGGTGAAGGATAATCCGATCGCCCAGACGATTCTGGATCACATCATCCGGGAGTCGGAATATTTCATCGGCATCGCCCGGGTCATTTTGTACGGGAACGCGGCGGGTTGAGAAGGTTGGCGGGTGGAATGGCTATTTCGGGTTGGGCAAGTTGGCATGCGGAACGGGCGTCAGGTTCGATCCATCGCTCCGCGGAAGCGAAGGAAGGCGGTTTGGCGGTTTGCCGGCCGCCTTTTTTGTGTAAGACAAAAGGCTTTGTCGGGGTTTGGCGGGTGCTGCGCAGGTGTGGCGAGTCTGAGAGCCGAATTTTTCGTCTCTCGGCAGGTGCAGCGCACGTTCGGCGAGCCTGAGAGACGGTTTTTTCGTCTCTCGGCAGGTGTAACGCACGTCCGGTGTGCCTGAGAGACGGTTTTTCCGTCTCTCAACAGGTATAACGCACGTCCGGCGAACCTGAGAGACGGTTTTTTCGTCTCTCTGCGGGTGCTGCGCAGGTGTGGCAAGTCTGAGAGACGAATTTTTCGTCTCTCGGCAGGTGTAACGCACGTCCGGCGAGCCTGAGAGACGGTTTTTTCGTCTCTCGGCAGGTGTAACGCACGTCCGGCGAGCCTGAGAGACGGTTTTTTCGTCTCTCGGCAGGTGCAGCGCACGTTCGGCGTGCCTGAGAGCCGGTTTTTTCGTCTCTCGGCAGGTGCAGCGCACGTCCGGCGAGCCTGAGAGACGGTTTTTTCGTCTCTCGGCAGGTGTAACGCACGTCCGGCGTGCCTGAGAGCCGGTTTTTTCGTCTCTCGGCGGATGCTGCGCACGTCCGGCGAACCTGAGAGACGGTTTTTTCGTCTCTCGGCAGGTGCAGCGCACGTCCGGCGAGCCTGAGAGACGATTTTTCCGTCTCTCGGCAGACTTGTGCTTCGATCGTGCCAAAGAATCGTTTGCGTGACGTCTTGCAACCGGATGCGGCGGCTTTATGGCAGCCGGACGGCCCTTTTCGCCCCTGCCGGTATGCTCTGCGTTTTTTCGGTATAATGGAGCCAATCACATCTTTTTTGGAAAAGGGGTTGCCACCATGTCATCACTGCCGGTATCCGTTTTGAATTTGGCCCCGATTCGCGAAGGACAGGGCCCGCGGGACGCCATCCGGTCCGCCGTTGAACTGGCGCAGGCCGTCGAAAAAATGGGCTATGTCCGCTACTGGATCGCCGAACATCACAACACCCCGACGCTGGTGAGCACGGCGACGGTGGTTCTCATCCAACATGTGCTGGAACGGACGAACACGATTCGCGTCGGTTCCGGAGGCGTCATGCTGCCGAACCATTCGCCGCTCATCGTCGCGGAGCAATTCGGCACGCTGGCGGTGCTGTATCCGGATCGTGTCGACCTCGGCCTCGGCCGCGCGCCCGGCACCGACATGCGGACGGCCAATGCGATTCGCCGAAACCGCCACGAAGCGGTGTACACGTTCCCGGACGAGGTGCGGGACTTGCTGCGTTACTTCGGACCGCCGGAGGTGCAGACGGACGTTCAGGCTTACCCGGCCGTCGGCACGGGGGTGCCGTTGTACATTTTGGGCTCAACCACCGACTCTGCGGAACTCGCGGCCTATCTCGGCTTGCCGTATGCCTTCGCGGCGCATTTTGCCCCGGAACAGACGGAAGCCGCCATCCGTATCTACCGCAGCAAATTCCGTCCGTCGGAATATCTGGAGAAACCGCACATGATCGTCTGCCTGAACGTGGTGGCGGCGGAAACGGACGAGGAAGCGCAATTCGAGCTGTCGACGGCCAAGCAATTTTTCCTGAACGTGGTGCGCGGCCGGAGCCAGCTGCTGCAACCGCCGGTGGAGGAAGAGGCAATCGGCTTGAGCCCGCTGGAACGGGCCGCCCTGGACGCGCGCATGAGCATGATGCTCATCGGCAGCCGGGAAACGGTACGGAAGCGGCTGGAGGCGTTTCTCGAGCGGTACGAGGCGGACGAAATCATGGCGGTGACGTACATTTTCGATCCGGCCAGGCAAATCCGGTCGTACGAGCTGTTCAAGGAGGCGGCGGATGCCATCCGCAGGTGAATCATGCGGTGAACCATGCCGCTGTTGCGATTTTTTGGCGCCCGGCAGACGAACGCGTCCGGCAAGCCCGTCTTCGTTCATGGCGGGATGCGGACGCGGTGATCGTCCCGATCCGGAGCGCCTTTTTCAGTACCGGTCCCATTTCACCGTCCACTCGAGGATGAGGGACACGAGCACCCCGACGATAAAGCCGTTCGCAAGGAGCGGCTGCACGAGGGCCGGCAAACCGGCCAGGAGGTTGCCGTCCACCGACATGAGGGCGATGCCGAGCAGGATGGGGAGCGCCAGGCGATGGATGGTGACGGCGTTGAACGCCATGCCCCGGATTTCGCGCAGGCACGCGTTGAACAGTTGCAGGTAGGCGGCAAACAGCACGGCATTGCCCACCGTCACCGGCAGTCCGCTCATGAATCCGCCCAGCACCGGGACAAGCCCGAGCACGACCATGAGCCCTCCTGCGATGAGGAACGGCCGCCGGTCGAAAATGCGGGTCGTTTCCAGAAAGCCGACGGACGAGGAAAAAGGCGCGTAAGGCACGAGCCCGAGCACGGCGGAGACGAAGGAATAGCCGCCGGTGAGCACATAGGAGCGGTTGAGCTGCTTCGGCGTCACCGTTTCCCCGAACAGCCCGGCCACCGCCCGGGTGGCGGCGATGTTGTTGCTCAGGTTGATGATGGCCGCCAGGAACGTGGCCGCAATGATGCTGACGTTCAGGTTGGGAGCGCCGAGCGGAAACAGCGGCAGGCGGAAATCGTCCAGCTTGACGCCGGAGGCCGGCGCCGGACCGAAGAGCAGGACATAAACCGTCCACCCGGCGACGATGCCGATCAGGATGGAAAAGTTGCCGACGGCGGGCCTGGCCTTGATGCGGATCAACATGACAAATAGCGCCACCGCGAAGGAAAACAGGGTGACCGGCACGTGCAGGGTGCCGTCCGCATTCACCTGGATCATCCCGTCAAAAAAGATAAATACGAGCTGGAACATGAGCAAAAACAGATAGACCGCCATGACCATCGGCGTGAATATTTTCTCCAGCACGGCCAGCAGGTTGAAGGCGGCCAGCACCGCGGATACCGCGCCGGCCAGGAGCAGGCCCGCGGCAATGCCGCCGCCGATGTCCGCCAGCGACATGCCAAGCGCTTCGCTCGTCGCGCACAAATTCAGCATGAATCCCCACATGATGCCCGAATGGCCTTCCATCATCGGGTAGCGATGCCCCCACAGCCCCTGCAGGACACAGGCGATCCCGGTGAAGATGAGGGAACTGCGGATGATGCCGGCCACGGTTTCCGGCGGAAGGCCGAAGGCGGTGCCGATGGAGATCGGCACGACGATGGTGTTGGCAAAAATGAAAAACAGCCATTGCAGCGATCCGAATGCGGTTGTCCAAGCCGATGTCGTCACGGGTTTAATCACGGGCTCACCTTATTTCACGTTATGGTTGGCCTTGGCTGGCAATCGTTCATTATACCATCCGGGCAACGATCCGATCAAAAGCAGAGGGGACCGCTCCGGAGATGCAGCTGCGAGCGCGGGGTTTGACGGGAAAGGGACAGCAAGATTGCGCCGCAACGCGCCCATGTGCTAAACTGGAACCATCACATGCCAGAGGTGATCCGGAACATGCGCATTCTTGCCTAAGATCGTGAACATAAAACAGGTTCGTTTTATTCGCGATTTTGTGCAAGAAAGTTGCGCTTTGTTCCGCTCTGCCCATATTCGGAATTCCGGCTTGGCCGCCATCGGCGTGTCACGCGCGCCCCATCGGGGAGGCGTGTCGTGAACGTGCCGCGGCGGGCTCGTTCATCCACCGATGCCGGAACCATCCTTTATTGGACGCAAACCGCGGGAAAGGCAACTTTCTTGCGGTTTTCCTTTTTGATCCGGGAGGGATGATTCATGGCATTGATCAACGTGCAGAACCTGACCTTCGCCCATGAAGGCAGTTACGACCCCATTTTTGTAAACGTCAGCTTCCAGATCGACACGGACTGGAAACTCGGCTTTACCGGCCGCAACGGAAGGGGCAAAACCACCTTCCTTCACCTGCTCATGGGCAAATACGAATACGGCGGCACCATCACGTCGAGCGTGTCCTTCGACTATTTCCCTTTTCCGGTGGCGGACGAAGACGCCCTGACGCTGGAGGTGGCGCAATCCGTCGTGCCACAGGCGGAAACGTGGCAAATCTTGCGGGAACTCACCCAATTGGACGTTGCGGAAGATGCGCTGTACCGGCCTTTTTCCACCTTGTCCAACGGGGAGCGGACGAAGGTGCTGATTGCGGCGCTTTTTCTCAAAGAAGACCATTTCCTGCTCATCGACGAACCGACCAACCATCTGGACATGGCGGCCCGCGAGGTGGTGAGCAACTATCTCCGCGGCAAAAAAGGCTTCATCCTCGTCTCCCACGACCGGGCGTTCCTCGACAACTGCATCGACCACATCCTGTCCATCAACCGGACGAACATCGAGGTGCAAAAAGGGAACTTTTCGAGCTGGTGGTGGAACAAGGAGAAGCGGGACGAGCGGGAGATGGCGGAAAACGAACGGTTGCGCAAGGAAATCCGCCGTCTCTCCGAAGCGGCGCGCCGGACGGGCGAATGGTCGGACATGGTGGAGCGGTCGAAGATCGGGGCCTATGACAAAGGTTACGTGGGCCACAAGGCGGCCAAAATGATGAAGCGGTCCAAATCCATCGAGCGGCGGCAGCAAAAGGCGATCGAGGAGCGCTCCGGCCTGTTGAAAGACATCGAAACGGCGGAATCGCTGAAAATCCGGCAGGTGCCCTACCACAAGAGCCGATTGGCGGAATTGGACAAGGTGTCGATCGTGTATGACGGCAGGGCCGTGTGCCGGGATGTCAGCTTTGCCATTGAGCGGGGTGACCGGATTGCCCTCATGGGACCGAACGGTTCGGGGAAATCGAGCCTCCTGAAATTGTTGGTCGGGGAGGCGGTTCCCCATACCGGAGAAGTGCGGCGGGGAAGCGGGCTCGTCGTGTCGTACGTGCCCCAGGATGCCTCGGGGCTGCGGGGCAACCTGACCGAATATGCCCGCCGGCACGGCATCGACGAGACGTTGTTCAAGGCGATTCTGCGCAAACTGGACTTTGCCCGGGTGCAGTTTGAGAAGGACATGTCGAGCTACAGCGCCGGGCAGAAGAAAAAGGTGCTGATCGCCCGCAGCCTGTGCGAGGAGGCGCATTTGCACGTCTGGGACGAACCGCTCAATTACATCGACGTCATCTCCCGCATGCAGATCGAGGAACTGTTGCTCGAATACCAGCCGACCATGCTGTTTGTCGAGCACGACCGGACGTTTTGCGAGCGGATGGCGACGAAAACCGTCGAGTTGCCGGGATGAAGGATGAAGCCGAACTGCGGGAACGATCAGGGCGCGCTCCATCAGCATCACCGGCCGAGTAACGGCAATGGCAAAATGGGCCTTCGCGGCGTCAATCGCTTCGGAGGCCTCTCGTTTGATCAGCCATCAGGGTGCCGCCAACCGCCGAATGGGCAAAAGGAAGCAGGATTTGTTAAAATTCATGGAAGACCCCAATTTTCGCGTTGCAAAAAGAAGGAGCGACTCCCGTGCGCATCGTTGCATTGATCGTGTTCATGGCCATTTACGGCGGACTGTCGTTTTTGTTGGGATGGAGCATCAAAGCGTGGCTTGTCGGCCTGGGCGTGTTCCGGTGGGAGCCGGTTTACTGGGCCCTGTATTTCCTGGTGGCCTTCAGCCCGATTATCGGCCGTCTGCACCGCTTTTTCCGTCCCGTGGCGGTGATCGGCAACGTGTACTTTTTCCTGTTCGAGTACGGGCTCTTGCTTGCCATTCCCGGCGCGCTGATCGTCCGGTTCACGCCCCTGGATGCGGGGGTTGTCGGAACCGCGGTCGCGCTCGTCTTGTTCTTGCTGGCCGCGGCGGGGTGGTTTTATGCCCATTCGCCGGTGAGACGACGGCTCGTCCTGCACGTCGCCAAGCCGGGGCGTGTGCGGTCGCTGCGCATCGCCATGGCTTCGGATTTTCACGTCGGCATCATGAGCGGCAAGCGCCACCTCCAGGCGTTCGTGGACGGCGTCAATGCGATCAAGCCCGATTTGGTGCTGCTCGCCGGCGATATCGTGGACGACGACGCGAACTGGTTCATGCGCAGGAAAATGGGGGACATCCTCGGGCAGTTGAACGCGAAGCACGGCGTGTACGGCATTCTCGGCAACCATGAATATTACGGCGGGCAAATCCCCGAAGTGGTGGAGGAACTGGCCCGCAACGGCATTCGCGTGCTGCGGGACGAGACGGTGCTCGTGGACGACTGGATCCATCTGACCGGGCGGGAGGACGTCACCAACCGGAACCGGAAACCGCTGCAGGCATTGAAACGGGAAGCGGGGCTGGAAACGGAGCCCGTCGTCACGGACGGATCGGGCGCGGAATCCATTGGCACGCACGGTCCGGGAATGGCGGCCGCCCCGGGAACGGAACCCGTTCGTACGGACGCTCCGGGAACGGCAGGCAGTCAGGGGGCGGAATCCGGTGGTGCCGACGACCCGGGAACGGGTGCCGGACGGCGGGGCACGGCGGGGCTCTGGATCGTCATGAACCATACCCCGGACGATTTGGCGACGCCGGCCGAAACGGGCGTCGACCTGCACGTGTCCGGGCACACCCACCGGGGACAACTGTGGCCGAACCACTGGATCACCCGCCGCATTTTTGAACTGGATTACGGATACAAACGAAAGAAAGACATGCACGCCGTCGTCTCCAGCGGGTACGGGTATTGGGGCCCGCCGTTCCGCACCGGTTCGCGGTCGGAATGGTGGGACATCGAGCTCGTGTTTTTGCCGGAGCACGGGGCGGAAGGATCGGCGGAAGGGAGGGCGGAAGCCGGCATGAAACGCAAGGCGGTGGTCGCGGGCGCGACGGGGCTGGTCGGCTCGGAACTGGTGCGGCAGTTGCTCGAAGATGAGGCGTACGGCACGGTCGTTTCCCTCGTCCGGCGCAAGACGGGGCATGCCCATCCGAAATTGCGGGAAATCATCACGGACTACCGGGCGCTGGTTGCCGGGAACGGAGAGCCGACGGCGGACGGGCTCGACCTGGCCGGAGCGGACGTGTTCTGCGCGCTTGGCACGACCATCAAGAAGGCCGGCACGCAGGCGGCGTTCCGCGAAGTGGATTACGACTATCCGCTCGCTTTGGGAAGGCTGGCGAAGGCGCAAGGGGCGGCGCGGTTCCTGATCGTGACTTCCCTCGGCGCCGATCCGGCTTCACGCATTTTCTATTCCCGGGTGAAAGGGGAAGTGGAGGAGGCGCTCCGGCAACTCGAACTGCCGGCGCTTGATCTGTTCCGCCCGTCGCTCCTGCTCGGCAAGCGGCAAGAATTCCGTTTCGGCGAACGGGTGGCGGCCGCGATCATGCCCTGGTTTTCGGCCCTGCTCGGAAAATATCGTCCCGTCCACGCGAGGGAAGTCGCGGCGGCGATGATCCGGGCGGCGAAGTCCGGCGGGACGGGCGTCCGCGTCCACGAGTCGCACCGCATTCGGGAACTGGCGGGAGAGGAGAAGGCAAGCGGATGAACAAAGGATGGCTGTACGTGGGGATTGGCGCCGTTTTTGAAGTATGCTGGGTGGTCGGGTTCAAGCATGCGCACGGCCTCCTGGCCTGGTCGGGCACGCTTGCCGCGGTGGTGCTTTCCTTCCTGTTTCTCGTCTGGGCGGCCGACGCGATCCCGACGGGCACCGCCTACGCCGTGTTCACCGGCCTCGGCACGCTGGGAACGGTGGTGCTGGAGATGACGGTGTTCGGGGAACCTTTTCGCCTGGTGAAGGTGCTCCTCATTGCGCTGCTTCTCGCGGGCGTAATCGGACTCAAGGCGGTGACCGGCGGGATGCGGGAACCGGAGGCTGGCGGGAACTCCCCGAACCATGCGCCGAATCCGGCCGGACGGGAAGGCGGTGATGCCTGATGGCGTGGATCGTGCTCATGCTGGCGGGGGTCTGCGAAACGGTCGGGGTCATCGGCATGAACATGATGAACAGGAAGCGGGACGCCGGATCGGTGGCGGTTTTCCTGATCGGATTCACGCTCAGCTTCGTGCTGCTCAGCATCGCCATGCGATCGCTGCCGATGGGCACCGCCTACGCGGTATGGACGGGGATCGGCACCGTCGGCTCGGTGTTGGCCGGTATTGTGTTCTACGGGGAATCCCGCGACTGGCGGCGCATGCTGTTCATGGCGATGGTCATCTGCGCCGTCGTCGGATTGAAGCTGGTGGAGTGATCGCATGTCTGGCATGACCGTCAAGTCTTTCGAACCGATCGTTGATGATCGCACGAAAGTGCTCATCCTCGGCACGATGCCGAGCCAAATTTCCCTCGCCCAAGGGCAATACTACGCCAACCCGCGCAACGCCTTCTGGCGCATCATCCACGGGCTGTTCGGCAGCCATCCGGAAGCCGGATACGCGGAACGGACGGCGTTCCTGCTGGATCGGCGGATCGGGCTGTGGGACGTGCTGGCCAGCTGCCGGCGGGAAGGCAGCAGCGACGCGAGCATCCGGGATCCCGTGCCGAATGATTTTCCGCGGTTGTTTGCCCGGTACCCGGCCATCGAGGCGGTGTTTTTCAACGGGGGAACGGCGGAAGCCCTGTTTCGCCGTTTCGTTTTGGACAAGGTGCCGCTGAAGGACGGCCTTGTGTTCCAACGCCTGCCGTCCACCAGCCCGGCCCATGCGATCCCGTTTGAGAAGAAGCTGGAAGCGTGGAAGGTGATAGTAAACGTCATTAATCGTTAACCATGGTAATGGCGAATGATGATGTGAATAAGTGGACGTCATTCTTGCGAGAAATTTTCTCATGAATAAAGAAAAGACGAAGTGATATTCAATAATAATCAAAAAAACCATGAGAAATTTACTCAAATCCACGCTGGTTTTTTCCATAATTTTGCTTATAATGAATACTGAAGGTGCATCACAAGAAAGAGGGGTTTCCCATGCTCATTCAGTTCAGTGTCCAAAATTTTAAGTCGTTCAAATCGGGCATCACCCTGTCAATGGAAGCAGAACCGATCACCGAGCATGCGGAAACACATGTGTTTGTTGCCGGCAAACGGAAGCTATTGAAGTCCGCTCTCATTTACGGCGCAAATGCCAGCGGAAAAAGCAACTTGATCAACGCCATTGAATTCATGCGAAAATTTGTATTGGATTCGGTAAAATATTCGAACTTTACGGATGATATTGAGGTTGTACCTTTTCGTCTCCATACAGAAACAGAGCATCAACCCTCCATTTTTGAGGCCGTTTTTCAGTTGGGAGCGAGAACTTATCGCTATGGCTTCAGTGTGAACATGTTTTCAGTTCAAGAAGAATGGTTGTACCAAGACGGAAAATTGCTTTTTGAACGTGACAAGTGGGAAATTCAGTGCCAATTTGAAGAAGGAAAAGGGTTAGAGAAGAGAACGAGACACAATGCCCTCTTTCTGTCCGTTGTTGCGAATTTCAATGGGGAGATTTCCCAAAAAATTCAGTCGTGGTTCAAGAACGTACGGATCATCTCGGATCCGCATAAAGTTTTGATCGATGTCACCTTTGAGATGCTGAAATATCCGGATGAAAAAGCAAAGATCCTCAAGCTGTTGGAAATTGCCGATTTCGGGATTGAGGACTTGGAAGTTGAAGCGTTTACCCTGGACTCTTTGGAAGTTAAAGAGAAACTGAGCAAGTACAATTATGGAATGATACCAAGATTCACGAGTATATACAGTCACCGTGTTCAATTCGACGAACAGGGTTTCCCTTCAGGCAAGATCAAATTTAGTATTGATAGTTCAGAGTCTGCGGGAACCAGAAAATTTCTTGCAATGCTCGGTTTGATCCTGAATGTTTTGAATGAGGGCGGTGTCATGGTCATTGATGAATTGGACAACAGCTTGCATCCCAAATTGACACGGGAAATTGTCAAAATGTTCAATTCCTATGACATGAACAAAACCAATGCCCAATTGATTGGCTCTACCCACGACATCCAAACACTCAACAGGAAATTGCTTCGCCGAGATCAAATCTGGTTTGTTGAGAAAGATCGTTACGGCGCGTCGACCTTGTATTCTCTGGCGGATATTCGGGATGAGCATGACAACCGGATAAGAAAAGACGCGTCTTACGATAAAGACTACATGCTAGGCAAATATGGCGCCATTCCGCATTTTGGATCATGGTCCCTGGCATTGGGGGATGACCATGGGGAAACATGAACACTTCATCCAAAAACGAGCCAATAGACAAATCCGATTGATCAGGGACAGGTTTTTGATCGTTTGTGAGGGGAGAAGAACTGAGCCGAATTACTTCAAAAGTTTTCCGATAAAGAAAGCATAGAACTGAGGATACTTGGGGAAGGAAAGAACACGGACAGCTTGGTGAGAGAGGCAATCGGGTTAAAAAGGGATGCCGAGAAGACGGGCAAGCCATATAACCAGGTTTGGGTCGTCTTTGACCGTGACAATTTCCCGGAACGGAACTTCAGAGAAGCCTTGCGATTATGCAACAAAGAAAAAATCGGATTTGCCGTGTCGAATGAGGCCTTCGAACTTTGGTATCTTTTGCATTATGACTATGTCATCGCGGGCTTAGCCAGATCCCAATATGCCGAAAAACTTTCAGACCGGATGGGAAAAACCTATATCAAGAATGATGCCGGTATGTACTCTCGATTGAAAAATAGGCAAAACAAGGCCATTGAACGTGCGAAGAAATTGGAGAAATTTCATTTTGAAAAACTGGGCCGTCATGACTATTACAAAGCCAATCCGGTCACTACTGTCTATCAACTGGTAGAAACACTGAATGAATATATTCATTAGTTCACGGCCGCCCCGGTCATGCCGGATGGGCGGCCGCTGCTTTTTCAAATCTCCCACTCGAACCAACCCTGCTGTTTGCGGGCGTCTTTGCCCGTCAGCCATTGCACGGTATGGCGGATCGCATGGGCCGCGTGTCCCCGCGTGGAGAAGGAGTGGTCGGCGTGCATGATGATTTCCTTGTCGCTCAGGCCGCCGCCTTGCCGCATGCGGAACACTTTCTGGTACAGGAAGCTGTACTCCGCGGTAATGACCGGGTCCGACGAACCGTGCACCAGCAGCACGTCTCCGGCAAATTGTTTCGCCACAAGGAGCGGGTGGGCCGCCGACAGCGATTGGAAAAAGGACGGCCGCAGCCGGAAACCCATGTGCTCCGTCTCCCCCTTCGTGATCGCTTCCTCATACGCTTCCTTGCCGACGATGGCCACGATGTCCTGGTACAGATGCCCGACCGGCGACCACAGCACGAGATTCCGCACCCTTGAGTCGGCCGCGCCGGTCAGCACGGCGACGGCTCCGCCCAGGCTGTGGCCGAGCAGCGTCACGTTGTCCGCATCGGCGATGTCGAGCGCCAGCACGTGATCGAGCGCCAGGCGCGTCTGTTCCACCCACGACTGTACGCCGGTTTCGCCGTAATCGCCGGTGCTTTCGCCGCACCCCAGATAGTCGAACCGCAAGACGACGAAGCCGTGCGCGGCCAGTTCCCGCGCCGCCTTGACGAACAGCCGGTCCACCCCGATGCGCGTGCCGACGAAACCGTGGCAGATGACGACGACGGGATGCCGGCCGTCCCGGCCGCGCTCCTCCGATTCGGGTTCATGCAAGGTGGCCGCCAAACGGTGTTCCCCGTAAGGGATGATCAATGATTTTTCCATTTCGCCCACACTCCTGGTCTCTGTTTCTCCGCATCTGATGAAAAAGGACACCACACCGCCAACAAAGAAACCGTGGTCCCCGTTCAACAGCTTAAAATATATAATTCCTATTTGAATAGTATGAATTTATCGATCATTCTACTACCGGTTCGGCACAAAGTCAACAGGTCAAAGGCGGAAAAAACGAAAACCGCCTTTCGGCGGTTTTCGGTCGTCGATTTCGGTTTTTGCCGGGATTTAAATCCGGATGTCCCGGACCGCGTCCCGCAACTGGCGGACCGCCGCATTCAGCTCGCCGGCGGCATCCGCGACGCGCCCTGCGATCTGCTCCTGGTTTTCCGTCTGTTCCCGGATATGGATCGCCTGTTCGTTGGACCCCCGCGCGATGTGGGCGATGTCCGCCACCGTCGCCGTCACCTCTTCCGATCCGGCGGAAATTTGCTGCACCGCGGATGAGATTTCTACGATATGTTCGTTCACCATCCGGAATTTGCCGAGAATGTCCGAGAACGCCTCCCGCACTTCGTCCGACTGCGCTTCGCCCGTTTTGGCCTGCTCGGCTCCCGCGTTCATCTCGTCGCTGATGCGGATTGCATCGTTCCGGATGCCGCCGAGCAGGGCGGCCATCCGTTCCGCCGTGACGGCCGATTCGTCCGCCAGTTGCCGGATATGGCTTGCCACCACGGCGAAACCGCGTCCCTGCTCGCCGGCCCTCGCCGCTTCGATGGAGGCGTTCAGGGCCAAAACTTTCGTCTGGTTCGCGATTTGCGAGATGAGCCCGATCGCTTCCTCGATCTCATGCGAACGGCTGCTCATTTCCGCGGCCCGATGCGCGGCCGTTTCCGCCGATTCGGCGACGGCGTGGATTTGGCCGTTCAATCGTTCGATCAGTTCCCTGCCGGTTTCCGCGCTTTCCAGCGCACGGCCTGCGGCGTCCGCGACGGCCAGCGCCGATTCGGAAATGCGCTGGATTGCCGCGGTGGTTTCCTCCATGGAACGCGCGCTCTCCTCCGAACTCCCGCGTTGGGAAGTCGTGCCTTCGGCCACCAGGTCCGCCGCTTCGCGCACCTTCGTGTTCCCCTCCAGCAATTGACGCGCTTCCTGCGCCAAACCGTCCGATGCGGCGACAAGCTGGTCCGCGGTTCGGGCGACGCCGGACACCATGTCTCGGATCAAGGCGTTCAGGTTGTCGGACATTTTTGCCATGACCCGGTGCAACGCCCCGATTTCGTTCCGGGACCGCACCGGACGCTCCTGGAGCACCCGGTTCGCTTCCCGGAATTCGCCCGATGCGATCCGTTCGGCTCCCGCCAGCATCGTCTTCAACGGACGCAGCGAGCGGGTGATGAGCCAACCGATCGTGCCGATGGCCGCTATCGCATAAAGGATCATGGCGATGATGAACGGAATGTTGCTGCGGATGATCCGGTTGGCGACCCCCTTCAGCACCGACGCTTCCGTGTCGATGCCGAGTGCGGCGATGACGCTGCCGTCGGCGCCTTTGATCGGCACATAGGAAGAAGCGTAAACCCCGTAGAGGGGATCATCGACGATGGAGGTGTTTGTCGATTGGCCCGCGAGGAGCCGCCCGACATGTTCCGCCTCCACGTCCGTCTCTTCGTTGATCGGGGAAGCCACGTCGGAATCCTGCGGCTGCCCGTCGATCATGATGTAGCTCCGCAAGTCTTCGTCGATGCGGAAGATGTAGACGTACAAGGCGCCGATTTCCTTGCGGAACCGGTCCAGTTCAGCGCGCATCGCCCAATAGGCCTCATCCTCCGACGGATGGTCGAGAAATTGCTCGAGCCGTCCGATATCGATGGCATTGGTGGCCAGATAGCTTTCGCCGATGAGGGTGCCCTGGTTGGTAAACACCTCGATGGCCGTATCCTCCGCACTGGATACCTGCAACCAAATATACCCGCCTGACAAAAGCAGAATGACAAGGGAAACCTGAACGGCGATTCTGACAGCCAATCCATACCGAACTGACGTATGCATCGGATCCTCCAACTCCTTCTCCATCGAGATCTGTATCTGCTGTCTGTTGCTCGTCAGTCCGGTACATGTCCCGACCCGTCATCGGAACAAGCGCCCGACATCCGCCTGCAACCCCGGAAACACGAAGGAAATCGCCTTCTCTCCGTCGCGAAACGTGGCGTGTTCCGCAATGTCCCCATCCCGGAACGCATAAACCGTGACTTCCCGGTTCAGCGGATTGACGATCCAGTATTCCGGCACGCCGCAAGACATGTACAGTTGCAGTTTGTGAACGAGATCTTTGCGCCGCGTGTTTTCGCCCAAAATTTCAACGACGAGGGGGGGGACGCCCTGGAAGGGCTCCTTCCCATCCGGATGCTTGTCCAAATCGCAAATGACCATCAGGTCGGGCTGGACGAGGTGGACGCTGTTGTCTGCCGTCCGCGGAAGCTCAATGTCGTACGGCGCCACGATCGGCCTGCAGGTTTTCCCTTCAAACCAGGCGCAAAACTGGGCGCATAGTTCCGTCAGCGCATACTGGTGCGCCATTCCGGGAGAAGGCAGGGCAAAGCGTTGCCCGTCGATGTACTCGTACCGTTCCCCGGCATGTTGCTTCAGGGCAAGAAGCGCATCTTTGGCGGCCGCATCGCTCTCCGTCCGATTGTCCGGCGCCCTCTCCATATCGTCGGCGGCGGAATCCGCGGAAGATCGCCTGTCTCCGTCTTCCTCCTTTGGCAATGCCACCAATTTCGCCACGGGCCTCCCGTTCCGCGTGACGATGATCTCTTCCCGCCCGGCAAGCATCAGGTATTTGCCGAAATTGTTTTGCAGCTCCGTCGAATTGACAAACATGGCGCCCTCCGTACCATATTAGCCAATTTAGCTAAACTAATTATAAACCAATTTGGAGAGGCGGAAAAGATCGAAGAGAAACCGCTTGCCTGCTTCATCCGTCTAATGGTTAACCATGAAAAAGAAAATGTTTAACTGCGCGAAATGATCTGGAGGGTTCGCCGTGGGGAAGCCGTGGATCGCGGTGCTGCCGGTTGCGGCCGTTTTGCTGTTGGCCGGTGCGATATGGATGGCCTTGATCGGGGAGACGGATGTCGCGAATACAGGTTCGGGGCATTTTTCGCCGGACTTGGAAGTGCCGGCGTCGGATGAATCGGAAGAGCGGGACACGGGCCGTTCGGCGGCCAAACCGGTTCCGCCGGCAGGCGGATCGGCCAACCGACACGCTTCCGGGGAAACCGGCGAGAGAAGTGGTCCTGCGATCCCGCATCGCGATTCCGCGCCAACGGACGAAGCCCATGGACCCAAGAACGCCGCGGATGCAGCGGACGGACAAGGAAGCGCCGCGGATTTGCCCGAGAGGCCGAAACATCTGCAGTTTCAATTGCCTGACGGCCGAATATTGGAAGAATCGGATCGGGGGCAGGAGTGGAGCGGATGGAAACTGGAGGCGGCAACGCTCGGTTTTGAATACGGCATGGCTTATCATACGCTGTACGGCAATCATTCGGAAGTGCTCGGGGAGGAGGAAGTCGAGATCGGCGATTACCGGGCCACGCTGGCGCTTATTGAACGGACGACTCCCGCTGCAGCGGAATCGGAGGAACCGTCCTGGGAATATTGGCTGTACGTCGCAGAGCCGGCCACGAACGGACCGGGGTACGGATATGCCTACTGTTTGATCGTTCATGCGGATGAACGATCGGAGGAGGCGAGGCAGGCAGCGCTGGAGATCGGTTCGACGCTTCGACTGACGCCGCGGGTTGAACGGCAGGAATGAACGGCTGGTGCGACACGAAACCGGCATGGTGCAAGGATGCCCGATTGGGATACAATGGGAAAAAGCGGATCCGTTGCGAAACGGCCAACAGGGTCCGCGTTTTTTGCACGAAGGGGGAATCGGAAATGGCTGGCGAAACGATGCGGGCCGTCCGCTATCATCGGATCGGCGGGCCGGAAGTGCTGGAACTGGAACGGATCCCGCGGCCTGAGCCGGGGGAAGGGGAAGTGCTCGTGCGGGTGATGGCCGCCGGCGTCATTCCCTACGACTGGAAAGTGCGCAAAGGAGTCATCCCTGCAACCTTGTCGTTCCCGGTCATTGCGGGCAACGCCTTCGCCGGAATTGTGGAGCGGATCGGCCCGGGCGTCCAAGGTGTCGCGGAAGGGGAGCGGGTGTACGGTCGCTGTTCCCGCGGAACGTATGCGGATTACGTCACGGTCAAACCGGGAGCAATGGCCGCCATGCCCCGTTCGCTTTCGTTCGTGGAGGCGGCGGCGCTGCAAGGCGGGGCCACAACGGCCTGGCGCGCTGTCATCGACGGTGAGGTAAAACCCGGCGACCGGGTGTTGATCCACGGAGCGGCGGGCGGCGTCGGGCTGTTCGCCGTCCAGTTTGCCAAAGCGAAGGGAGCGTATGTGTACGGGACCGCCAGTGCGGAAAATCAGGATTTCATCCGCTCCCTCGGCGTGGATGCGGCCATCGATTATGCCGCGCAGGATTTTGCCGAAATCGTGCGGGATGCGAATTTTGTGCTGGACACGGTTGGAGGCGAGACGTTGGATCGTTCGGTGGAAACCGTCAAATCCGGCGGCATTCTGCTTTCCATCGTCGGTGAGCCGCCGCGGCAAGCGGCCGAGGCGCGCGGCATCCGCATCAAATCCGTTTCGCCGGCCGGCCGGGACGATCTGGCGGAGATTGCCCGGTTGATTGATGCGGGCAAGGCGAAGCCGGTCATCCAAAGGGTGTTTCCGCTGGAAGAGGCGCGGGAAGCCCACCGGCTTTGCGAAACGGGTCACGGGCGGGGCAGGATCGTGCTGGACCTTCAGGCATGACCCGAACGTTGCCCCTGTGCGTAGAATCAAAACGGGCGGCCCGAGGAAGGGCCGCCTTGTTCATTGGGGAATGATTGCCGGTTAAGGGATGGATCACTTCGCCGATGAAGGTCAGGGGACCAATCAGCATGCCGGTTCCAAGTTCCATGGAGACTTCGAGGAAGTAGTTGACGATGCCGGTGGTTCCCGGTGCGTCCACATGGACGATGCTGACCGTGCCGATGTTGCCGCCCGGATCCGTTGCGTCCAGGGTGGAGAAGATGAGCGTGCCGCCTTCATTGTATGAGGCGTCGCGATAAATGCTGACGCGGAGGAGGTTCGCGCCGGCGTTGGAAACCCACCCGAGAACGGCCGACAGTTTCACCCGGTCGTCCGGATCCTGCGTGACGATTGCCGCTCCGCCTTTCAATGAGGCGGCCAGGTGGGTGTCCGGTGAGCCGGGGAGGATGACACCGGCCGCGCTTGCAAGATTGGGGTCAAGCTGGCGGTATTTGAATTGCACGTATTCGGACATCTCGTCCTCACCTCTGTATAGTATATGAGCCATGCTTGGGGTGGTGAGGACAAGATGTCCCGGTTTGGCCAAAATCCGCGAAGGCAACATTGGCCATCAACGCGCAAAAACGGCGGGAAACTGGAGGGCGATGCCCGCGGTCATCATGTCGGCCATTTCCAGCGCCTGCCGTTGTATGGCGTCGGATATGGCCACGTTTCGCTCATAGTCCCCCTTCAGCCGTTCGTCGATTTCCTCGCGCAACAAACGCAAATGTTCGCGCATCATGCGCCGCCATTCGGATTCCGAAAAGCAAGGGTTGATCCGCCCGAGGAAGCGGGCGATGTCGTCGGCATTTTGAAACCAGCGGGTGTTGGCGTCAGCCGCCGCTTCGTCGCGGCCGTCGCGCAATGCGGTCACCAATTCGGCGGCAATGGTGAGATGCGTCCGCAGCAAATCGGCGAAGGCATTGGCGGTGGCAGGGCCGTACAGCGGTGCAAGCGCGGCGCCGAAATCATCGGCATTGCGGAGCAGACGGGCCGCGGTCGGCGCTTCGTCCGGCAGCCGGCCGACGATGCTGTTGACGGTGAGGCGCGTCCAGAACACATGCTGTTCCCACAATGACCGCAGCTGTTGATTCAGCCTGACTTTGGCGATGGTCCAGGTCTCCGGTGCCAGACGCCGGACGGGAAGCGGATTGGCCGTGAAATAACCGTATCCGTACATTCGGGTGATGCTCCTTTGTCGCCTGTATTGTTTTTTATCAGTATATGGGCGATCAAGGAGGATTGGTTTGGGCGCCGGCATTCGGCTGTTACCGCACCCGGTGCACCTGCACGGTGCCCAGCACATGCCCGATGATCTCGAAAGGAACGGTGACGGATTTCTCCACTCCGTTGGCGTAACGGATGAAGAACACGACCTGATGGATGCCGGTCGGCAAGCCTTTCTCCAATGATTGAAGCCGTTCGTCCGCCAGTTCGCCGACCGCCAGTCCGGGCGTATCGGAAGGGGAGAGGACGGTTTCGAGAATCAGGGGCCGGCCGTCGCGCCCCGTCGCATCCAATCGTGCGGTGATCCGCTCGTAAGGTGCCTCGGTGTGCCGGGCCTGGAGCAACATGCGCTCGCCGGCGTAAAACTGCCTGGGCGCTTCCGCCGTCCGGTGTCCCCGTTCCTGATGATACGCCAGCCATTCCGGCGTATGGAAAATGTCCGCCTCCAGCGAGAGCGGGGATACGAGGATCACCTGCGTCGTTTGATCGACATCGATGCCGTCCGAAACGACGAGGGTCACCGTGTACGTTCCGGGTTCCCGAAACCGGAAGGACGTGTGCAGGCTGTCGGACGTATGCAACAGCGTTCCGCTCCCGGTTCGGATTTGCCATGCATGGGTGAGCGGATCACCGTCGGGATCGAAGGATGTGTTTTGGAAGGAAACCGGATCGCCCTCCCAAATCATCTTTGGCGACCATTCGAACCGGGCGACCGGTTTCCGGTTCGCCACGGTTACCACACGGATGGCTTGTGCCGTCTGTCCCTTGCTGTCCGTCACGACCTGGCGGATCTCCATCACGCCAAGCGAGTTGAACACCTTCGTCCAGGTGCCGCGGCTCATGCTTTGCAACGTCTCCGGCGTCCCTTCGGTCACGTTTCGGATGTAGTAGGCGTGCTGCAGATTGGCGGCCGGTCCGTCTTCTTGGTCATAGGCCGTTGAAGTGATGGTGAATGTCGTTCCCCGGTAGCCGGTCGTCGGCGTGACGGTAAAGCCGGCCACGGGCGGATTGTCCGGCGCTGCCGGCGACGCAATTTCAATGGTCTGGATTGCCCAATGGCTCCAGGCGCCGTATTCGTCCTTGACCGACAGCCCGACCGTATAGATGCCGGTTTCCGTTGGCGTCACCAGCTTTTGATTCACGGTCTGGCCGCTTGGCGTGACATAGTAATACTTGCGTTCCAGGATGCCCCGCGTCGCGGCGTAATCGATGCCGGTGGCCTCCGTGCTGTAGTTCGTCGGGCTGAGCCAGCGGTCCGGGTCGTAGCTGGTGTCGCTCCAGACCACACTTTTGTTTGTCGGATGAATGGACAGCGTGAATTGCGCCACCGGCCGCCGGTGGACGATGAGCATTTGCCAAAACTCGTTGCTGGATTTCCGGTAATCGGCAAACACGTCGCTCGGATGCCGGTAATCCGGGTGCGGATCGTCCCGGGCGCGGAGTGAAATCCGGTACAGCCCCACCTTGTCAAACTCCGCCACTTCCGCCGAGAACGTTCGGCCATGCAGGGCGGAGACGCCCTGGTTGTTGAGAAACTTTGGCGTGTGCTCGATCGTCCATCGGTAGCTGCCGGCCATCGGATCGTTTTCCGGATCGGTGAACGTCAGGTTGGTGTACCGCACTTCCGCCCGGGCCGATCCGTCTTCCCAGATGGCATAGCCGGTGATCCACTCCTCGGTCGGTTCAGCCGTTTCCTTCCGAATGATGGCGGAGAAATCCACATACGGCTTCAACGAGAATGGCCCGAATTTCCCGGATGTGAACGTGTTATCCGTCACGTCGAAATACGGGACGCCGCCCACGAACACCTGGATCCGGTTGCCTTCGGTTTTGACCCGGATCGCGTAATCCCGGTCGGCTTGCCAGGTGAACGGGATGCTCTGCAGCACCGTCCGGTTGCCGCCCGTGTATTTGGACAAGTACAGCGTCGTTCCGTTCGTTTCCACCGCATACCGGTTGCGCGGATCGGCCATGCGGAAGGAAAAGCCCGCCAGGTTGGTATCCACGCCCGGCAGCTTCATGCGCATCGAAAACTCAAATTCCGCATGCGTGAAGGACTCCGTGGATACAAACTGGCCGAGTTCCGTCGGGTTGAACCCGAGGGGGCTGGCGGTGGGCGTGCCTTTGGTGATCCAGGGAATCAGGTTCAGATAATTGATGTTCGCCCCGAAGCTGTCGGGATGGAAGGACAAATACAGCCCGTCCCCCACATAAAACCCGACACGCCAAATGCTCGTGGACGGGTTGGCCGTGCGAGCTCCGCTGCCGTACAACTCCACCAATCCGCCGGCCGTCCAGCTGTGATGGCCGCCCGGCCCCGAAGTGGAGGTGTGCATGTTCAGGTTCCTTTCCGCCGTGTAACTGAAAGGGGTTCTGAACAGGTTGACTCCGGTGACGTAATTGCCGGCATGGTCAACGTAAAAGTTTGCCTCTTCGGCATTGTACGTCACGCTGATCGGTTGCGTGGATCCGTTGCTCATTTTGACCAGCATGTATCGGGGCTCCATGCCGTTGCCGTTGGATTTCATGACATAATACCGGATCAGCAGTTCGTTTTTGGGGTTGTTGACGACGATGGGAGCCGCATTGGCCTGCTCTGTGGTCAAATAGCTGCATTCCGCCCCGTAGCCGCAGTAGAGAGAAGTCCGGTTGTCCCCGATGGGGATCCTCCATTTGCGCTGGCCGTCCGTCAGGGATATTTTTTCCATATAGAAATTCCCTAAGCCGCTCAATGGCGGACAAGAGCTGTGTCCCGTGCATCTGAGCTGATACAGCTGATACAGATTCCCTTCTTCATCCGTCGCGGCCGCGTTGACTTCATACCGCGTGTACGTTCGCGGGCTGTCGATGATCTGATGCAGATCCAGCACATGCCGGCTGACCAACTGCAAATGGCGGTTCAATCGAATGAAAACATCCGACCGTCCCGTATCGATTTTGATGATCAGGTCATCGCCAAGCATCATCAACTCCAATCTGTTTATGTTGCCAAGGCCGTAAAAGCCGCTGTCAAAGTTGTTGGCGATTTTCTCCCCCGTGAAAGCGTCAAACGAGTTGATCTCCCACACATATTTCGTGGAAGACGAAGAGGTAATGGTCAGTGTGTTGAACTGGTAAATCGTCTTGGGACCAACCTTGTACTTTGATGAAACGTTATTCGGATAAACATACGATGTCGTTTGGGAGACGTCCAGCAGCGCCGGATCATACGTCCGGGTATATTCGGAATCTTGGCCAAACTTGATGCTGATGTTGGGAAGCTGCCTGGCCACATAACGACTGTCAGGTTGCAAGACAAAGTCATACGGGCTCCCGTTGTGCCAGTGATGGGTCATGTAGTTGACATGCGTCGTGTAGTGGTATGTGCCGATTTTGCTTTTGTTCAGCGCCAGCAAATACGTTTCCTTGACGAGATACAGGTACTTCGGGTTGGTGGCGATCCGGTCGATCAGCCGGCTGCCGACGGAAGAACTCGAAGTTCCCCAGTTCGTGTCAAACACCAATTCCGCCTGCTGCGGATCGCCAGGCGGCAAGTATCTCGGCAAAGGAAGCGGCTGCGAATACGACGGGTTGTTGACCTGTATGGCCCGGTAAGGCGAAATCCCGTTGTTGCCGTACCCGTAATCCTGGAATACGGCCATGACGGTTCGGTAATTGCCGGTGTCGAGCATCCTGGTGTTGTAAATGGCCAGATTTTCCATGCCCCGCCCGAGCAGCCCGGTCAGGCGGCCGTTTTCGTTTTGCCAGCGCTGCAACTTGCCCGTGATGGGCGTGGTGGAATTGACCCTGTAGAGCGACCAGCTGTTGAGGATGGTTGCCGCATCATAGACCGTCTTGTTTTCGGGCGCGGGCTGCTCGTTTTTGCCTTCGATCCGGAACGACACGCTGGGCGCCAGATTCACCACGTCCACCACGATGGACGAAGTGCCCTGTTTCCCGTAATCCTCCGTCACCGTGACTTCCACTTCGTATTTGCCCACTTTGTCGGGGGCAAGTTCCGTCTTGGCCAGGTTGCCGGCGAGCGGCTGCCAGGGGTCGTCCTCAAAGCCGTTGTTGTCGTTGTCGTACCGGTAGCGGTAAGCGGCGGAAACGATCTCGTCCCGGTCGGGGCTGTAGGATTTGTTGAACAGTTCGATCGTTTGCCCGCGGATGGCCAGTGGATCCGCCTCCAGCCGCGCGACGGGCGGTTCGTCCGGAAGCACGGTCAAAGTGTGGACGGCCGGGCCAAGGGATCTGAGTCCTCCGCTGTCCACGACATGCAGCCGGATCGTTTCCGTTCCTGGGGTTTCGTACCGGTCTTTCTTGTTTTCCCACTCATACTCCACAATCTTCCTGCCGATCGGCGAATAGCTGCGGCTGCCGTCAAAAGGTTTCGGCAAAGGCCGGTTTTCCTTCACTTCCTTCGGCCCGTCGATGACCGGGATCGGGTTTTCCGGGATGACGTTGATGTAGGCCGTTTTCCGCGATTCGCCGCCGAAGGGATCGCGGGCAATCACGGTGACGGAATGGTAGCCGAGTGTCGATGCGACCAGGTTGTAATGAGCTTCGGCGTTCCGGTAAAGCCCGTATTCGCTCGGCAAGCTGCGGATCCAGTCGCTGTTGCCGGATTCAAAAAGCCAGGTGTAGGTGATCGGGTCCCCGTCCGGATCGTACGGCCAGGCGGGGTCTTTGGTCGGGTCATGAATGACGCGAAGGTTGACGCGGGTGCCGACCACCACTTCCGTGTCCGGGGTCCATCCGGTCCGGTTGTATTCTTTGAAAAAGCCGACAGAAAACTGCGGCGGCTGGTTGTCTGCCGGCGACTGGATGAACAGGTATTTGCCTGCCGTCCATCCGGAATCGACCGTCCCTGCCGATCCGCAGTTGGCGGTAATCTTGATTTGGATGAAGTTGCTGCCCACGCCGACGTTCGGCGGGTAGGTGGCATAGGAGTAACTGGTATTCTGCGATTGACTGTTGATGCGCGGGCTTGTCCAGGGACTTCCGTCTTTCTGGATGCGGTATTCATGATATAGATACGTGCACCCGTTCGGGATCACGAAATGTTTCGGTTTCAAGGTAAAGCTGTCCCGGTAGTTGATTGTGCTGGACGGGAGGATGTCAAAGTCGCCGGTGATGATATATGTCGGTCGTTCAATTACGGTGACCGTGGCTGAGACAGAGTCGTTTCTTTCCCGATGCGTGGCCGTGATCGTTGCGGGAGTTGTTGTCATCTGCAGGCCCGTCACCAATCCGGTTGGGTTGACCGACGCTCGCGAAGCCTGGTTCGATGACCAGGTCAGTTTATTGTTTGGGACTTGATTTCGTTCCGCCACGCCGTTGCGGATCCAGTTTTCATAGACGACGAACTGTTGGGTCTCCCCTACGTACAGCGTGCTGCTGGTCGGCACAATTTCAAGGCCCACATATTGTTCATCCGGAATGGTGATTTCGATATAGCCCTTCCACGTCACGGTGACGGGAAACGGATAAATGTAACCGGGCATATGGCCGCAAATGGAGCCATCAGACCTTCCGGATTTCACTGCCGGCCCGGTTGTTCCTTCGATAATCACCATGTTGTTTATGATATAAGGATTGGCATGGAGATTTGGATCCATGGTTATATGTGCATTAACTTCGATGGGAACGGGAGGCTCGATCAAATCCGTTAATTGATATGTTTTCCCGGATTGATCGCCTGAAACTGCCCAGTCGTTCTCAGGCGGTGCAATTTCGGCTTGTGTCGATACTCTTGTTTCCGCCGGCTGTCCGCCGGCATCCGGCGCGTAATACCATTGGTCCCGAAACGAGCTGTACGTGCTCCAATTGCCATCATAATGCTGACACCAGTAAAACCCTGGCGTAACGTCATGAGTAACCCTTACTTCAATCCGTTGGGTGGCTGCCCATGCCGGCTCAGCCAGCACGGGCAGCAGCGGAATCCATGCGGAAATGAACATGGTTGCACATAACAGAAGAGCGGTTTGTCTTTTGGTTCTCCTTCCCATGCCAATTACTCCGCCTCCACGGCATCCGGATTGCTCAGCAACCGATAAAAATTACCGTTAGAAGTGCCGTTTGTTTTTAGAGACAAATACTTTTCGTGAATTATTCGGATGTTATCTTTATAGTGACCGCCAATGACCACTTCATAGGTCAGTCCCTTCGCGAGTTGCCGGTCTTTCGGATCGTACTGATACGACTTGACATAGCCATACCGTTTGCTTGCCTCTTCGTGGATAACGTCAGCTCCTGGCGACAAATACGTTGGCATTGAATTGGGGTTCAAATCGAAATCCCGTTTGGGAGTAAGATCCAGAACCCCCATAACGAGTCCCTCGATATTGTGCTGACTAAACCAATGTTCCGGCAACAACTCCCGATCCCAAATAAACTTCCTTTCATAGATGCTGGCGATGTCCCCTTTCAGCGGCAGCACAAAAAGCCGCTTCAGCCTGGCCGTGAACAGGCCGTGCTCAATCACGATCTTTTCCGGATCGATTTCCGTCAACAGTTCCAGGTTGGACACCGTATGGACGTTTGTCCCCGTCTCGGCCACTTCCTTCAGCTCCTGCAGCCGCTGCATACGCTGCGGATGGGCAATGCGCGCTTTCAGGAAGCTTTCGATCATGACAACCGATTCTGCCCGGGTGGCCGTCTTGGACAAGCCGATCGATGCATCCGGATACCCGTTCATGATGCCGGTCCCATAGGCCAGCGCAATATACGGGAGATCCGCCTCCTTCATTTCACGGAAATCGGTAAAGGGAAGGTCACCATTGTAAAGGCCGGAGAAAGCCTCCACATAGGGCTGATACCTTTCTTCCTGTGCCAGCCCGCGGGAAACCAAACGCATGATCTCCAGCCGGCTGATCGGCGCCTGGTAATCCGAAAAATCCGATTTGTCCAGGATCCCCACTTCCAGCAATACCGCCACATACGGCTGATACCACGGGCTGCCGCCCTGCGAATGAGGCAGATTCAACGCATCCACCAGCATCCGCATGAACTCCGCCCGGGTCACTTCCCGGTTGGGCTTGAACGTCCCGTCAGGATAGCCGGACACGTACCCTTTTTCCACCGCCGTCTGAACGGCCCCCGCCGCCCAGTGCCCTTCCGGCACATCCGAAAACGTCATGCTGACGCCGGTTTCCGCCGCCGATCCCTGGTTCTCCGCAATCGTCCCCTCATTCGCCGCAATCGCCTCTTCCGCGACCGCCACGGGGGCTCCGAGCACCAGCACGCCTGCCATGATCGCAATGTTCAGCCACTTTTTCATCATCCGTTTCCTCCCGTCCGAATGTTTTCCGATTCAACAAAAACCGCCCACATCGGCACTTGCTGCACAATGTGAGCGGTTCTTCCGCATAATCGGGAATTGTCAACAAAATACCACAATAACCCATATCGGTCAATACATGAGAATGGCAATCTCAAAAAAGAGGAGCACACAACACCCGACAAATTGTCCCCTCGCCCGCCATAAGATATAGTTGGTTTATGGAAAGGTGTTTCCCATCCCCTGCAAAACCGCCGGACGGATCCGGCAATCAGGAGGTTCCCATGGCGTTCCACAACCAACCCATCCTTCCAGCGGCCCGCAAAATCAAAGACCTGGAAACGCTGCTCCGTTTTCCGTACGAATACATCGTGCTCCTGGACACCCGCGTCGGAGAGTTGCAAGCGCTGGTGGATTTGGCCCGCAAACACGGCAAAAAGATTTTCCTCCACTCCGACCTCATCGAGGGGTTGAAAAACGACGAGCACGCCACGGATTACCTGTGCCGGTACGTCAAGCCCACCGGGCTCATCTCCACGCGGGCGAGCGTCATCCGGAAAGCGAAACAGAACGGGGTGACCGCGATCCAGCGCGTATTCCTGATCGACTCCGGCGCCGTGGAAAAAAGCTGCTCCCTGATCGGGCAGACCCAACCGGATTTCATCGAGGTGTTGCCCGGCATCATTCCGGACATGATCGGCGAGATGCGGGAGCGGACGGGCATTCCCATTTTTGCCGGAGGGCTGATCCGGTCCGTGGCGGATGTGGAAAACGCCCTGTCCGCGGGAGCGTTGGCCGTCACCACTTCGAAAAAGGAACTGTGGCACCATTACGCGGACAAAGCGGCGGAGACCTGACGGTTGTTCTTTGCGGGGAACGCCTTCCCTTTCGGCATGATTCGTGCTATCCTGTAAACAAAGTTCATAGAACGTGAGGAGACCTGGAGAAATCACGACGCTTCCCCCATTCCTGCCGGAATGAAGGGGACGGTTCGTGGTTTCTCTTTTTTTGTGTCCTCGCCATAGGATGAATCAAATCACACCGGAGGATGAGAGCGATGAATGACGCCTTTTCCGCGAGAAAGCGGGGCGACGTGCTGCGCGCCATGGCAGGCGAGACGTTCGACCTGCTCGTTGTCGGCGGCGGGATCACCGGAGCGGGCATCGCGCTGGATGCGCAGACGAGGGGGCTTCGCACGGCGCTGATCGAGATGAACGATTTTGCCTTCGGCACGTCGAGCCGCTCGACGAAGTTGGTGCACGGCGGGCTCCGTTATTTGAAACAGTTTGAGGTGAGGATGGTCGCCGAAGTCGGCCGGGAGCGGGCCGTCGTGTACGAGAACGGGCCCCACGTGACGGTTCCGGAAAACATGTTGCTGCCCATTTACCGGGAAGGGACGCTCGGCCGGTGGATGACGTCCGTCGGCCTGATGGTGTATGACCGTCTGGCGGGCGTCAAACCCGATGAACGACGCCGCATGCTCACCGCGGAGGAAACGCTGGAGAAGCTGCCGTATCTGAAGCGAAACGGCCTGCTGGGCGCAGGCTTGTACGTGGAATACCGGACGGACGATGCCCGGCTGACGATCGAAGTGATCAAGAAGGCGGTGGAAGAAGGCGCCCGTGCGGTCAACCATGTGAAGGCGGAGCGCTTCCTCCTCGAAAACGGCAAGGTGACCGGGGTTGAAGCAACGGACATGTTGACGGGACGCCAATATCGCATCCGGGCGAAGCGGGTGGTCAACGCCGCGGGGCCTTGGGCGGATTCGCTGCGGAAACTCGACGGATCCCTGGACGGCAAGACGCTCCGGCTTACGAAGGGCATCCACCTCGTCTTTGACAAAAGCCGTTTTCCGCTGGATCACGCGGTGTACTTCGACCATTCGGACGGCAGGATGATTTTCGCCATTCCCCGCGGCCGCAAAACGTACGTCGGCACGACGGACACGGATTACGACGGGGACATTGCCCATCCGCGCATGACGAAGGAGGACCAGGCGTATTTGCTTGCCGCCGTGAACGGCATGTTCCCGGGTTTGTGGCTGACGGAGGCGGATATCGAGACGGGGTGGGCCGGCCTGCGGCCGTTGATCGCCGAGGAGGGCAAATCTCCTTCGGAAGTTTCCCGGCGGGATGAAGTGTTCGTGTCCGACAGCGGCCTGATCACGATTGCCGGCGGGAAACTGACCGGATACCGGAAAATGGCGGAGACGGTCGTCGATCGGGTTGCCCGGCAGCTGGCGAAGGAAGGCATGCGCACGGCGCCGTGCCGCACGAAGCATCTGCCCGTTTCCGGCGGCGACGTCGGGGGATCCGCCGGATTTCCGTCGTTCGTGGAACGGAAGGCGCGGGAGGGCGTCAAACTGGGGCTGACCGCGACGGAAGCCGAGGCGCTGGCGCGTTTTTACGGTTCCAATGTCGACCGGCTGTTCCGGTTGGCGGAGGAACTCCGGCAGGAGGCGGACGGCGAACAGATGCCGCTTTCCGTTCTCATGCGGCTGGCCTATGCGGTGGAAGAAGAATGCGCCGCGACGCCGACGGACTTTTTCCTCCGGCGAACCGGCTGGATGCTGTTCGATCTCCCGGCCGTCATGCGGTACAAGGACGCGGTGATCGAAAGCATGGCCCGGCGGCTGGATTGGACGGAGGACGAGAAACGGCGCCACGCCGCGGATTTGCAGCAAGCGGTGGAAGAAGCGACGGTGGCCCTGGGACGGGAGTCCGCGCCTTGAAGGAGCGTTGCGGCCATCCGGCCGGAAGCCGTTTGCCGGCAGTTGAAGCGCGGCCATGAAACCCGTTACAATGATACCGGCAGCATCATCAATGCGACTGGCGGAAACGGGGAATTTGGACATGACCGTACGGATCGGTGCCATTGAAGCAGGGGGCACGAAGTTTGTTTGCGGCATCGGGAACGATCAAGGGGAGATTCTGGAACGCGTCAGCTTCCCGACGGAAACGCCCGATGTGACGCTGGAGCGAACGATCGGCTTTTTTCGCGGGCATCGGGTGGACGCGATCGGCATCGGGTCGTTCGGGCCGATCGACGTCAATCCGGAAAGCCCGACTTACGGATACGTGACGACGACGCCGAAACCCGGGTGGCGCGGATTTGATTTTCTCGGCACGATGAAGCGGGAATTTCCGGTGCCGTTCGGCTGGGATACGGACGTGAACGCCGCCGTCCTCGGCGAAGCGCGCTGGGGGGCGGCCCGCGGGCTGTCCAATTGCATCTATTACACGATCGGAACCGGCGTCGGCGTCGGCGTGCTGGCGGAGGGACGCCTCGTGCACGGCCTCGTCCATCCGGAAGGCGGCCACGTGCTCGTCCGCCGGCATCCCGACGATGCCTTCGCGGGCAATTGCCCTTACCACGGAGGGGATTGCCTGGAAGGCATGGCGGCGGGACCGGCCATCGAGCGGCGCTGGGGCGTGAAAGGCCACGAGCTTCCGGCGGACCACAAAGCGTGGGAACTGGAAGCCTGGTACCTCGCGCAGTCCGTCGCATCCGCCGTTTTGTTCCTGTCCCCGCAGAGGGTGATCATGGGCGGCGGCGTCATGAAGCAGGCGCATCTGTTCCCGATGATCCGGAAGCAGGTGCAAACGTTGCTGAACGGATACGTGCAGGCCGAGGCGATCACGACGCGAATCGACGCGTACATCGTGCCGCCGGGCCTGGGAGACAACGCGGGCCTGTCCGGCGCGCTGGCGCTCGGCATCGAGGCGCTCGGCAGGCAGTCCGGTTGAACGCGGCCATATGCCGCCGCGCGTCGAGCGTGAACTGCATTTTGTGCATCACATTTTGCCGGGTTGGACGAAATGGGCTTCGTGAACTGCAATTCGTACATCACATTTTCGCGGCCATGGCCGGAAAGGGCGATTTTCGAAAATGGTGTTGTACGAATTGCAGTTCGCGGGCCTTTTTTTGCTTTTTGGCGAAAATGAACTGCACGAAATGCATCACGTTTCGATTGCGAACGGCATTTTGTGCAGCACATTCTGCCGATTTGGCCCGAAACGGACATTGCGGGATCAAGCAATGAGCCTGGTTTTTGACCTGTCGGCTTGACATCGGAAACGAAACCTGTTATGCTTGACGAGTCGAAATCAGTAATTTAGTAAATTAGTAAATTAGTAATTTGAAATGGAGAGGACAATCACCATGAACATTCCAACCACACTCAGACACAAGCCCGTCATCGTCGTGGAAAACTACGGCAACGTGGACGGGCGTTACGCTTACAACACCGACGCCAAAGGGCTGTCCCTCGGGCTCGCCCAATGGAACGACCGCGGGAAGGTGGACATTTCGGCGAAGGTGTGGCGCCACACCGGCGGCAAATGGTCCCGCCAATCCGAGGAATTGCCCCTTCACCGGGTGCTCGATCTGGCCATCCTGATCTGCCGCGCCCAGCTGTATTTCCAGGATGCCTACCGGTACGAAAAGTTGTACGATCCGGAATACCCGCAGATCGACCGGGTCGGCCTGCAAGGGGACGCGATGACGGTGGCCGTCTGCACGGACAACGAGAAAATCGACGAAGACATCCGCCTGTTCCAGCAGGCGCTCGGGGAAAACGGCGAACTGTTGGGTGAACGGATGCGCACGCTCTCCCGCATTTTGAAGGAAATGGGTTACTGACATGTTGGACCGCGCGCGAAAAAAGGAACTGCAGGAGCAGTACAAGCAGATGAAACCCGACATGGGCATCTTCGCCATCCGCAACAAGGAAAACGGCAAGTGTTGGCTCGCCACCTCGCAAAATTTGAAGGGGGCGATCAACCGAAGCCTGTTCGCGCTCAACTTCGGCAATTTCCCGGTGCGGGATCTCCAGCGGGACTGGAAAGCGCTCGGCAAAAGCCGCTTTTCGGTGGACGTTCTCGAAACCTTGAAATACGATGAAGACGAAACGAAAATGGATTACAGCGAGGAATTGGCCATTTTGCGGATGATCTGGGAAGAACGGCTGGCCGGGGAAGGGACGGCATTTTACGGATCGGGCACCTGACACGGCATGAACGGGCTTCCGCCTGGCGGGAGGTTGGGTGCAACCCCCGGGACGGGCTCTCAGTCAAAAAAGGCCGCCTGCCGGCACATGCGCCGGACGGAGCGGCCTTGCTTTGATGGTGCTCATGCGGTGTCACTTACGGGTACCGTGTGCCGCTGCCTCTGATGCGGAACATGTCTTCGCCCTTGGTCCCGATGCCGCCGCCGGCCTTGTCTTCGTTGTCCCCGTCGAAATCGAGGCCGGCTTCCATGTCATTGTTTTCATAAAAATCCTCGTCGTCCCGGTGCAGCACCTCCGTGTTGGCGATTTCCGCGGCTTCCCCGTCGGTCAGTTTCCGGTCAAACTTGCGTTCGAGCCTTTGTTTCTTGTTCGGATCCATCTTGGGTGACCGCCTTTCTCTGGTTGTGGAACCGATCCGTTTTCATGGATTTGCCGATTCCTTCTGCCGATAGCATGCCTTGCCTCCGCGCGGACTATTCGCCCGGCGCCTACATGTTCGGATTTTTTCACGTCCTGATGCTGCCGACCGGCGTTGGGGGGCTTCATGATCCCGGTCTCGTCGATTCGGTGCCTGATCGGGCTTCCACCTTTCCCGAGTTCCCGGATTCAGCTGAATGAAGGATATGAAATGTACTTCGTTTCTCGCACGAAGTACATTTTGTGTACTTCATTTCGCGATTTTGACCGGGGTGGGTCAAATGAAGGACAAAACATGTACTTCATTTCCATGCTTTGGCCCGAAATGGGGCTTTTTCGGGAAATGAAGTACACGAAATGCCCTTCATTGCCCCGTTTTCTGCCGATTTTGCCGAATGAGATACATGAAATGTACTACGTTCACGCACGCAGCAACGGAATGTGGCACCGCACATGAAAAATCGCCGGCTGATCGTCTATATGTACGGCTTGCATTGGAAATCGTACCGGTTGACGGTTTTGCGAAACAAAGGCCGGCCTCCGTCGGAGTTTCCGTCGGAAACCGGCCGTCGTCTTGCCATGAAGCGAATCCGGATTCGCCATGATTGGCTTTGGCGGCAGGTTGCAGGTTGTCATCCCGTCCCTTTTCTATGACTCGCCGCCTGATTCCCGCCTCATGTTCATGCCTTGCTGCCCAGGTCCACGGCCTCTCCGGGCGCCAGGACGATGCCGCGCTGCCCTTGCGCCTCCAGCTTGGCGGCGAATGCCGCCGCATCCTGGCGGATCGGCGGGAACGTGTTGTAGTGGATCGGCATGACCGCCTTCGCCCGCAGCCAAGCCGCCGCCTGCAGGCCGTCTTCGGGGCCCATCGTGTAATGGTCGCCGATGGACAGGAATGCCAGATCGATGTCATGCCGTTCGCCGATCATTTTCATGTCGGAGAACAGGGCGGTATCGCCGCTGTGGAGGAGCGTCCATCCGTCCCAGTCGACGATGTATCCCGCCGGCATGCCGCCGTAGATGATCTGTCCGTCGTCCGTAATGATGCCCGAGCTGTGGAACGCCTGGATCATTTTGACCCTGGCGAACCCGATGTCCGCCCAGCCGCCGATGTTCATGCCAATCGCATTCAGGTTTTTCCAGGAGTACCAGGTGGCCAGCTCGTGGATGGCCACGATTTGGGCGTTGTTCGCCCGGGCGATCGCTTCCGCGTCGCCGATGTGGTCACCGTGGGCATGGGTGAGCAAAATGACGTCGCAGCGGATGTCTTCCGGCTTGGTGACGGCCACCGGATTGCCGGTCAGAAACGGGTCGATGACCACCGATTTGCCGCCGCTTTCCAGTTGCACGCAAGAATGTCCGTGATAGGTCACTTTCATGCTTGATCCCTCCCTATCGTTTTTCATCCATTTTCTTTGCACTCCGGCAAAATCCCTGCTTGCCCGGGCAAGAAGATGATCGTGCCTGGGGCCGTTTCCGGAAGTGCAAGCTCTGCTCGCGTGGCCGGATGTGCCGGACCCGAATTTGCCCCGGCGACTCCGCGGACAGTCCCTTTTGCACAGTTCAAAAAGTGGTGTGCCGTCAGCCTCATGGACTGCGCCGAGCATTTTCCTTATACTGATTAAGATAGGGAAACGCGGAGGAGGAAAGCGCCCGATGCTCGCAAAGCCGTACCGAAAACCGAATTGGCGCTTGATTGTTCTGGTCGCTGCAGCGGTTGCCATATTGGCGGCCATGATTTACGCCTGGACATACGGCCTCCCCGAATTCAGCGAAGAAGAGATCCGCCGGATCACGTCCGAAAACACGCTGTTGCTCCTTCTCGCCATGCTCGGGGTGATGGTGCTGCAAAACTTGCTGACGGTCATACCGCTCATGGGGGTCATCACCGTCAACGTGGCCCTGTTCGGATTGCCGGGCGGTTTTGCGTGGGGCTGGCTGTCCAGCCTGATCGGCGCCGCGGCGGCCTACGCCGTCGCCCGTTACGGATTTCGGGACTTCGCGGCCCGCCGGATGAAGCGCAACTGGCTGGAGAGAATCGAACAGAGCGGGCACATGTTTGTATTTCTCGCACGCCTGTTTCCTTTTGCCCCCTCCAATCTGATCAACTATGCTGCCGGCATCGCCGGCATTCCTTTCAAGCCCTACATCGTCGCTACCGCCGCGGGCAATTTCCTGTTTCAGCTGATCTTTTCGATGCTGGTGGAAGGCTTCATGAGCGAAGGCGCGGGACAGATCGTGTCCACCGCCGTGATTGCCGTCCTGCTTGCCGCCGCCATCGTCTGGCAGCGGCTTGGCCGCAAACGAACGAAACGTTAGGGAGTGACGACGGTGAACGTGACCAGCATCCTGCTCGGACTCATCATCGTGCTCAACATATTCTTTGCCGGAATCGTCATTTTCCGCGAGCGCCGCGAAGCCGAATCCGTCTGGGCGTGGCTGCTCGTTCTTTTTTTCATCCCGGTGCTCGGGTTTATCCTGTATTTGCTGCTCGGACGGGAGCAAATCCGGCGGCTCCGGATGTTTGAATGGGAGGACCTGAACAAGCTCGGGCTGAAGGAACTGTTGCGGGAGCAGTCGAGCCAGATCCGCAAGGGCCTGTACCCGTTCCGCAATCCGGAGGCGAAGCGCCACCGGGATCTGGTGCTGATGCACCTCGCGCGCAACCAGTCGCTCCTGACGGAGCGCAACGAAGTGGACATTTTCACCGACGGCAAAAAGCTGTTCGACCAACTGTTCCGCGACATCGCGGAAGCGAAGGACTACATCCATCTGCAAACGTACATCCTCCGCAACGATCGGCTCGGGCGGCGGCTGATGGACGTGTTGACGGAGAAGGCGAAGCAGGGGGTGACCGTCCGGCTGCTGTACGACGAACTTGGTTCCCGGAAGCTGACGAAACGGTTTTTCCGGGAATTTCGCGCGGCCGGCGGCCAGGCGGAATCCTTCTTTCCGTCCCGGTTCCGGTTCGTCAACCTGCGGATCAACTACCGCAACCACCGCAAGCTGATCATCATCGACGGGGTAACCGGCTACGTCGGGGGATTCAACGTCGGGGACGAATATCTCGGGCTCAAATCCCGGTTCGGTTACTGGCGGGACACCCACCTGCGCATCCAGGGGGAAGCGGTGTACGCGCTGCAAACCCGGTTCATCCTGGACTGGAACCAGGCGAGCCACCGGCATGACATCGCCTATACGCCAAACCTGTATCCGGAGCCGAAACGGACGGGCAACGTGGGCATCCAGGTGGTCACCAGCGGCCCGGTTTCCCGTGCGGAGCACATCAAAAACGGTTATCTCAGGATGATCGCTTCGGCGCAGAAATCGATCCACATCCAGACGCCGTATTTCATCCCCGACGCGAGCATGCTGGAGATGCTGCAAATCGCCGCCGCCTCCGGCGTGGAAGTCAACATCATGATCCCGGACAAACCGGACCACCCGTTCGTGTACTGGGCGACCATGTACCATGTCGGCGAGATGCTCAAATCCGGCGCCAACGTGTACTTGTACCGCAACGGGTTTCTCCACGCGAAGACGATCGTCATCGACGGGGAAATCGCTTCCGTCGGCACGGCCAACATGGACAACCGCAGCTTCCGGCTCAATTTCGAGGTGAATGCGTTCCTGTACGACCGGGCCATCGCCGGCCAGCTTCTGAAAACGTTCCGCGCGGACATGAACGTGTCCGAACGGCTGACCTGGGAAAAGTACCAGGAGCGTTCCCTCTGGATCCGCTTCAAGGAATCCGTCAGCCGGCTTCTGTCGCCGATTTTGTAGGCGGCGCCCGAGCCGGCCGTCCGTGTGCATAATGCGACGCGCGCCAAGCCAAATTACGGATACCCGAAAAATACCGGTTGCCGATGCGCAGAGAGGGGTATCTCGTGGGTTTGGTGGGAAGACTCAAATCGTGGTTTCTGAAAAAAAAGACCGACAACAGGCGACCCGTGGAAGACGGCCTGAATCATCCGACGGATGATCGTCAGCCGTCTTTTTCGCTTGTCCGCGAACAGTTTGACGATTGCAGCGACCTCGTGCACCGCAGCTATCCCCATCTGGGCGTGGACTTGCTCTATTTCGGCCACATGGTCGGCGTGGAGGCGTTGGACAGGGACCTGGTCCGCCCCCTGGAAACGTCGGATCCCGACGGGCTCGCGCAAATGTTGAAGCGGTCCCAGTTTGTCCGTGCGGACTCGTTGACCGAAGCGGTGGAAGGCATTTTGGACGGGCAGGCCGCCCTGTTCCACAAAGGCTTCGCCTGGCTCGTGCACGTCTCCGATCCGCCGGGCCGGGGCGTCGAACAGTCGGAAGTGGAGGGGTCCATCACCGGTCCCCATGACGGCTTCTCGGAAATGGCGAGCATCAACATCGGCCTGATCCGGCGTCGGCTGAAAAGCGCCCGATTGAAGGCAGTCAAGGTCAGGGTGGGCGAACTGAGCCATACGGACGTGTACGTGATGTACATCGAGGATATCGCAAACCCTGCTTTCGTGAACGAGTTGCTGTCCCGCATCAAGGACATCGAAACCGACGTCATGCAGGAAGCCAATGCGCTGGTGCAGCTGATCGAAGACCATCCGAATTCCATTTTCCCGCAATTTTATACGACCGAAAGGCCGGACATCGCCGTGCTCAAATTGTCCATGGGCCGCATCGTTGTCATCGTCGACGGCAGTCCGACGGTTATCACGGCACCCTCCAGCCTGATGGAGTATTTCAACGCGGCCGATGACTTTTACATGCGCTGGATCAGCGCCACCGGCCTCCGGATTTTGCGCTTCATCGCTTTCGTGATTACCGTGTCGTTCACCGCTTTCTACGTGTCGGTCACCACGTTCCATTACGAGTTGATTCCCCGCACGCTCCTGGTCAATCTGGCCGAATCGCGGGCAAGGGTCCCCTTTCCGCCGCTTTACGAGGCGCTTTTCATGGAATTTACGATCGAAATGCTGCGGGAAGCGGGCGCGCGCCTGCCTTCAAAAATCGGCCAGACGATCGGCATCGTTGGCGGGATCGTCATCGGCCAGGCGGCGGTGCAAGCCGGTTTTACGAGCAACATCCTCATCATCACGGTGGCCACTTCGGCCATCGCTTCCTTCGTCATTCCGAGTTACATGATGAGCACGTCGCTCCGGTTGGTTCGCTTCGGGCTCATCCTGCTGGCGGGCATTTGGGGCAACCTCGGGCTCATGCTCGGCTTCGGATTCATCATCGCGGACCTGGCCAATTTGACCGTGTTGAAAAGCTCGTATTTGACGCCGATCGCGCCGTTCAACGGGGAAGACTTGAAGCGACTCGTCATTCGCGGCCCCTATTGGGCGTTGCGGGAACGCACATCGCAATCCGTAACGAAAAACAAGACGTTCAACAAAATGAAGCGATGAAAGGTGACGGTCCTTGAACGAGAAGCTGAATGCCTTTCATATCGTGATTCTCATCCATATGACCCAGGTCGGCGTGACGATCTTCAGCCTGCCGCGGATTTGTGCGACGCATTTCGGAACGAACGGCTGGATCGCGATCTTGCCCATCGGATTGGTGGTGTTCGCCAACGTCGCCCTGATTCATGCGGTTGTCCGGCTGGGCGGCGGGCGTTCGCTGCCCGAAATGCTCGGCCTGTTTTTGCCGAAACCGGTCTACGGTGCCCTGTTGCTTGGCATGAGCTGCATGTACGCCCTGTCGGCGTGCCTGACGAGCAAACAGTACGTGCTCATGTACGAGTTGCAGTCGTTTCCGGCCACGCGGCCGTACGTGTTTCGGGCGGGCATCGACATTCTGATTTTTTTTCTGGTGATTATCGGCATCTACAATCTGAGCAAGGCGGTCACCGTCATTTTCTTCTCCACCATCGTCATTCCCTTTACTTTGCTGTCCCTGTACGATGAAACCGAGCTGGTCCGGTACACGCCGTTTTTTCTGAAGGAAGGAACCGATTTTATGGCCGGCTGTTTTGAAGTGTATGCCGCTTATCTCGGATTTGAAATTTCCCTTTTTCTGATCCCGTACGTCGGGCGGAGCACCCGCTGGTTCCGCGGCGTCTATGTGGCCAACACCGTGACCACGGTCGTCTATCTCATCCTGTCGATCATCGCCTTCGGATTTTTCAGTTACGGCCAGCTTCGCGACATGTTGTACCCGCTGCTGGAGATGACAGGGCACGTGCAGCTGCCCATCATTGAACGGGTGGACACGTTGATGTTCACGTTCTTTTTCCTCGTCGCGCTGGTGACGGCGACGCTTTACTTCTGGATTGCGACGGAACTGTTCAGCTATGTGTTTCCGAAACTCGACAAGCGGTGGCCGGCGGCCTTCCTGATTACCGTCACCTACTTTGTCTCCTCCATTCCGAACGAACTGGATTTGGTGACGGGCTGGCTGCGGATCATGGGGAAAGTGGCCATTGCCACCGCCATTGCGCTTCCCCTGTTGCTCATCGGCGGAATGTTGATTACGAGGGCTCGGAGGGCGAAGGCGTCATGAGGAAATATCTTGCCGTGCCGGTTCTGGCTTTTGTGACCGTGGCCGCAAGCGGTTGCGGCACGCAGGCGGACAAGCGGGTTCTGGAGGAACTCGGCATGATCTCCGTGATGGGATTTGATCTGGAAGAAGGCCGGAGCGAGGAGGAAGTGAACTCCAACCGGACGACGGTGCTGTTTCCCGTCATCAACCCGAGGGCAACGGTGGAGGAAGAAGTGTTGTCCGTCACGAGCCGCAGCAACAATTCTCGGCAGGAACTGTCCCGCATGACGGACCGGAAACTGGTTTTCGGCCAGTTGAGAACCGCCGTGTTCAATGCCCGCATTGCCGAAAACGGGTTGCTGGACGATCTGGATGCCCTGCTGCGCGATCCGACGTTGGGGACGCGGGTGAAACTGGCCCTGACCGATCACAATGTCCATGATTTGCTGACATTCAAACACCCGGCCATTCCGAGGATCGGGCGGTACATTGATCTGTTGCTCGAGAAAGAATCCATTCACTTGTTCCTTCCCAGGTCCAATCTGCACACCTTCTACCGGGATTTGCGGGATGACGGCATCGACCCGGTGATTCCTATCATCAATCCGTCCACGGATTCCATCAAGCTGGACGGCATCGGGCTGTTTCGGGACGATCGGCTGGCGGGCAGGGTAAAGGCGGAAGAGATGCCCTATTTCGTCATGTTGTACGGCGACTTTCGCCAGGGCGTCATTACGGTGCAAGTGGGTCAGACGGAGTTCGTCACGTTGACCGCTTTGCGCAGCGAGAGAGACGTGCGAATCCGACGCAAAGCCGGCGGCGCCCTGGCTGCAGAAATCCGCATTTTGCTCAACGGATCGGTGGTCGAGGATTTCGGCTACAAGAATCACAAAACGAAAAAATCCTGGGAGGAGCTGATCCGAAAGATCAACCGCAAAGTGGAAGAAAAGTGCGAACGGCAAATCAGGCTCATGCAGAAGCTGCGCGCCGATTGCATCGGCATGGGGCAATACGCCCGCAGATTGTATTCGTATCCGGAATGGAAAAAACTCGACTGGCGGGAGACTTTCGCGGACATGGACATCCGGGTGAAGGTGGATTTGCACGTCAAGGATTTCGGCGTATATCCATGATCAGCACCCAATCTTCCCCGCGGCCCGCGGAAGGGGGCGTGAACGTTTGCCGGGCCGCTCCCGTGCGGGCGGATCCGGCGTCCGTCAGGGCGCCGATCTTCGGGTCGTACCAGGAAATCCGCTCCGGCGTGCCCCCGATCCGATCCAGCAGCACCGTGACGGGCCGTCCGGCGGACGTGTAGACGAGCACGAAATCGTCCCCTCTCAGGGCGGAAATGCGCGAAGCGCCGTTGCGGGGGCCCGGGATGAGAGAAGGATCGGGTGCGCTTCTTTCCGGCGGATACGTTTCGAACAGGGCGCGCAGCCATTTCATGGAAGCGCGTCCGGGAGCGTCCAAAGCGTCTTTCCAATAGATATCCGCGTAGATGGACGGCTCGCGCCCCGGGGCGTACATTTGCCAGATGCCGTGATGCCCGTAGGTGTGGCCGAACGACCCCGCGAACACCGACCAATAGGCGGCCTGGCGGATGTCGTAGGCGTCGAACCGGCCGTTGGCGGGATCGTAATCGACGGGAGCGGCTTCGTAGCGAGGTTCGAGGTCCAGGGTCGGTTTGGCGGGCGTCAGGGCGTAGTCCTTCTCCGCCAGTAAATAGTTCGCGCCGTCCTTCTCGTTGTGCCCGGATTGGAAGGCATGGAAATCGATCCAGTCTTCATCCCGGAAATAGTCGGAAGACGAAACGCCGCCCCACGGGTGATAGGTGATCAGTTGTTCCGCGCCGCCCTCTTTCAGCCCTTGTGCCATGCTGCGGATGATGGCTTTCTTCTCCTCCGTGTCGGGCACGCGGTCGCCGCCCAGCACCCAGATGACGTTGCTTCGCCCGCCGTATCGTTCGCCCAGCCACTTGCCGTACTGCCGCGCATTGTCCCGGTTGAAAAGGGGATCGGCGCGATGGCCCTTGTTCTCCCACAGATAGCTTCCCCATGCGGGCAGCAGGGCGGCGTACAGGCCGTACGACTCGGCGGTGTCCAGCGCGAAGTCCACGTGATCCCAATAGTCGTATTGGACGGGAGAGCCGGGGTCGTTGCCCGGCGTGACGGCCGGGCGGGACGGATCCTTGTTCACGAGCGGGAGGTCGCCGTACGGATTCGGCTCGATCTGGCGGCCGAGCTCCGTGATCAGGACGAATTGCACGACGTTGAATCCGTGGCCGGCGGCGCTGGCCAGATAGGTTTCAATTTCTTCCCGGGTGAGGCGGCCCGCGAGTTCCCAGGCGGTATCCCCGAGCCAGAAAAACGGTTCCCCGTCCTCCGTTGCCAGATGGCGGCCGCTTTCGCCGACGATCAGACGGGGCAGCGGGCGGTCGAATTCCGCCAGCAGCCGGTTGACCGCTTCAAACGCGGCGGCCGCTTCCCCGTGGGTCAGCGGTTCATTCGGGCGGAAGCGGCCTTCCGCGTCGACGGGCAGAATGCCCGAGCCGGCGATCCGGCTGACGTCAGGACGGGCCCATCCGGCGATCGCATTCGCGTCGGCGAATTTGATGGTCATGCGGAGGCGCGCCTGGACGAATTCGGGCAGACTGCCGAGCATGACGGCCGCTTCCTGCCGCGTGACAGCCCGGTCGGGCTCCGCTTCTCCCGCGGCATTGCCGCGCATGTAGCCGATTTGCCGGGCGGTGGCCAGATGGGCGCGGGCCCAGTGGCTGTCCGGAACGTCGGGGAAGGGGGACGGGTTGTCCGACGGTTCGTAGCCGAGCGCTTCGTTCAGCATGGCGGCAAATTCGGCCCGGGTGACCGGTTCGCCGGCTCCGGAAGCGGCGGACGGACGTGCGGATGCCGCCGCGGAAACGGCAACGGATGGCGGTTTCGCGCCAAACCGGGCCTCTACGGCCGGGAAGGCGGCGAAAAGGAAGTCCGCTTCGCCGATATGGCCGGGCCTCCCGTCGGTCGAGGCGAGCGGGCGGATCGTCAAGGCGAGCATCACGAACAACAAGACAAGGGCGGACAGCCCGATTTTCATCGGAAAACGCATCGATCAATCCTCCGGTTGATTGGCCTGTGGCCATCTTGCCCATTTGGGCTTCCGCGCAGACGCGCATGTTCCGCAAGATGTGATACAAATTGTATCGTTTTTATCCTACCAGTTCGACAAGCGTCGGTCAACCCGGGTAAAATGGGGGCAGACGTTGACGGGAGGGTTGGTCATGCTGCTGGGAAAAGGGCAAAAATTGCTGTTTATCGGGGATTCGATTACCGACTGTGACCGGAGGAGGCCGGAAGGGGAAGGGAGATTTGCCCTCGGGAACGGCTACGTGTCGCTGGTGGACGCTTTTCTGCAAAGCAGTTATCCGGAACTCGGCATCCGCGTCGTCAACAAGGGGATTGGCGGCAACACGGTGCGCGACCTGAAAGCCCGCTGGCGGGAAGACGTGACGGAGCAGGCGCCGGATTGGCTCGTCATCATGATCGGCATCAACGATGTGTGGCGGCAGTTCGACTTGCCGTTCATGCCGGAGACGCATGTGGGAGAGGCCGAATACGAAGCAACGCTCCGCGGGCTCGTGGAAGACGCCCGGCCGCGGGTGAAGGGGCTCGTGCTGATGACGCCGTTCTATATCGAACCGTCGGAGGCGGACCCGATGCGGGCGATGATGGACCGGTACGGCCGAATCGTGAAGAAGGTCGCGGAAGAATGCGGTGCGGTGTTTGTGGACACGCAGGCGGCTTTCAACCGGGTGCTTGCGCATCTGTACCCCGCGGCGCTGGCCTGGGACCGGGTGCATCCGACGCAGGCCGGCCACATGGTGCTGGCGCGGGCGTTCCTGACCGCGATCGGATTTGACTGGACGCGCCCGTAACCAAGGCCACGATGCGGTTTCATCCGGGCGTTTGCGGTATGAGTCCGCTATCCTGTAACCGAATGAAAAAAGCTCCCGAAGCGCGCCGTGAACGGCAACCCGATGGCCGGACTTCTTCCGGCCGTCAGAGCGGCGGTTCATCGCGCATGCGGGAGCTTTTCCTTTGGTTGAGCCGGGATGAGTTACCGTCTGTCCCCGTCCCGTGGGGCGAACAGGTCGTACTGGCCGTCGATTTCGTCCGCCATCTCGCGGTAAAGCCGGGTCTCTTCCATCAGCGGGTCGCGTTCGGTCACGATGCGCACTTCGTAACGCGGCGAGAGGCGCCGGGGGGCTTCCGCTTCGGGGCGGACCCGTTCCGCCGAGCCGTCTTCCAGCAATCGTGCCAGGCGGGTTTCGGCGTTTGACGGGCGCATGTCCGGGGCGCCGGTTTTGCCGGCTTTCTTCCCGGGCGTTTTCCCGTTGTCCATCGTTAGGCCGTCCTTTCCGTCGAATCGGTTTCGCCGGACGCATCGGGCGCATCTTCGCCAGGCGTCCGGCCGGTTTGGACGATGTTAGCTTTCCCCGGTTTGCAAACCGTCAATTCGCCCGTCCCGACGCTTCCCGGAAAGCTTGCATGTAGGCTCTGGCCCTGTCGGCCACGAGATCATCGTTGCCGGTCTTTCGGGCATCCTTCGTCAGGTCGGAGCCGATGCCGACGGCGAAGGCGCCGGCTTTCAGCCAATCCTCCAGGTTGCCGAGGTTGACGCCGCCCGTGGGCATGATGTTGGCCTGCGGCAGCGGGCCGTGGATGGCCGATATGGTGGACGGGCTGTACAGGTTGCCGGGGAACAGCTTGACGACGTCGACGCCGAGTTCCAACGCTTCCGTGATTTCGTTGATCGTCATGCAGCCCGGCATGACCGGCACGCGGTACCGGTTGCAGAGCATGACGGTGTCCCGGTTCAGGCTCGGAGACACCACGAAGGCGGCGCCGGCCATGATGGCGGCCCGGGCGGTTTCCGGATCGAGGACGGTGCCCGCGCCGATCAGCACGTCCGCGGCCGCGGCGTTCGGGCCGTGATACTTCTTGGTGAGGACGGTGACGGCTTCCAGCGCGTACGGCACCGTCATCGTAATTTCGATGGCGCGAATGCCGCCCTCGACGGCTTTGTCCGCGTAACGGACGGCTTCTTCCGGTGAATCTCCGCGCAATACGGCGACGATGCCGGCGTTTGCGATCCGTTCGAGGATTTTGTACTTGTTCACTCGGTTTGGCCTCCATTTCCAATGGCTCGGGAAATTATGCGGCGGTACTGAATAATTTTACGCAAAGTCAGTGAAACTATCCTACAAATCAAGCAGTCGTTGGAAAGGTGGTGACGGGAATTGGACGTGACGCTGGGTGCCGATGAAGTAATCAACCGGATCAAGGCGCTGAAAGCTTCCGGGGCCCCGCTCGGCAAAAAGCAAATCAAAGAGCGGGATCCCGAATTGCTCCGCAACGCGCTGTTCTATTTTCCGAGTTGGGATCATGCGTTGCGCAATGCCGACAACCTGTGAACCGGAAGCCGGATTCGGTCAAAAAACAAGAGGAGCCGCCAGGAGCCGCGCAAGCGGTTCCTTTTTATTGGTGCTCCTCGAGATGATCCACCACTTGCGAAAATTCTTCGATGGCGTCTTCCAGCGCACTGATCCAGGCGATCAGCTGCTTTTCGTTGGGCGGATTTTGCGACAGCTGGCGCCTGCAATCCTCCAGCTGCTTCGCCATCGTGTGGATGTCGATTTTCAGGGTGGCGATGACGTTGGCGTAGGACCGTTTCGGAAGGCGGTGCGGCGGCGGTTCTGCGGCATCCGGTGCCGGTTGCGCGCCGGTCCGTGCCGGTGCCTCGTCTTCCTCGCGGCGCTGATCCGGTCGGGTTGCCGGTTCCGCCGTTTGGCCGGCGGGGTTCGTGCCGCGGCTCGGCTCAACGGCCGCCGGTTCAGCGGACCCGGCGGCAACGTTCCGGCCGCGAGCCGGCATGTCCGCTTCATCGCCCTTCGCCGGAGCGTCGTCCTCCCAATACGGTTTTCTTGCCCAGGACGGTTTCGGGCCGGCCGGTTCCGTCTTGGCCAAACCGTTGCGCCCGTAGCGGGCGGCTTTCTCCGTCCGTTCCGGACCGGAAAAGGCTGCGGAGGACGCCGGACGTTCCGGTGCCATGTCCGGTTCCGCGTCCGGTTCCATGGCCGGTGCCGCCTCTGCCGCGGATTGTTCGGCGAAAGGCGGGAAGCTGGTGTCGGGATCGGACTCCCGCGGTGAAGGCGCATCGTCGTGAAGCGGGGTCTTGTACAGGCGGGTATCCGCATCAACGCTGTCGTCCTGTGCGGATTTCGGCGCGATCGGTTCATCGTTCCGGAGGGGCTCCCGGCTTTCCGCCACGGCGGCGTCATCCTTCAGGGGAGCCGGTTTTCTGCGACGGATGTCGAGGGAAAGCAACTGTTCCATGAGCGCTTCCGATTCCTGCAAAATTTCCTGTTGCTTCTGCCGTCTGAGCCGGCGCTTCGGGTCCTCGTCCAGCGGATCGGAAAGCCCGTCAGCGACATCGGCACTTGCCGGTTCGGCTTTGCCCTCCGTACCGGCCGGTTCGCCGGGTGACTGCGGGAGGCCGGTTTCGGCCGGGTCGTCCGGAATGAAGGAGTCGTCGGACCGCTTGGCGCCAGGGGATTTCCTCGCCGTCCCGGATCCGGCATGGGCGAAAGCGGCAAATTCGTCGTCATCGGGTGAAGGCTGCCGCGTCGCGGGAGCGGCGGGATCCTGCGTCGATTTGCGCACATACAGGCCGCCCGCGCAGCTTTCGGTGAAGTAGAAAGTGAGCATTTCGTTGTATTCGATCAGCTTCAGGGCATTTTCAAAATTCGGATTGGCCATGAACTCGTCAATCAAACCGTTGATGACCGTGTTCTTGGCGGGATCGTAATATTGCTGCTTGATGACGGTTCCGGCCAGCACATAATCGCAATTGCGCAGCTGGGATTTCAGCTTCAGCCTTTTCAGTGGGTTCACCGGTTTTCCAACCTCCGCCCGTCCGATTCGCTCTTATCGTTCCTATTATATCAGATTTTGCCCCTTTTCAAATGCGCGAAGGAATCAAATTTCCCGCTTTCCACCATTTTGCAATTCTTTACCCGATTCTTTCAATTTGGTGCGCATTTGGCGGCCGCGGAATGATATAATATTGCGAAACAGCGCCAAAATCACCGGGAGCGCCGCGCACCCGCACCGTTTTGGCATCTGGACCTAACACGCACAAAGGGGACTGACAAGCATGGCGAGTGAACAAAAACCGAATGTTTTGCTGGGAGTGGCCGCGCCGCAGCAGGTGGTAGACTACCTGTCCGAACACGCGCGCGTCTATCGTCCGGAAGGGCCCGGTCGGGACGCGCTGTTTGCCGCGCTGGCGGAGGCGGACGGCTTTTACACGGCAGGTACGCGGATCGATGATGTTTTGCTGGAGGCGGCTCCCCGCCTGAAAATCGTGAGCAACGTTTCGGTCGGGTACAACAATTTCGACGTGGACGCGATGAAGCGGCGCGGCGTGATGGGCACCAATACGCCGGGCGTGCTGGATGACACGGTGGCCGACCTGATCATGGCGCTCGTTCTGGGAGCGGCGCGCCGCGTGGCCGAACTGGACCGGCTCGTGCGCGAAGGCGGCTGGAAGAAGGGCATGAACGAGGAACTGTTCGGCGTGGACGTGCACCATCGCAAGCTCGGCATCATCGGCATGGGCCGCATCGGCGAAGCGGTGGCGAAGCGGGCCAAGTTCGGCTTCGACATGGACGTCGTCTACCACAACCGCAGGCGGAACGAGGAGGCGGAAGCGCGGCTCGGCATCGAATGGCGCAGCATGGACGATTTGCTCGCGGAATCCGATTTCGTCGTGGTTATGACACCGCTTACACCTGCCACGCAGGGACTGATCGGCGAAGCGCAATTCCGCAAGATGAAGCCGTCGGCGATTTTCGTCAACGCATCGCGGGGCCCTGTGGTGGACGAAGCGGCCCTCATTCGCGCGCTGTCGGACGGGACGATCCGCGCGGCCGGGCTGGACGTGTTCGAACAGGAGCCGGTGCAGCCGGACAACCCGCTACTGTCTTTGCCAAACACGGTGCTTCTGCCCCACATCGGATCGGCGACGGCGGCAACGCGATTCGACATGGCCATGCTGGCCGCGAAAAACCTGGTCGCCGGGCTCAAAGGCGAAGTGCCGCCGAACATCGTGCCGGAACTCGAGGACATTGCCCCGGCGAAACGCGGCTGAGTGTTGGTCGAAACTTCGACCAAAATTTTAAAAAAAGCGAAAAGCAGCGGCGTTTGTCTCGCCGTGCATCCGGGTCACCGGCGGAATCCCCTTGACACGGATTTCCGGGAATCCTATAATCATACACAATCCAACCGAACATGGAAAAACGCGCGGAACAGGAACAGTAGGGCGATTCCGGGAAGCAAGAGAGTTGCGGGGCGGTGCGACGCAACCGAAGGAAGCCTGAAGCTCGCCTGGGAGCGGCGCCGCGGAACCGGCCGGCACGGCCGAGAGTAGGCGGCGACGGATGCCCCCGTGATCGGGCACGGATCGGACGTTGCGCGGGAGCAGGTTTGCCCCGGACATGCGAATGGAACGTCCGAACCGGTGGAGTCGGGTTTTGCCGCTACTCGCGGCGAGACCAAGAAGAGTGGTACCGCGACAGCCTGTCGTCTCTTTATCGGGACGGCGGGCTTTTTTGATTGGCCGGCGGATTTGCCGCGGCCAGTCGCGGGCGACGGCCGGCTTCCGGACCGGCGCCGCACGGATCGGGCCCACCCTGCGGCGCGAACGGAGACGGACGAAAAGCGAATACGCGAATGGGCATACGGTTGGAACCACCGAACAAGCGAACAATCGAACAAGCGGAAACGCCATGAACGGGAACAGTAGGAGGACGGCCGGGTACAGAGATCTGCGGGTCGGTGCGACGCAGACGAAGGCGCCTCCGAAGCTCGCCCGGAAGCGGCGCCGCCGAACGGGTCACCTTCAAGGAGACGGCCAGTAGGCGGCGACGGATGCCCCCGTGATCGGGCGCGGACGAACACGACGGAGAAAGCGGGAAGCCGTGACCGGTCAAACGGCCCGAATCGGCCGGGAAAGCCGGGATGCTTGGCTGCTCCGCACGTTCGTCCGGATGAGCCGGGATGCGCCGGAAAGCGGACACGGGTCCGCGCGGCGATCCAACAAGAGTGGTACCGCGGCAGCACGCTGTCGTCTCTTTGCAAACGAAGAGGCGGCAGCTTTTTTTCATCACAAAAAAGCGAATACGGGGTGAACGAAATGGATCAAACGAAAGAACGTCGCATTCACATTTTTGATACCACGCTGCGCGACGGCGAGCAGGCGCCGGGCGCAACGCTGGATCCCGAACGGAAGGTGGCCCTGGCCGGGCAAATCGTGAAACTCGGCGTCGACGTGCTTGAGCCGGGATTTCCCGTTTCCAGCCCCGGCGAGTTTGAAGCCGTCCGGCAAATTTCGCGGCTGTATCCGCAGGTGGAAATCGTCGGGTTTGCCCGCGCGGTGAAAGCGGACATCGACGCGGCGGTGCGCGCCACGGAGGACGCGGAGCGCCGCAGGCTGCACCTGTTCATTTCTTCGTCGGACATCCACCTGATGCACCAGCTCCGCATCAGCCGGGCCGACGTGATCCGCATCGCCCGCGACATGGTCGCCTACGGCAAACAGTTTGTCGACCGCATCGAATTTTCGCCGATGGATGCGTCCCGCACGGGCGTGGAATTTTTGATCGAAATGGTGGAGGCGGTCATTGCGGAAGGCGCGACGGTGATCAACCTGCCGGACACGGTCGGTTACGCCCTGCCGGAAGATTACGGCAACCTGTTCCGCACGGTAATGCGCGAAGCCCGCGGCGCCGACAAGGTGGAATTCAGCGCCCATTGCCACAACGATCTGGGGCTCGCCGTGGCCAACAGCCTGGCCGCCATTCGCGCCGGCGCGACCCAGGTGGAAGTGACGGTGTGCGGCATCGGCGAACGGACGGGCAACTGCGCCCTGGAAGAACTGGTCATGGCGCTGGAACTGCACAAGGAGCGCCTGAACGTCTCCACCGGCATCCGGAAGGAGCACATTTACGAAACGGCGCGCCAGGTCAGCCGGGCGATGCATTTCCCGATCGCCTGGAACAAACCGATCATCGGCCGCAACGCGTTCCAGCACGAATCGGGCATCCATCAGGACGGCCTGTTGAAAAACCGGGAAACCTACGAAATCATGGAGCCGGAGAAGCTGGGCATCAACCGGAACATGATCGTGCTCGGCAAACATTCCGGCCGGCATGCCATCAAACACCGCGCCATGGAATACGGCATCCGGCTGTCGGACGGCGAACTGGATGACGTCTACGCCAAATTCAAGCAGGTGGCCGACCGCAAGAAAACCGTGTCCGACCAGGAACTGCTGGAACTGATCGGAGCGGCCCGGGGCGGCGCCATGCAATGCTTCACCCTGGCGGATCTGCAGGCGGTGGCCGGCACCCAGCGGGCGCGGGTCGCTTCCGTGACGATCCGGGACAACCGCACCGGCACGCTCCATTCCGTCTCCGGCATCGGTCAGGGTCCGCTGGAGGCGGTCATTGCCAGCATCAAGCAGGTCATTCCGGCGGACATCCGGTTCGAGGATTTGGAACTGCATTCGCTCGGGGCCGGCGAAGACGCCGAAGGCGAAGCATCCGTCACCGTGTCCTTCCGGGGGCGCATGTTCAAGTCCAGCGCCAGCGGCAAAGACATCGTGCTGGCCGCCGCCCAGGCGTTCATCGGCGCCTGCAACCAGGCGCTGCATGCCGCAGGATTGTCGGAAACCGGCGAAAACGCCCCACGGGAGGGCGCCGTTTCCCGCTAATTCCTCGCCATAACCTATAAGCAAACTTTTGCTTATGTGGTATACTGTTCACAAAGATAACCTTTTGAAAGATCGATCGTGAGGAATGGCGATGGATTACTCGAGAATGTGCCCGAAATATGAAGCGGCCATCGAACTGCTCGGCAAACGCTGGACTCCGTTGATCATCCGGGTGCTGCTGGACGGACCGAAACGGTTCAAGGAAATCAAGGCGCAAATCCCCGGCATGAGCGACAAAATGCTGACCGACCGGATGAAAGAGCTGGAGTCGGGCGGAATCGTCGATCGCCGCGTTTATCCGGAAACGCCCGTGAGAATCGAATACGAACTGACGGACAAAGGCAAATCGCTGGAAGGGGTCATTGCGGAAATCCAGCATTGGTCCGACAAATGGCTGTGATGCAAAAGACAACAGGGACTTTCGGCAGGATGGTGAAGCTCCGGCCGCAAGTCTCTTTTTTTTGGGACGCGCTGATGATAAGATGTTGAAAACCGTGGACGCGAGGAGAAAGAGGCGAATGGCACGTTTTCTTTTCGCAAAAAAACGACCGGCGGCCATTGACTGGAAAGCGCCCGACGCACCGGCCTTCATTTGGCCCGTCCCGCTTGCGGACAACGAGATTCGCATGGGCACCCGATTGAAGGTGCGGGAGTCGCTGTGCGCGGTGGTGGCGGTTCATGGACGGGTGGACGTGTTCGGTCCGGGCCGCCACGAGCTGACTGCGGAACGATTGCCCGAATTGGGCCGTTTGTTCGGCTGGGGGGCGAATCCGCCGTCCGCGTTTTCGGCGTCGCTGTTCTACGTGCAAACCGGGTGGTTCCGCGATTTGCCGTGGGCCTGCGAATGGCCGGGCGGTGCGGGCAACGGTTCAGGCGGCAAGCCCGGCATCCGCGGAAACGGGGTTTATTCGGTCAGGGTGGCGGACGCCGGCAGGTTGATCGGTTATTTGATGAAATCGAGCGGGATTTTTGAGACGGACTATTTGCTCGGCCTGCAAAGAAGCAGAATCGCCCGGGCTTTCGCGGAAACATGCCGGGAGGCGGCCGGCGAAGGCGGCGAACCGAAGGTGCCAGCGAACGATTTGGCCCTCCGCATGAAGCGGAAGCTCTGGCCGTCGTTTGCCGAGTTGGGGCTTGAACTTTCGGACGTCCGGATCGCGGAGATGGCGTTTCCTGCGGGCGACGGCGCGGATGGTCCGGCGGACGGCGCATCCCGGCGCCCGAAAACCGGAACGGATTTTGCCGGGAAGCCGGTCCATGTCACGGAAGAAGAACGGCAGTTGCTTGTCTCCGGATCATTGTCCGGAAGGCGATAAATCATAAATATAAATGGTAAGGATTTGCAAATGGAACATCCCCCGGTCGGCCGGTCGGGGGTTTTGTCATTCCGGCACCAGGATTTGCATCGGAACCGGCATTGTCGGACCAAAAGCAGGGTATCCTTGTTATTGACCGGCCATGCGCAGGGGGATCGCCGGGCACCCGCCCGCGACTGCCGAACCGCGTCATGACGCCGAGAATAAGGACAATTTGTGAACCTTGATTTCACCAAATTGACAAAAAGATTTAACGAATCTATAGTAGGTTACGTGATGATAATCGTTGACAAATCGGCATTCTCAAGGGGCTCGTGACGGTTTGTCACCATTTGTGACTGGGGGATCGACGCAATATGAAACGATGGTACAAGGCGGGCCGCACGGCGCTCATTTTGGCGGTGGCGGCGCTGCTCATGGCGGGATGCAGCGGCACGCTGGATCCGCAGGGCGAGCGGGCGAAAGAGCAATACTTCCTGATCGTGCTGTCCTTCGCCATCATGGCGCTCGTGATGATTGTCGTCTTCGCTCTTTTCTTCATTGCGATCATCCGTTACCGCAGACGGAAGGGCGACACCGGGTATCCGGAACAGGTGGCCGGCAATCACAAGCTGGAAATCATCTGGACGGTCATTCCGTTTATGTTGATTTTGTTCCTGGCGATTTTCACCGTTACCTATGCGTTCAAGCATGACGAAGTGATCGCCGCGGATGAAGCTGTCAACATTCAGGTAACCGCCCATCAATTCTGGTGGGAATTCAACTACGCGGACTACGGCATCCGCACGGCACAGGATCTCGTCCTGCCGGAAAACAGCTGGGTCAACGTGGAATTGACCTCGGCGGACGTCATCCACTCGTTCTGGATTCCGCAATTGACGGGCAAAACGGATACAAACCCCGGCCTGACCAAGACGGTCGCTTTCAAAACGGGAGAACCCGGCGTATACAAAGGCAAGTGCGCCGAGCTTTGCGGCGAAGGCCACGCTTTGATGGACTTCAAGGCGGTTGTCTTGTCCGAGGACGAATTCAATGCGTGGGTCGCCAACATGCAGGAACCGGCTCCGGCACCGACGACGCCCGCAGCCGTCGCAGGCGAAGAAGTATTCGGCAACTATTGCATCAGCTGCCATGCCGTCACGTCGGACAAAATGAGCCTCGGACCCAACCTGAAAGGGTTTGCCGATCGTGAAACGGTGGGCGGTTTCCGCGAAAACAACGACACGTGGCTTCGCGAATGGATCATCAATCCGCAGGAAGTCAAACCGGGCGCCACGATGCCGGCCTTCGGAGATGCGCTGACCGAAGAAGAATTGAACAATTTGATCCAATATATCCGTACGCTCAAGTAACATGACTTCGGAGAGAAAGGGGTTGCCAGCGTGGCACACGCGCACACGGTAAGCGCCGCGCCCAGAAAGGGCTTTTGGGCCGTGCTGAAAGACTGGTTGACGACGGTGGACCACAAGAAGATCGCCATCCTCTACTTGCTGGGCGGCACCATCTTCTTTGCCATCGGCGGCATTGAGGCGTTGCTGATCCGCTATCAATTGATGTTCCCGGAATTCGACGCGATTCCGGCCCAGACGTTCAACGAACTGATCACGATGCACGGCACCACGATGATTTTCTTCGTGGCCATGCCGCTTGTCTTTGCCTTCATGAACGCCATTTTGCCGCTCCAGATCGGAGCGCGGGACGTCGCGTTCCCGTTCGTCAACGCCCTCGGTTTTTGGCTGTTCTTCCTGGGCGGCCTGCTGCTCAACATCAGCTGGCTGTTCCAGTCGGTGCCGGACGCCGGTTGGACGGCGTACGTTCCGCTGTCCGGTCCGGACTACGGCAGCTTCGGCGTCAACTTCTACGTAATGGGCCTGCAAATTTCCGGCCTCGGTTCGCTGATCGGCGCCATCAACTTCATCGTAACCGTTGTCACCATGCGCGCGCCGGGCATGACGTTCATGCGCATGCCGCTGTTCGTCTGGACGAGTTTCATTACGTCCGCACTCATCCTTTTCGCATTCCCGGCCATCACGGTCGGTCTCGTGCTGCTCATGTTTGACCGGCTGTTCGGCGCCAACTTCTTTGATGTTTCCCAGGGCGGCAACGTCGTCCTCTGGCAGCATCTGTTCTGGATCTTCGGGCATCCGGAAGTGTACATTCTCATCCTGCCGGCTTTCGGCATCATTTCCGAAGTTGTGAGCACCTTCTCGAGCAAGCGGCTGTTCGGTTACAGCTCGATGGTGTTCGCCACCGTGCTGATCGGTTTTCTCGGGTTCATGGTGTGGGCGCACCACATGTTCACCACGGGCATGGGCGGCATCGCCAACGCGCTGTTCGCCGTGGCGACAATGCTCATTGCCATTCCGACGGGGATCAAGGTGTTCAACTGGATCTTCACGCTGTGGGGCGGCAAAATCCGGTTTACTGCGGCAAACATGTTCGCCGCAGGCTTCATCCCGACTTTCGTCATGGGCGGTGTAACGGGGGTCATGCTGGCGGTGGCGCCGGCCAACTTCCAGTTCCACGACAGCTATTTCGTCGTCGCCCACTTCCACTACGTCATCGTCGGCGGCATCGTGATGGCGCTGATCGCCGGCTGCTTCTACTGGTGGCCGAAAATGTTCGGCCGCATGCTGGATGAAAAGCTGGGCAAATGGACGTTCTGGACGTTCTATCCCGGCTTCCACCTGACGTTCTTCATCCAGCACTTCCTCGGCCTGCAAGGCATGCCGCGCCGGGTGTTCACCTACCTGGACGGCCAGGGCTGGAACACGGGCAACCTGGTCAGCACCATCGGGGCATTCCTGATGGCCGTCGGTGTCATCATTTTCCTGGTGAACGTGTTCAAGACGGCGGCCAAACCGGCAGGCGCTCCGCAGGATCCGTGGGACGGCCGCACGCTGGAGTGGACGATTCCGTCCCCGGTGCCCGAATACAACTTCAAGCAACTGCCGGTCGTTCGCGGACTGGACGCCTGGTGGGTCGAGAAGTCGGAAGGACGCAAAGAAATGACGCCGGCGGAACCGCTTGGCCCGATCCACATGCCGTCGCCGACGATCCTGCCGTTCCTGATGTCCATCGCGCTGTTCATCTCGGCGTTCGGATTCATGTACGCGAACCAGCCGTTCGACAACGACTTCATCCGATTCCTGTTTGAGAAATACGTCATCGCCATTGCCGGTTTGGTCATGTTCTTCGTCTGCATGATTGTGCGCTCGCTGAAGGACGACCCCGGGTATCACATCCATCCGGAAGAACTTGAAGGAGAGGGGGTCCATCAATGAGTGACGTTCATGCCCATGCGCACGGCGCGCACGCCCATGACGGCCCGTTGCCGCCGGAACCCGAGAAAGCGACGCTGGACGGCCGCAACAAGATTCTCGGTTTCTGGATGTTCCTCGCCGGCGAGACGGTACTTTTCGGTTCGCTGTTTGCCACCTTCCTTGCCCTGAAGGATTCGGTGATGGGCGGGCCGACGGGCCAGGAGCTGTTCAGCCTGCCCCTCGTGGCGCTGGCCACCTTTATCCTGCTCACGTCGAGCCTGACCAGCGTCTTTGCCGTCCAGGCAATGCACCGCCACGACAAGAAAGGCATCATCCAGTGGCTTGTCGTGACCGTGCTGCTCGGCCTCGGGTTCTTGATCCTTGAAATTTACGAATTTGTCCACTACGTCCACGAAGGCCATGCCTTCTCGACCAGTGCCTTCAGCTCGGCGTTCTACACGCTGGTCGGTTTCCACGGCGCCCACGTCGTGTTTGGCATCGCGTGGATCTCGATCATCATCGGGCAGGTGGCGGTGAAAGGGTTGACCGTCGTGACGGCGCCCAAAGTGTACGTCACCAGCCTGTACTGGCACTTCGTCGACCTGGTCTGGGTGTTCATCTTCACGGTTGTTTATCTGATGGGAAAGCTGGGGTGAGCCGGATATGACGAACGAACAAGGCGGACACGCCGCGACGGATGTCATTCGCCGCAAACACGTCCACGAAGGACCGCGCAACCATCTCATTTCGTACGCGATTTCCCTGGTGCTGACGGCTTTCGCGTTCCTTGCGGTGATCTATGCGGATGAACTGGAAACCTGGTTTATTGTCAGCTTCCTCATCGTCCTCGCCTTTTTCCAGGCGCTTGTCCAGGCGCTGTTCTGGATGCACATGAAGGACAAAGGCCACGTGCAGCAACGCCTTTTTCTGGCGGGCGGGGTTGTCGTCACCTTCACGTGCGTCGTGATGGCGTTGCTCTGGTGCTGGTGGTAAACCGACGGAATGAACGGTGAGTGAAAGGCTGTCCCGGGTTGTCCAATGACGGTAGCGCGGGGCAGCTTTTCCTTTTTCGATTCCCAAAAAAAGGCGGGGTGAGAGCATATGCCGGACCTTTCCGTTTTCGGAGCAAGGGCGGCCTGGAGTCCGTTGCTTTTTGTGATCATGGCATCCGTTGCCGTGCTGTATGTGCTCGCCGTCAATGTGTACCGGCGGGATTGGTTTCCCGATGCATCGAACGTTGCCGCCCGCAAGCAGGCGTCGTTCCTTGGCGGCGTTGCCCTGTTGTATTTTGCCCTGGGCGGTCCGCTGGATCTGGCCGGGCATCTGTGGTTCAGCGCCCACATGGGCTCGATGGCGTTCGCTTTTCTGCTCGCGCCTCCCTTGATCCTGTACGGCATTCCGGACTGGATGTACCGCGCCGCCCTGCGCAAACGGGCCGTGCGGAAACTGTTCAACGTGCTCACGAAACCGGTTCTCGGGTTGCTTGCGTTCAACATGCTCTTTTCGTTCTATCACCTGCCGGCCGTCCATGACATGATCATGACCCAATATGCCGTGCATACGTTCTATTATGCGGTTTTGCTCGTGGCGGCGCTCATGATGTGGTGGAACGTGGTGGCGCCGCTGCCGGAGTATGAACGGTTGACCGACGTGAAAAAAATGGGATACGTGTTCGCCAACGGGGTTCTGCTCACGCCCGCTTGCGCCCTGATCATTTTCGCACCGGAACCGCTGTTTGCCACCTACTCCGATCCGACGGTATGGGCGAAGGCGCTCGGCTACTGCGTGCCGTTGCATGCCGACGCGATTTTGTCCCAATTCGGCGGCCCCGGGCAATTCGCCATCCTGCCTCCGCTGGATGACCAGCAGCTGGGCGGCATCATCATGAAGCTGATCCAGGAAATCACGTACGGGTCGATTCTGTATTACAACTTCGTCCGCTGGTACAAGCGGGAAAATGCCGAAGACAAAATTGACCCCCTTGAACCGTTGCAACCGGTGAAATAAAATCGGTAGGGAGGGAGAGTGGTACAACATGGCACACATTCTGCCGACGATCAGCACGTCCTGCATTGCGGTCAGTGCTGTTCTGGTAGGCATCGGCTGGCGCAAAATCGCAATCGGCAAGCAGGAAACCCACAAAAAATTCATGCTCGCCGGGGCTCTGTTTGCGCTGGCCTTTTTTGTCATTTACGTGAGCAAGACGCTGTTTGTCGGCAACACGCAGTTCGGCGGGCCGGAACATTTGGTGCCCGTCTACCGGGCGTTCCTGCTGTTCCACATCGTGCTGGCCACGACGGCGGGTGCATTCGGCCTCACGACCATCACGTTGGCGCTTCGCCAAAACTTCGCCCGGCACAAGAAGCTTGGCCCGATTGCCGCATCCATCTGGTTCGCGGCGGCCGTAACCGGACTTTCGCTTTACACGTTGCTGTACATCATGTATCCGGGAGGAGAAACGGGCGCTTTGCTCGATGCCATTTTCGGATAAAGCCGTGAGGAACGAGATCCCGCGGCAACCAGAGGAAGGAGCGCTGCCAGTGGTATCCTTGCAATTGGAAGACGTCAGCAAAGTGTACGGGGACAAAACCGCCGTTGACCGGCTCAGCATCGAAGTCAGGAGCGGCGAAATTTTCGGCCTGCTAGGCGCCAACGGCGCGGGCAAAACGACGACGATGCGGATGGTGTTGGGATTGATCTATCCCGACGAAGGGCGGATATTGTACGACGGCCAACCGTACAGCCAATCCCTCGTCCGCTCGTTCGGCTATTTGCCGGAAGAACGGGGGTTGTATCCGAAAATCCGGGTCAGCGATCAGCTGATCTATTTGGCCGGATTGAAAGGGATGGGCCGCCGCGAGGCGGACGCCGCGCTCAAGGAATGGCTGGAACGGTTCGGCGTGCCGGAGTATTACAACAAGCGCGTGGAGGAACTGTCCAAGGGCAACCAGCAGAAAATCCAGTTCATCGCCGCGATCCTGCACAGGCCGAAATATCTCGTGCTGGACGAAGCGTTCAGCGGCCTCGATCCCGTGAACGTGGAGCTGTTGAAAACGACGGTCAAGGAATTGCGCGACAACGGATCGACGATCCTGTTTTCCACCCACCGGATGGAGCACGTGGAAGAATTGTGCCAAAACATCTGCATCCTGCACAAATCCCGGACGGTGCTCAAGGGTAACTTGCTGCAAATCAAAAACCGCTATCCGAAGGAGCGGATCGTGCTCGTCACCGAAGCGAAGGTGGAAGGCCTGGCGTCCATCGAAGGGGTGACGGGCGCCGAGTGGAACGGCAACGTCTGCGACATCCGGATTTCGCGGCCGGAAGCGGCCCAGTTCGTGCTCCGGGCGGCGATGGAGCAAACGGCGGTGCACCGTTTCGAGGTGCTGGAGCCGACGCTGAACGAAATCTTCATCAAAGAAGTGGGGGGCGGAAGCGATGCATGATTTGCGGCGCGTCATCGCCTTCACGGTCCGGAACAAAGTCAGGACGAAATCGTACGTCGTGACGACGGTCGTGATGGCGCTCATCATCAGCATTGTGGTCAATCTGCCCTTCATTTTCTCGCTTTTTCAGACCGACAAAGCCGACCATTTCGGCATGATCCGTGACGCGGACGGCATTGCCGAACAGCTCCGCGCGGTGCTGGCTTCCGGGGAAACCGGCGATGCGGTCCTGCACGTCTATGACGACCAGGGATCGGCGGACGCCAACGAATCGTTCCTGCGGGACAAAATGCGGGAAGGGGAAATCATCGGCTACCTGATCGTCACCGGACAGGATGCCGCCGGTTTCCCGACGCTGCAGTACAAATCCGAAGATACGCTGGATTACGAGGAAATGGGCAAGCTGCAAAACGGCCTCCAGATGCTGAAATTCGGCAAAGTCAGCGCATCGCTCGGCCTGTCGGAGGAGCAGCTGGCCCTGCTGAACTCCCCGGTGGAGATCAATAAGGTGCAGATTTCCCTGAGTGAAAACGGGGATGTCGGCGGGAAATCGGAAATGGAAATCGTGATCGCCACGTTCCTGGTTTACATTTTGATCATCCTGTTGTTCGTCGCCATCATGGTATCGGGGCAGATGATCGCCTCCGAGATCACCATGGAGAAAAGTTCCCGCATCATGGAAATCCTCATCACCAGCGTCAAGCCGCTTGCCCAGATGTTCGGCAAAATCATCGGCATGTGCATCGTCGGCCTGTCGCAACTTTTGGTGCTGTTCGGCGCGGGCATCGCGAATCTTGTCCTTCCCCACAACCGGGAGGCGTTCGCCAATCTGGACATCGATCTGTCGCTGATCGATCCGCGGCTGATCGTTTACGCCATCATTTTCTACCTGTCCGGGTATTTGCTCTATGCGACGCTCTTCGCGGCGGTCGGTTCCATCGTCAGCCGGACGGAAGATCTCGGCCAGGCGGTCATGCCGATTTCGATCATTTCGATGATCGGCTATTTCGTGGCCATTTTCGGCATCCAGGATCCGGCCGGGCCGCTCGTGGTCATCACGAGCTACATTCCGTTCTTCTCGCCGTTCATCATGTTTTTGCGGATGGGCGTCACCGATCCGGCGCTGTGGGAAGTGTGGCTGTCCATCGGCATTTTGCTGGCGACGATCGTGCTGTGCGGCTGGCTGTCGGCAAAAATTTATCGCACCGGCGTCCTCATGTACGGCAAGCGTCCGACCATCCGGGAACTGCGCAAGGCGATGAAAGCCTACAAAATTTGAACCGGCAACCGCCGGGTACAACTAGCGAAGCCTTCCAAACCGCCGCTGCGGATTCGGAAGGCTTCTTGCCGTGTTCCGGGCTGTACGGGCCGCTGTCCGTTGCCCGTCCGGCAGCCCGGTTCATTGGACGCGGAACACCTGGCACGGTGTCCGGTTGAAGTCGCATTCGGAAGCAAATACAACAAAAGAGGCGTGAGGACGCCTCTTGAACCCGACTATTGCATTTGGACAAGCTTCATGATAGAATAGAGTTTACCATTTGAAAACGAACATATACATTATACCAATAATACAATAACACAAACGACTCATATTGTCAAGAAAGTTGGCCCGCAAGAGACAGAATAAGGAAGGATGGGGTGGAACGCGTGAAGGAAGAACAGGATTTGCTGCTTTCCCACGGCGCGGCGACCAACGATGCCGTCCGCATGTACCTGAAGGAAATCGGCAGGGTTCCACTGCTCACACCGGAAGAAGAAATCGAACTCGCCAAGCGGGTGCAGGAGGGTGACGAAGAAGCCAGGCAGCGGTTGGCGGAAGCCAACCTCCGGCTCGTGGTGAGCGTCGCGCGCAAATATGCCGGACGCGGCATGTCCCTTCTCGATTTGATCCAGGAAGGGAACATGGGGCTCATGAAGGCCGTCGAGAAATTCGATTACACGAAAGGGTTCAAGTTCAGCACCTACGCCACCTGGTGGATTCGCCAGGCGATCACCCGCGCCATTGCCGACCAGGCGCGCACGATTCGCATCCCGGTGCACATGGTGGAAACGATCAACCGGCTTTTGCGGGTAACGCGGGAGTTGGTGCAGGAACTCGGCCGCGATCCGGACGTGGAGGAAATCGCCGCCCGGATGGAGATGACGCCCGAGAAAGTGCTGGAAATCATGAAAATTTCCCAGGAGCCCGTGTCGCTGGAAACGCCGGTTGGCGAAGAACACGACTCGAGCCTGGGCGATTTCATCGAAGACCAGGACGCCCCGGCTCCGACGGATGAAGCGGCGTTCCACATGCTGCGCGAGCAGTTGGGAGAAGTGCTGGACACGCTGACGGACCGGGAGGAGAGCGTGCTGCGCCTCCGCTTCGGGCTCGATGACGGCCGGGCGCGAACCCTGGAGGAAGTCGGCCAGGTGTTCGGCGTGACCCGCGAACGGATCCGGCAGATCGAAGCGAAGGCGCTCCGCAAGTTGCGGCATCCGAGCCGCAGCAAACGGCTGAAAGATTTTCTGGACTGATCACACCGAAGGAACGGGTTGGCCCGGTTCCGCCGATTGCGGCGGGGCCGGGCTTTTTGCCGTTTTGCGGCGGCAAAGCGGCAATCCCCATGGATTGTGACAGGTTTCACATAACATCGGCGGGTTTTTCGGTACACTGGAAGCAACAAGACGATGATAATGATTTTCATTCCGCGGAGCAAGGGGTGTTGGGAATGCAAACATTGGCGGAAGTGCGGGAAGGCGCTGTCGTGACGATCGAAGATCTTTCGGCAACCGACGCCGTACTGAGGCGGCGATTGTATGACATGGGCGTGACGGAAGGCGCGCGTGTAAAAATGTGCCGGCGCCTGCCGTTCGGCGGTCCGCTCATGATCGAATGCGACGAGCTCTGCATCGGGCTTCGCCGATGTGATGCGCCGAAAATTGCGGTGAGACCGTCATGACGACGTTCGCGCTGGCCGGAAACCCGAACACGGGCAAGACATCGTTGTTCAATGCATTGACCGGTTCCTATGAATATGTGGGCAACTGGCCCGGCGTCACGGTGGAGAAGAAGGTCGGGCGGATGAAGGCGGGGGATACGGACGCCCGGATCGTCGATCTGCCCGGCGTTTATTCCCTCATTCCGCTTTCCGGGGACGAGGAGGTGGCAATCCGCTGCCTGCTGCATGATTCCGTGGATGCGGTGATCAACGTGGTCGACGCTTCGCAGCTTCGGCGGAACCTGCATTTGACCATCCAGCTCTTGGAGACCGGGTTGCGGGTGGTCGTCGCGCTGAACATGGTGGACGTGGCCGACCGGCGCGGACTTGGGATCAACGAAGAAAAACTTTCCGCGCTCCTGGGCGTTCCCGTGGTGCCGGTGATCGCGCGGACGGGCTTGGGATGCCCGGAGTTGTCGGCACGCCTTGCGACGGGCGGCATCCCGTCAACGGAATGGAAACTGGATTACGGGGACGTGCTGGAAGAGGCGATCCGGCGGATTTGCGCCGCCGTTCCGGACGATGCGGCCGTGCGGTACCGGGAAACCGGGCGTTCTGTCCGCTGGCTGGCCCTGCAATGCCTGGAAGGCAACCGGGTGGTGCAGGGAGAGTTGGATCAGGCGGTCGGCGACGGCGCCCTGGAAGCGATCGTGTGTGATGCGGAAACCCGGCTCGCCGCGAACGGGAGCGGGCAGACGCCGGAGAAGGCGATCCGCAAATGCCGCGATGCCTTCCTCGATCTGCTGATCCGCGAATGCACGGAGAAACATGCCGGGGCGACCGGCGCGTCCCTGAGCGGGAAGCTGGACCGCGTCGTCACCGACAAATGGCTCGGCATTCCGATTTTCCTGCTCATCATGTATGCGGCATTCATGTTCACCTTCGATTGGTTGGGCACGCCGCTGTCGGATTGGCTGGACGGCCTTCTGTCCGGCCCCGTGACGAGCGGGTTGGAGCAATGGCTTGCTTCGGCCGGCGCATCGGCCTTCATTACGTCTCTGGTGCTGGACGGCATCGTGGGCGGCGTCGGCGGCGTGCTGGTGTTCGTGCCGCAAATTTTCGTGCTGTTCCTCGTCCTGTCGCTGATCGAAGATTCCGGTTACATGGCCCGCGTGGCCCTCGTCATGGACCGCCTGGCCGAGACGATCGGCATCACCGGCAAGGCGTTCATTCCGCTCGTAATCGGTTTCGGCTGCAACGTCCCGGGCGTCATGGCGGCACGGACCATCGAACGGCCGAAGGAACGGCTCCTCACGGTGTTGCTCACGCCGCTCATGTCGTGTCCGGCCCGGCTTGCCGTGTTCAGCCTGTTTGCCGCCGTCTTTTTTCCGGACCATCAGGCGATCGTCGTGCTTTCCCTGTACGGGATGGGCATTGTGCTGGCAATGGGGTTGGCGAAAGTCATGTCCCGTTTCCTGTCCAAAGGGGAACCTTCCACGATGGTGATCGAACTGCCGCCCTACCACTTGCCCCAATGGCGGTCGATGCGGCGCAAAACGTGGGAGAAGGGCAAAGGGTTCATCGTCAAGGCGGGGACGTTCATTTTCGGCGGCTCCGTGCTCGTCTGGCTGCTCGGTTCGGTCAACCTGGGCGGCGTGATGGTTCCGATGGAGGAAAGCTTCCTCGCGCAAATCGGCGGTTTGCTGGCGCCGCTCTTGGAGCCGCTCGGCTTCGGCACCTGGCAGGCGGCGGCGTCCCTCGTGACCGGTTTCTTCGCCAAGGAAGTGGTCGTCTCCACGATGAACATCATGTACGGGTCAACCGGCGCCGGCAGCCTGCAGGATGCCCTCGCCGCCGCATTTACGCCGGTGCAGGCGTACGGGTTCATGGCGTTCCTGCTCATCTACGTGCCGTGCCTCGCCACCGTCGGGACGATCCGCAATGAAACGAAATCGGCCGTATGGACCTGGTTTTCGGTGGGATATGCGCTCGTTCTCGCTTATGTGATCGCCTTGCTCATTCATGTGGCGGGCGGCTGGCTGTTCGGTTGAGAATAAAGGGGTGAACGTCCATGATCGTCGACGTGTTGATCGGCGGCACCATATTCGGATTGGCCCTGTGGTTCCTCGTGCGCGCCATCCGGATCTCACGGAAGGGAAAATGCGCCGGATGTGCCTTGCGGGAGAAGTGCGGGAAACCCTGCTGCGCCCCGATGGAGGAACGGGCCGAGGCCGCGGAGCGGGGGCCGCGGCGTTGAACGGCCGGACGGGGTGCGGCGGCCGGGCGGCATGAGCAAAAGGCAGCCGAAAGGCTGCCTTTGTTGCGCAAGGCGGCGGACCGCCGAACGGGATTTGGTTGCAAAACGTGCGGCATTTTCGGGAAAAGGCGCGTTCAGGCCCGCGACTCATTTCGCGGGTTCTTCCGCCGCCTCCCGGGCATATGCCGCCGCGGAACGTCCGGCGCAATGTCCGGTGATGAAGGCGGCGGTGATGTTGTAGCCGCCCGTGTACCCGTGGATGTCCAATATTTCGCCGCAGAAAAACAACCCCGGCATCCGCTTCGATTGCATCGTGCGCGGGTCGACTTCCTTCAGGTTGACGCCGCCGCCGGTGACGAACGCCTTCTCCAGCGGCAGCGTGCCGTTGATGTTGACGGCAAACCGCTTCATTTCCGCGACGAGGGCTTCACGCGCCGCCTTGCCGGTTTCGTTCCACAATTGCGACTCACCGATGCCCGCCCGGTTCAGCAAGACGGGAACGAGGCGTTCGGGCAAGCGCATTTTCAGCACATTTTTGATCGTTTTGCGGGGTTCGGCGGCGGCGAGTTTGGCCAGGCTTTCCGCCAGAAGCGGTCCGCTCTCGTCCGGAAAAAGGTCGATGGTGAGCCGCACGGTGGACGCTCCGCTTCGCTGCAGCTCCTTGACGACAAACTGGCTGCAGCGCAGCGCCGCCGGGCCGGACAGCCCGAAATGGGTGAACAGCATGTCTCCCCGGTGGGTGATGACCGGTTTGCCTTTGCCGTTCCAAACGGTAAGCGCCACGTCACGCAGCGCCAGCCCCTGCAGCAGGCGATCCCGGATGACGGACGATTGGCTCGTGAGCGGCACTTCCGTCGGATACAGCGGGACGATCGTATGCCCGGCTTCCTCCGCCCAGGCATAGCCGTCACCCGTGCTGCCGGTTTGGGGGGCGGATTTGCCGCCGGTGGCCACCACCACCGCTTTGCCGGGCAGCATGCGGCCGCTGCGGAGCCGGACGCCGGCCGTCCGGCCGTCCACGTACACCACGCGTTCCACCGGTTCATTGACGAGCACGCGGACGCCGAGGGCCTTGACGCGCCCGACGAGAGCGTTCACGACGGTTTGCGCCTTGTCGCTGACCGGGAACATGCGGCCGTCGTTTTCTTCCTTCAGCCGAATGCCAAGCCGTTCAAAAAAGGAAATGATGTCCCGGTTGTTGAATTGGGCCATGGCGCTGTAAAGGAAGCGGCCGTTGCCGGGGATGTGGCGGATCAACTCTTCCGGGTCCTTGTTGTTGGTGACGTTGCACCGTCCGCCGCCGGAAATGCCCAGCTTGCGGCCCAGCTTGTCTCCCTTGTCGACGAGCAGCACGGAAGCGCCGGATTCGGCGGCCGCCACGGCGGCCATCAGGCCGGACGGCCCGCCGCCGATCACGATGACTTCGGTGTTCATGCGGCGTATCTCCTTTTTGAAAACGGTATGTGCGCAAGATGGTTGCCGTTTTCCTCCATCCTATCACAAGGAGCGTGGACGATGGAAATGCTGCAGCTTGGCCCCTTTGTTCTGAATCGCCAGCTGGCGGCCGTATTTCTGGCTTTGGTTGCCGGATACGCCGCCGCCGTTCTCGCCTTGCGCCGATCGCCATGGAAAGCTTCGCCGCTGCCGGAAGTGATCCTGAACGGGATGCTGATCGGATTTCTCGCATGGAAGGCGATTCCGGCCGTGCGGGATCCGTCCCTGCTGTGGCCGAATCCGCTGAAGGCGCTGATGGTGCCCGGATCATCGGCGGATGCCGGCATTGCGGTGGCGGCGGGATTGCTGTATGCACTGGCCGTCTCCCTGATGCGCGGCATTTCGCTCAGGGCATTGTCGGATGCGGCCGCCTGCGGCGGCGCCGCCTTCCTCCTGGTCCACGGGTTGGCCGGAGGCCGGGCGTACGGAACCCCGACCGGCTTGCCGTGGGGCATTTCGTTGGCCGATCCGGCGCTGCGCTATCATCCGCTCCATGTTTATGAAGCATTGCTCGGCCTCCTCCTGCTGGCCGTCCCGCTGGCGGCCCGCATGCGCGCGGGCGAGGGGCGCGCGGGGGTTGCAATGTTTCCGCTGGCGGGAGCCGGTTTGCTCGCCGTTTCCCTGTTCGCCCGGCACGACCGGACGTTGCTGCTCCTGGCCCCCGTGCAATGGCTGGGGATCGGCCTCTTCGCCGCCGGGTTATTTCTGCCGCGGCTGTACATACTATGGGAAGCCGTGCAGGAAAGGAGTGGATGGCATTTGGCGAAAGGCAATTCCAAAGAACAGAACAAAAAGGCGCGCAAAAATACGCAGGGCGGCTCCACTGCCCCGGAACAGGCCGGATACGACAAAAAGACCAACGGGCCTGACCGGCCGGCGGAGTGAGCGGGCCTGATTGCTCCGTGTCTGTCGGGTTTTCAAAATTTGCATCCATTTTGACGGCAAAGCCAGCCTGGACCCCGCGAACCGGAAAACACACGCCGGGGTCTTTTTTTGCATTAGGGGACTTTGCCGGGCAAATCGGCGGAAGATCCCCGATTCCCGCCGCAGCAAGCAGCCGCATCTTGTGCGGACTTTTTGCATCGTTCGTATTATAATAAACTGAAAAAGACAAACCGGCGGCTCATGTGACCGGAAGGAGGAGGGGATGGGCCATGCAGCAGGACATCATCAGAAGGCTGAACGTGAAACCGTCCATTGACGTGCAGGAGGAGATCCGCAAACGGACGGATTTTTTGAAAAACCAGGTGCTCCAGGCGGGGGCCGGCGGCCTGCTCATCGCCATCAGCGGCGGTGTTGACAGCGCGGTGGCGGCGGCGTTGTGCAAGAAGGCGACGGATGAGCTGACGGCGGAGCACGGGAAGCCGTACATGACCCTCGGGGTGTTCCAACCGTACGGCAAACAGGAAGACATCGAGGACAGCTACGCGGTGGCCGAAGCGATCGGCCTGGGCGCGAAGGCGGAAACGAACATCCAGGATGCGGTCGACGAAATCGCGCTGGAGACGGAGCACGCGCTGAAGGCGCTGGGCATCCATCGCCACCTGACCCGCGGCGGCAAAGGAAACATCAAGGCGCGCACGCGCATGGTGGTGCAGTACGCCCTGGCCAACGAGCTCAATTTGCTGGTCGTCGGCACGGACCATGCATCCGAAGCGCTCACCGGGTTCTTTACGAAATGGGGTGACGGCGCGGCGGATGTGACGCCCCTCAGCTCCCTGAACAAAAGGCAGGTTCGCCAATTGGCCAAGGCGCTCGGCATTCCCGACCGGGTCATCACCAAGGCGCCGACCGCAGGTTTGTGGGAAGGGCAGACGGACGAGAACGAACTGGGCATCAGCTACGAGGACAATTGCGACTACCTGGAAGGAAAGCCCGTGGCGCCCCAAGTGCGCGAAAAACTGGAAGCGATCTGGCGGAAAACGGAACACAAGCGGTCTCCGATTCCGGGGATTTGAGATCGAAAGATGGAGGAGCGGGTACGTTGATCATCGGGATCGGCACCGACATTCTGGAAATCGCGCGCATCGGCCGCATCCTGGAGAGCGCGCAGGGGCGGCGGTTTTTGCTTCGGGTATTGACCGAAACGGAGCTGACCCAGGCGGAACGCCATCAGGCGCGGCTGGCGGAATTTGTCGCGGGGCGATTCGCGGCCAAAGAAGCCGCCGCCAAAGCCTTCGGCTGCGGCATCGGCGGGCGGACGGGCTTTCGGGACGTGGAAATCGTGCCCGCCCCGTCCGGCAAGCCGGAGTGCCGATTGTCCGCGAAGGCGCGGAATGCCGTCGGATTCCGGGACGGCGACCGCCTTCACCTTTCGCTTTCCCATTCGGACGGCCACGCCGTGGCTTTCGCCGTCTGGGAACGGCCGTAGGGCTCACCCGGCGCGATCAACGAAGGGCTGCCCACCGTCGGCGGACGGCGTGGACAGCCCTTTCCCGTGCATTATTTCATTTCCACCAGCCAGGCGGACAGCGCGGCGATTTCCTCATCGCTCAGGCGTTTTTCGAAGGCGATCATGCCGCCGCCGCCCTTGCGGATCTTTTCTTCGATTTCTTCCAGCGTTCTCCGGCTGCCGACGGTGTTCAGGTTCATGCCGCTCAAGTCGGCCTTGTGGCAGCTGAGGCAATGGCGCTTGTAGATCGTTTCGGCATCGGCGACGGTGGCCTCGCCGGCATTGCCCGCTTCATCGTTTCCGCCTCCGCCGCAACCGGCAAGCACGATGGCAAGCGCGAAGGCCAGGGCGGCAAGGGTGTACAACCTGGAACGTTTTTTCATCTTGATCAACCTCCCGGATCTCATGGTCTGGTTGTCCGCATCAACAGGCATTCATTCCACATATACCACATTCTCGCACATTCGGGTGAACAAGATTGGGAAATTCATCAAATTTTCAATATTTCGCGGACCAACTGCTGCGCTGGTACGACGCGGAAAAACGGGATCTGCCCTGGCGGCGGGGCCGGGATCCGTACCGGATCTGGGTGTCGGAAATCATGCTGCAACAGACGCGGGTGGAAACGGTCATCCCGTATTATGAAGCATTCATGCGGAAGTTTCCGACCCTGAAAGCGTTGGCGGACGCGCCGGAAGAAGACGTGCTGAAAGCATGGGAAGGCCTCGGTTATTATTCCCGCGCCCGCAATTTGCATGCGGCCGTACGCGATGTATGCGAACTGTACGGCGGCGAAGTGCCGGACGATCCTGCGGCGGTCGCTTCCCTGCGCGGCGTCGGGCCGTATACGGCCGGCGCCATCCTGAGCATCGCTTTCAACCGTCCGGAGCCGGCGGTGGACGGCAACGTCATGCGGGTGTTGTCCCGCTTTTTCCTGCTGGAAGACGACGTGGCCAAACCGGCGACCCGGGTCAAGGTGGAAAACCTCGTGCGGCAGATCATTCCCGAAGGGCGGGCCGGCGATTTCAACCAGGCGTTGATGGATCTCGGCGCCACGGTATGCACGCCGAAAAATCCCGGCTGCCTCACCTGTCCCGTGATGGAGCGGTGCGAAGGCCGGCTGCAGGGGCGCGAAAGGGAACTGCCGGTGAAGGCGAAGGCGAAAAAACCGCGCACGGAATTCCGCGCGGTGGCGCTTGTCGAAGGCGCGGGCGAACAGGCCGGCAAACTGTTGATCCGCCAGCGTCCCCCATCCGGGCTTCTGGCCGGCATGTGGGAACTGCCCCACGTGCTGCTGCCGGGCGAATCGTTCGACGATGCGGAAGCGGCCCTGGCGGGGTGCCCCGTTCCCGGCGGAAGGACGATCGTGCCCTACGAGCCGTTCATGGAACTGGAGCATGTGTTCAGCCATATCCGATGGGTGCTCCGGGTTTATTTGGCCAGGCTGTCGGACAGCCCGATCGTGCCGGACGTGCGCGGACCGTCGCGGGAGGAGGATCGTCCGGCGGAAAGCCGTTGGATCGGTCCTGCGGAACGGGAGGCCCACGTGTTTCCGAACGCTTTCATTCGCATTTTGGATGCCTATTGGAACGGCAAGGAAACCCGGCCGCGATAGCGGCCGCGCCAAACGAAACATCCCGGCGGATTTCCGCCGGGATGTCGGTTTGATTCGGTTGAATTGGGGCCGCGCCGACCCGGCCGTTGAAAGCGGCGGGACGCTTGCGCCGTTTTCGGTTGTGCCCCTGCGGATTATTTCACCGCTTCTTCGTACCGTTTTTCGACTTCCGCCCAGTTGACCACGTTCCAGAAGGCCGCGATGTAATCCGGACGTTTGTTTTGGTATTTCAGGTAGTAGGCGTGCTCCCAAACGTCGAGACCGAGGATCGGCGTGTCACCCTGCATGATCGGGCTGTCCTGGTTCGGCGTGCTGTACACTTTCAGTTTTTTGTCGGCGCCGACGGCGAGCCAAGCCCAACCGCTGCCGAAACGGCCAGCGGCTGCCTTCGAGAAGTCATCCTTGAACTTTTCGAAACCGCCCAGTTCGTTGTTGATGGCGTCCGCCAGCTTGCCGCCCGGTTGGCCGCCGCCGTTCGGGCCGATGGTCACCCAGAACAGGGAGTGGTTGGCATGTCCGCCGCCGTTGTTGCGGACGGCCGTGCGGATGTCTTCCGGCACCGCTTCAAGATTGCCGATGAGTTCTTCCACCGATTTGCTTTGCAGTTCGGGATACTTTTCCAGTGCGGCGTTCAAGTTCGTGACATAGGCATTGTGATGACGATCGTGGTGAATCATCATCGTCGTTTCGTCGATGTGCGGCTCCAGCGCATTGTTCGGATACGGGAGCGGCGGCAGTTGATGTGCCATGAGCAGAAACCTCCCAAAATCAAGAAATTTGGCAATTTCATTATCCCTCATTTTCCATAATAAATCAACATTTAAGTATGTTAAGTCTCCGGCTTGTGCAACATCCACAGTTTGTCCGGCCCGGCCAAAAATCATGAAAACAGGGAGGAAACTCCGCAGATAAAAGGAAAATACAGGAAATCATGACATAGGAAGTAATGAAAACGCTTAAAATAAAGCGTTTTCAGCCGAAAAACGGAACAATTCCGTGTTTTTCTTTGCCAATTCCCGTATACCGGCAGGATTTCTTCATTTTTTGTCGTAATACTTACGTTGCGCATTTTTTAAAACATACGGGAGATGGAAAACATGACGTTTGTCCGAGGATTCCGATTGTCCGACTACGCCGCGGTGACCGAACTGTTGCAGGAAACGCTGAGCGAAGATTGCTTCCGGGAAACGATGGAGGCGTTCGGCCGCCAGTTGTCCTGGGACGGGGAACTGGTGCTGGTGGCGGAATCGGGCAATCAGCTGGCCGGCGTCATCATCGGAACCATCGACAATGACAACGGCTATTGTTACCGGATCGCCGTGAAACGATCGCATCAGCGGAAGGGCATCGGCAAGCAGCTCATCCAGGCGCTCAAGCGGCGGTTTGAATTGCGCAAGGTGAAGAAAGTCATGGTCACCGTGGATGACCACAACGAGACCATCCTGTCCTTTTATGAATCCCTCGGATTTGACCAGTCGTCCCTGGAACGTTCCTGGCGCCAGCTCAGCATCGTAAACGGATGAGCGGCGCATCTCCTTCAATTCCCGCCAAAGCATATCTTGCCACCGGACGGTCGGCAGGGTATGCTTTTTGAGTACCCACTATTCCGGAAAGGATCCGCTGCACATGACGAAACTGACGGTGATCAAAAGTTTCAAACACAACGGCAGTCTCCACCGCATGTGGCTTGAAAACTGGCGGGTTCCCGACGAATGCCTGAAGCCGGAACATGCGGCGGAAAACATGGCGGTTTTGGTCAGCAACAGGACGCCGATTGTCGAGGCGGACGGCAAGGAATGGGTCAGCCGTGTTCCGGGCGTCTCTTTTTTTATCCCCGGGCAATGGTATAATATAGTCGCGTTGATCGAGGCGACGGGCATCCGCTATTACTGCAACGTTGCCTCTCCGCCCTATTTTTCGGGGAATACGTTGACGTACATCGATTACGACCTGGACGTCATCGTCCAGAGCGACGGATCGCGCCAGATTGTGGATCAGGATGAATATGAGCGGCATCAGGCGATCTATCATTATTCCGGCACGGTGAAGAAGAAGGTCGAGGACGGCCTCGCCGCCCTGCTCGAACGGGTCGACGCCAGGAGACAGCCTTTCGACGACGGCGCCGTGCTGGACTACTATTCCCTGTGGGAGAACAGAGACAAGGAGGCCCCTTGTTGCCATGAAAACGAATGATCGGAACGCCGCCGCGCCGGCGGAGTTGTCCGAAGAAGCCGGCGCGCAGACAACCGGCATCCGGTCCGAAGCATGGGAATGGATCAAGTCGATTGCGGTTGCCCTGGCGATCGTGCTTGTCGTGCACACCTTCGTGTTCAACCTGTCCACGGTGAAGGGCAATTCCATGCGGCCGACGCTGGAAGACGGCGAATGGCTGTTCATCAACAAGATCGGGTTTTTGCTGGGCAAGCCCGATCGGGGCGATATTGTCATTTTGAAGGATCCGCAAGGAGCCCTCGGTTTCCGCGAATACCTCGTGAAACGCGTCGTCGCCCTGCCGGGCGAGACGGTGGAGGCGAGGAACGGCCTGCTGTACGTGGACGGCCATGAAGTGTCCGAACCGTATACGGAAGTTCCGATCGAAGACGGGGATTTCGGCCCGGTGAAAGTGCCGGAAGGCCATTATTTCGTCATGGGCGACAACCGGCACCGCGCCGCCAGCACCGACAGCCGCTCCTTCAGCACCGTGCCGGAGGATCTGATCAAGGGCAAGGCCCAGTTCGTGCTGTGGCCGATTGGCAAAATCGGCGGGCTGTATGCGGAAACACCGGAGGTTTTGCCGTGAAGGAAGTGACCATCTATACCGACGGGGCCTGCTCGGGCAATCCCGGACCGGGCGGCTGGGGCGCCGTCCTGATGTATGGCGGCCGCCGCAAGGAGTTGTCCGGCGGAGAGAAATTGACGACAAACAACCGGATGGAGCTTGTCGCCGTCATCGAAGCGCTGCGCGCCTTGAAACAGCCTTGTGCCGTGACGGTGTACAGCGACTCGGCCTACGTGGTGAACGGCTTCAACAGCGGCTGGGTGGACGGCTGGATGCGAAACGGTTGGGTCAACAGCAAGGGCCAGCCGGTGGAAAACCAGGATTTGTGGAAAACGCTGCTCGGGGAGATGAAGCGGCACCGGGTGCAATACGTCAAAGTGAAAGGTCACAGTGATAACGAATGGAACAACCGATGCGACCAGCTGGCCAGGGAGGCGATCAAGGCGCTCGGGTGAACCCGGCCGCCGGAGCCGGCGAGAGCGGCGCGGCAACCGCCGAATCGGTTGCCCGGACGCTCACCCGCGGCGAGATCGCCGACCTGAAGGAACAAATCAAACGGGCGGCGCCGGATCTCGGCATCGATGAGATAGGCTTTGCGTCAGCGGAGCCTTTTTTTGCGTTGAAGGACATTTTGCTGCGCCACCGCGCCCTCGGGCGGGAGTCGGGCTTCGAAGAGCCGGATCTGGATTTGCGGATATACCCGGATAGGCACATGGACGGTCCCCGTTCCATTATCGCGGTTGCCGTCGCGTATCCGTCAAAACTCAAGGACCCGCCGAAATCGGCACCCGGCGCCTACCGGGGCATGATCAGCCGGTCGGCCTGGGGGGAAGACTACCACAAGGCGGTGAGGAGGCGCCTCGAACGTCTCGCGGCGTTCATCCGTGAACGGGTGCCCGGCGTGCGCACGGAAATCATGGTGGACACCGGCGCCCTTTGCGACCGGGCGGTGGCGGAGCGGGCGGGCATCGGCTACGTGGGCAAAAACTGCTCCCTCATCACGAAAAACCACGGTTCCTGGGTGTATCTCGGCGAAATGCTGACCGACATTCCCTTCGAACCGGATGAGCCGATGACCGAACAATGCGGGGATTGCACGCTGTGCCTGGACGCCTGCCCCACCGGCGCGCTGGTCGGGCCCGGGCAAATCCACGCCAAAAGCTGCATATCGTATCTGACCCAAACGAAAGGGTTTCTGGAAGACAAGTGGAAACTGAAAATCGGCAACCGGCTGTACGGCTGCGACACGTGCCAGGTCGTCTGCCCGAAGAACAAAGGGATGAACTGGACGCATCACGAAGATCTGCAGCCCGATCCGGAAATCGTCAAGCCGCTACTCAAGCCTTTGCTGTTCATCGGCAACCGCGCATTCAAGGAGACGTTCGGGGACAGCGCCGCGGCGTGGCGGGGCAAAAAACCGATCCAGCGCAACGCGATCATCGCCCTCGGCCATTTTCGCGACGGGAGCGCGGTGCCGGATCTGGGTCGGTTGCTGCATGAGGATCCGCGCCCGGAAATTCGCGGCACGGCCGCCTGGGCTTTGGGGCGCATCGGTGGCGAAGAGGCGCGAAGGTTGCTGGAAGAAGCGGCGGAGCGGGAAACGGACGGCCAGGCGCTGGAAGAAATCCGGCGGGCGCTGGAGTCGTCCGGGGCAACGTCCCGCGAGTGAGCCGCAACGGCCGGCCGGCAACCGAGGAGCGCGAACGCACCTGCGCGGCGGGGCAAGCCGCTGCCGGGTGAGGCGGAGCTGGAGCTGAAGGCACCAAGCCCGTTCACGGCCGGCCATTGCTTCCGATTGTGCGCGGCAAGCCGACATGGTATAGTGAGTGTTAAACGTTGCTTGTGGCCGGGCAACATGGCCATCATCCGAACATGATTCAAAGGAGTGAAATCCGCTTCCATGGTTGCAATTGTCGTCACAGCGGTGATCGCGGTCGCGGTCGGACTCGTCGCCGGATTTTTCATCGGCGTGTACTGGGTGCGCAAACAACTGGAGCAAATGCAGAGCGATCCGAAAAAGCTGCAGGAAATGGCCCGGCAGATGGGCATTTCGCTGAACCAGCAACAATTGAACAAAGCCCGGAAAATGCTGAAAAACAGCAAATTCCGCTGACACGCCGTTCAGTCGGTCCGGGGAAGGGGGAAACGTTCCAATGGCCGGCAACAAAGACTACAAAAACAGACTGATTGAAGAAAACCGCTCGTTGATTGAAGGGCACATCCGCGAGATTTTGCGGTTGATCGGGGAAGATCCGGACCGGGAAGGGCTCACGGAAACACCGGCGCGCGTGGCCCGCATGTACGAGGAAATTTACCGGGGGTACGGGGTGGATCCCCGCGAGGTGCTGGGGGTGACCTTCGACGAACAGCACGAAGAGCTGGTCATCGTCAAGGACATCGTCTACTACAGCCAATGCGAACACCATCTGGCGCCGTTCTTCGGGAAGGTGCACATCGGTTACCTGCCCAGCGGCAAGATCGCCGGTCTCAGCAAATTCGCCCGGCTGGTCGAGGCGGTGACGCGCAAGCTGCAGGTGCAGGAACGCATCACGTCGGAAATTGCCGACATTCTGGAAGAAGTGCTGAAGCCGCACGGCGTCATGGTCGTCGTCACCGGCGAACATCTGTGCATGAGCGCCCGCGGGGTGCACAAACCGGGCAGCACGACGGTGACGTCCGCCGTCCGCGGCACGTTCCGCACCAACGCCACGCTGCGATCGGAGTTTTTGTCGCTGATCAAGGAATGAATCGGCCGGCGTGCACAGCTGCGCGTGAAAACGTTCATTGCCGCATGCGGTTGCCGATGGTATACTGCTTCTTGATTCCATTGACAAAATTTTCATCCGGCAGGGAGGAATGGCAGTGGACAGCTTGCTCATGCGCAAAAACCAACTGGACGCCCGCGAGCTGATTTTGCTCGAACAGGAGGTCCGGAGCCGGGGCAAAAACATGGTGATCGCGTACGTGCTTTGGTATTTCCTCGGCATATTTGGCGGACATCGGTTCTACATGGGCAAGACCGGTTCGGCCATCGCCCAGCTGGTGCTGACGGTCACGGTCATCGGGCTCATCGTGACGGTGATTTGGTGGATTGTGGACGCGTTTCTGGTTCACGCCTGGGTAAGGGAATACAACCGTCATGTCGAAAGCCGGCTGGTCGACGATCTGCTGGCGGGCAAAGGCTGCCATCCGCCTGCGCCGCCCATCTGAGCCGAAGATCCGGATGAAAAAAGTGGTGCATCTTTGCACCACTTTTTTCATTTGCGGGCGGAAACCGGCGATGCGGCGGAATGTTTGCGTCCGGGGGACGGCTGATGCCCGGAACGTTTTGCGCGGGAGATCAATAGGGCGTCCAGGCGACCTTGCGGGCTTCGCGGAACCGTTTGTCCACGCACTTCCAGTTGACCACGTTCCACCAGGCTTCGATGTAGCGGGCGCGCTCGTTCCGGTACCGCAAATAATAGGCGTGTTCCCACACGTCAAGCACGAGCAGCGGAATGACGTCCCATTGGGACAAATTTTGGTGCTTTTCCGCCTGGAGAATGCCGAGCCTGCGGGAACGCGGGCTCCAGACGAGCAGTGCCCAGCCGCCGCCTTCCACTTTCTCCGCGGCTTGGCTGAACTGGGCTTTGAACGCCTCGAAGCTGCCGAAATCCGATTCGATTTGCCGCAGCAGGTCGCCGTCCGGTTTGCCGCCGCCGTCCGGTCCCATGACGCACCAGAAGATGGTGTGCAGGTAATGGCCCGCGCCGTGGAACGCTGCCTCGCGCTCCCAGTGTTTCACCAGCGCGTAGTCGCCCGTCTCGCGTGCTTCGGCCAGTTTCCGCTCCGCCGCGTTCAATCCGTCCACGTAACTCTGGTGATGTTTGTCGTGATGCAGACGCATCGTTTCTTCGTCGATCCACGGTTCCAGCGCATCGTACGGATAGGGAAGCGGGGGCAGCGTGTGCCCGCCGATCGGCACCTGTTCCAGCCGCCGGGGCGGCCGCGGGGCGTCGGACCAGGCGCCTTCGCCGGTCAGGCCGGGTTCGGCGCGCGTTTCGACATCATCGCCCGAGAGGCGCACCCGGATCTCCTCGCCCACGCCGGCGATCCATTGCCTTTGGGCCTCCATCCATCGTTCCAGTTCAAGCGACATCGCTTGGCTTTCCTCCTGTCATGCTGTGCCTTCATCCCATCGTATTCGGGCGCCGGTCCGGGCGTTCCGTGTTCGCCCCGCCGATGGACCGGCGAAGGCCGCCGCGCTTCTCGTCCGGCCGGTTTCACGGGGCGGCGGCGTTTTCCCGTTCCGGGGTGGCATCAGCCGGCCGCGTGCGATATACTTGGTGTAACTCGGTTTCGCATGATGAAACTTCGGAATGAGGGTTTGCACGATGGAAGAAGGCAAAATGACCGTTCGCGCCGTGGATCGTGCGCTTGATCTGCTGCTTTGTTTCGCGGAGGAAACGGATCTCGGCCTGACGGAACTGGCCGTCCGTACGGGACTGCACAAGAGCACCGCACATCGCCTGCTCGCGTCCCTCGAAAACAAGGGATTTGTCATCCGCAACCCGGTGACCGACAAATACCGCCTCGGCTTTCGCATTCTCGAACTGTCCGCGAACGCCGCCCAATCGGACGACCTGTCGCTGGTCATGTTTCCCGAGATGGAACGGCTACGCGACCAGATCGGTGAAACGGTCAGCCTGTACGTGCGGGACGGGTTCGAACGGATCCGCATCCAGGCGGTGCAGAGCCGGGAAGCGGTCCGCCGCGTGGCGCCGGTGGGTGTCCGGCTGCCGCTGTACGTCGGCGCGTCGAGCAAAGTGTTGGTTGCCCATGCGGAGGAAGGCTTTGCGGCCAAATGGCTGGAGAGCGGAAGCTTGCCGGAAGGATTCCAGCCGGAAGCGTTTCTTGCCCAACTGGAACAGGTTCGCCGGGAAGGGTTTGCCGTCAGTTTCGAAGAGCGCGAGGCGGGCGTGGCGGCCATGGCGGTGCCGATTTTCAACCGTTCCGGACAGCTGGTCGCTGCCCTGTCGGTATCCGGCCCGAGCAGCCGGTTCACGTTCGATTCGATGAAGGCGCATGCCGGCCTCGTGAAGGAAGCGGCATCCAGAATGGGAAAAATGGTGCGTTAACCGCCGGAACCCGGGCGGGGGACCTGGCGGCAAAGCCGGGCCGCGCTTCCGGCAATGAAGCGCCGTCTTGGCCACAGGAAACGAAGGAGCGCAACGCAGGTGTCGGCAGGCCTGTTGATGTTGCAATAAAAAAGAGAACCGTTGTGACGGTTCTCTTTTTTATTCCGTTCCGCATGATGCGGGATGGCTTACTGGGCTTTCAACATTTGGCGCAGCACCGTTTGCAGGATGCCGCCGTTCCGGTAGTAGTCGATTTCCACCAGGCTGTCCAGGCGCACGATGACGTCGAAGGTGAACGTCGATCCGTCTTCGCGGGTGGCGGTGACGGTAATCGTCTGTCCGGGCTGGACGTCGTTGCCGAGCCCGGCGATGTCGAACGTCTCGCGGCCGGTGATGCCGAGGGATTGCCAGCTTTCGCCCGGTTTGAACTGAAGCGGCAGCACGCCCATGCCCACCAGGTTGCTGCGGTGGATCCGTTCGAAGCTTTCGGCGATGACCGCCTTGACGCCGAGCAGGAAGGTGCCCTTCGCCGCCCAGTCGCGGGAGCTGCCGGTGCCGTATTCCTTGCCGGCAATGACGACGAGGTTCGTGCCGTCTTCCTGGTACTTCATGGCGGCGTCGTAGATCGGCATCACTTCGTCCGTCGGCAAGTATTTGGTCACGCCGCCTTCGGTTCCGGGCGCCACCTGGTTGCGGATGCGGATGTTGGCGAACGTGCCGCGCATCATCACTTCATGGTTGCCCCGGCGCGAGCCGTAGGAGTTGAAGTCTTTCCGCTGGACGCCGCGCTCGGTCAAATACTTGCCTGCGGGGCTGTCCGCCCGGATGCTGCCGGCGGGCGAAATATGGTCCGTCGTCACCGAATCGCCCAGGAGAGCCAGCGTGCGGGCGCCGCGGATTTCCGTGATGTCGCCCGGTTCCGGCGAGAGTCCGGTGAAGAACGGCGGATTTTGGATGTAGGTGGATTTGGGATCCCATTCGTACAGCGTGCCTTCCGGCACCTCGATTTCGTTCCACCGCTCATTTTGCTTGAACACGTTGGCGTATTTGGCCTTGAACATGTCCGGCGAAATGGCGGACTGCATGGCTTCCTGGATTTCCTCGGAGCTCGGCCAGATGTCTTTCAGATAGACGGGCTGTCCGTCTTTGCCGGTGCCGATCGGCTCCTTCGTCAGGTCGACGTTCACCGTGCCGGCGATCGCGTAGGCGACGACGAGCGGCGGCGATGCCAGGTAGTTCATTTTCACCTGGGGATGGATGCGGCCTTCAAAGTTCCGGTTGCCGGACAGGACGGCAGCGACGGTCAGGTCGTTGTCGGCGATGGCGGCGCTCACTTCATCGGGCAGCGGACCGCTGTTGCCGATGCAGGTGGCGCAGCCGTAACCGGCGACGTGGAAGCCGAGCTGTTCCAGATACGGCAGGAGGCCGGCTTTTTCCAGGTAGTCGGATACGACCAGCGATCCCGGCGTCAGGCTGCTTTTCACGTAGGCCGGCTTGGTGAGCCCTTTTTCCACCGCTTTCTTGGCCAGCAGGCCGGCGCCCATCATGACGCTCGGGTTGGACGTGTTCGTGCAGCTGGTGATGGCGGCGATGACGACGGCGCCGTTTTTCAGCTTGCTCGTTTCGCCGTTCGGATGGCTGACCGGGACTTCTTCGGCCAGTTTGTCTTCCGTCAGGCCGTAGCCGCCTTGGTCCACCGGTTTTTGGACGATCGTCCGGAACGATTCCTTCATGGCCGTCAGTTCGATCCGGTCTTGCGGGCGTTTCGGCCCGGACAGGCTCGGCACGACCGTGCCGAGGTCAAGTTCGATCGTATCGGAGAACACCGGATCCGGCGTGTCGTCGGTGCGGAACATGCCTTGCGCCTTGTAGTAGGCTTCCACCAGGGCGATTTGCTCTTCGCTGCGGCCGGTGAGGCGCAAGTAGTTGAGCGTTTCTTCGTCCACCGGGAAGAAGCCCATCGTGGCGCCGTACTCCGGCGACATGTTGGCCACGGTGGCGCGGTCCGCCAGGCTGATGTTGCTCAGGCCGGGGCCGTAGAATTCGACGAATTTGCCGACGACGCCCTTCTTGCGGAGCATCTCGGTGACGGTGAGCGCCAGGTCGGTGGCGGTGGCGCCTTCCGCCAGCTTGCCGGTCAGTTTGAAGCCGACCACTTCCGGCGTCACGAAATAAAGAGGTTGTCCGAGCATGCCGGCTTCCGCTTCGATGCCGCCGACACCCCAGCCGACGACGCCGAGGCCGTTGATCATCGTCGTGTGGGAGTCGGTGCCGACGAGGGAATCGGGGAACACCCACGACTGGCCGTCCACGTTTTTCGTCGCGGCGACGGAGGCGAGATACTCCAGGTTGACCTGGTGCACGATCCCGGTTGCGGGCGGCACGGCGCGGAAGTTGTCGAAGGCGGTTTGCGCCCAGCGCAGGAAGCGGTAACGCTCTTCGTTGCGTTCGAATTCCAGGTCCATGTTCGTTTGCAGCGCGTTTTCCGTGCCGAAAGCGTCAACCATGACGGAGTGGTCGATGACGAGATCGACGGGAACGAGCGGGTTGATCTTTTTCGGATCGCCGCCTGCACGGTTGACCGTATCCCGCATGGCCGCCAGATCGACGACGACGGGAACGCCGGTGAAGTCCTGCAGGACGATCCGGGCCGGAATGAAGGGGATTTCCTTGTTCTTGTCGGCGTCGGCCCATCCCGCGATTTGTTTTACGTGCTCTTCCGTGATGGCCCTGCCGTCGAATTGGCGCACGGCCGCTTCGAGCAAAACGCGGATCGAGAACGGCAGTTTGCCGATTCCCGGGAACGTTTTTTCCAGCTCCGGAAGCGAGAAATACCGGAATTGGCGGCCGCCGGATTCGAGGGTTTGGGCGACGGAGTAGCGATCTTGATAAGCCATGGTTCAAACTCCTTCCTGAAGAAATGATGCCCGTAACGTTGTTTCACAGAGTGAAACCATATTTCATGAATCCAATACCCAGTATACTCTTTACGGTCCGCAACGTAAAGTTTTTTTGCCCGCCTCCATGCGTATTCCGGAATTTTCGGACGAAGTTCATTTCATGCATTTCATTTGGCCGGAGCGGCGTAAAAACAGGGGCATGAAGCACATTTCGTGTACTTCATTTCATGAAAAACCGGCTTTTTGGTCCGAATCGCGAGAATGTGGTACATAAAATGTACTTCATGAAGCGCCATTCTGCCAAATTCGCAAAATGTGGCACACAAAATGTACTTCGCGCGGGAGATGAAGTGCATTTCATGCATTTCATTTGGCCGGAGCGGCGAGAAAACGGATCGGGCGGAGGCCGAAGATCGCAAATGCCGTGTCATGTGCCCGTGCCCTCCGGCATATAATGAAGGTACTTAATTTGCGTCCGGAGGGATCGCTCAAGTGGAACGATCGACGATCCGGGAAGACGGTTGGCGTCAATGCTTGAGACGGTACGTCGAGCGCCTGAACCGGCTGGATGCCGGGGAGACGGAACGCGGGTTTGTTCCGTCCGATGACGGGGCGCCTATCTTTTTGGACAATGGCAAGATTCGGCGTTTCGCCCCGAACCGGTTGCAGGCAGCCGTTCCCGTCCAGGCGGAAACGAGATGCCGCCCCCTCGGGGTGATCCGGCAGCGCGGAAATGTGCGGGTGCGCGTCCGTCTTGCCCGGCGATGGGAATATGATGACGGCCGCGTCGAGGAGCGGGTCGAGCATGAAAACCTGGATTTCACCGTCCGCAACGGGCGGTGGGTGATCGCCGGGGTCGAGCGCGAAATGCCGGAAAAAAACGGAACGGACAAATCGCGGCAGGAACCGCCCGAATCCGGTCCGGCGCCGTACATCAACCGGCTTTTGCTGGCGCCCCGCGAAGGGATTGGCGACAGGGTGACGGCCCGGACCAAGCGCGTGATCGTCCGGGATTCGCGCAACGTCCGTGGAGGCGCGCAGGCCGACCGGCATGCCGGAAGCGCCTTCCCGGGCTTGCGAGATGACCGAGGTGAACCGTGTGTTGACCGGCCCGGCAGCCATGTTCCCCGGGCCATCCGATACGACCGGCGGGCGGCCGTCGCCTATGCCGATGCCTGGTGGAACGGCGCCAATCCGAAGTACCATCATTTTGCCGTGGACTGCACCAATTACGTCTCGCAATGTCTCTTTGCAGGAGGCTTGCCGATGGACTATACTGGGAGAAGGGATTCCGGCTGGTGGTACGAAGGGTATGCCGGAAGCACGGAACGTTGGAGTTTCAGCTGGGCGGTGGCCAACAGTTTGCGGGCGTATCTGCTTTATTCCAGCAATCCCAGGCGGGGGACGGAGAAAACGGACCCGCGGGAGTTGGAGCCGGGCGACGTCATCTTTTATGACTGGGACGGGGACGGCCGCTGGCAACATTCCGTCATTGTGACGGGCCATGACCGGGAAGGATGGCCGCTGGTGAACGCGCATACGAACAACAGCAGGAGGCGCAGCTGGGAATACCGGGATTCCCTTGCATGGTCGGATCGAACCCGTTATTCGTTCATCCATATTCCCGACGAGCTCTGACGGGGCGAACGCGGGACATCAACATTCGGAGGTTGCCACATGAGCAAAAAGACACGGGTTGGCATTCTGTACGGAGGCAAATCGGGAGAGCACCACGTTTCCGTCACCACCGCTTTTTCGGTCATTCGGGCATTCGATTTCGACAAATATGAGATCGTGCCTTTTTATATTACCCAAAATGGAGAATGGAGAAAGGGGCCGTTGCTCACCGCTCCGGTCAGCGACCGGCAATCCCTCATGTTCGGCACGGAAGAACGGGTTGCCATCGCGGGGCACGGAGCCGCTTCCAACGCGAACGGGCAGGAACCGGATCCGGCGGGGGTTGCCGGCGGGGCTTTGACGGCAACCGGCAACGGCCGCCGCGCCCTGATTGCCAATTTCGTCGGAGGCGACGGGGACGCCGGGATGCCGGAAATCGTGATCCCGCTCCTGCACGGCACCTACGGCGAAGACGGCACGGTTCAGGGGCTTCTGGAAATGGCCGGCATTCCCTACGTGGGCGCGGGCGTGCTCGCTTCCGCCGCCGGGATGGACAAAGTCATCATGAAAAAGCTGTTCGCGGAAGCGGGGCTGCCCCAGTGCATCTACCGTCATTTCACCCGCACCGACTGGGAGAAGGACCGGGAGGAGCATCTGCTGGAGATCGAAGTATCCCTCGGCTATCCGTGTTTCGTCAAACCGGCCAACCTGGGGTCGAGCGTCGGCATTTCCAAGGCGGCCAACCGCACGGAACTGATCGCGGCGGTGGAGCTGGCCTTCCGTTTTGACCGCAAGGTGATCGTGGAAGAATGCGTGGACGCCCGCGAGATCGAGGTCGGCATTTTGGGCAATGACGAGCCGCGCGCCTCCGTCTGCGGCGAAATCGTGACGTCCGCCGAATTTTACGACTATCATGCCAAATACACGGACGGCAAATCCACGATGATCATCCCCGCCGATCTGCCGCAGGAGCTGTCCGACCAAATCCGGGAAATGGCGATCCGGGCGTTCAAGGCCATCGATGCCAGCGGGCTTTCCCGGGTCGATTTCTTCCTGCGCCGGGAGGACGGCGCCGTGCTGATCAACGAAATCAACACGATGCCCGGGTTCACGCCCTTCAGCATGTATCCGCTCCTGTGGAAGGAAACCGGCGTCTCCTATACCGAGCTGCTGGAAGAGCTCATGCGCCTTGCGCTGGAACGCCATGCGGCCAAGGAAAAACTCGTGTACTCCCTGGACGGGCAGGACAACGCATAACGCCCGGTTCGGGAACCGGACGGCGAAACGGGGGTGCCGGCGGATCAAACCGGCGGCCCGCATCGCCTTGCGCCGGCCGCATGCAGTCCAATATACGCCGAAACCACATCCGGGGAAGGAGGATGGCAATGGGATTTGTGTCCGAATTTTATTCCGTTTGCAAGTTCAAAGACGAAAATGAATTGTACCAGCTGCTGGAGTACGGCAAGACCGCGATGGTGAAATCCGGCTTCCGCATCTATCCGACGGGGCAACTGGCCGTCGCCTACCAGCCGGACAACAAGGCGGTCGCCATCGTCAAAATCACCGCATCCATCGCGGAAATCAATTTCCAGGGCGAAGAAGTGACCAAGGTGGAAATGGATCTCGTGCGCCGGCTGACGGATGAAGAGTCCCGCGTCCTGACCGCGCTCGGGGCGGAGATGTATTTCGGCGGCAAGTGAGCCGTTGCGTCGGCGGAACAAGACGGCGGGCCGTCATTACCGGTGAACCGGACAAACCGGCGTCCGGCGGCGGGGCGCGTCCCGCTGGTGGCCGCATGGCCGCGAAAACCGCACCGTCCCGGGGGTCCCCGGGACAAGCCGGACGAACGGGCAGAGCGGACCGCTCCATCCTCCGCTGTCATTACAGAACTGCATAGCCTCACGTTTCCGGGCGCATCGTAAGGGCAGAACGGTCCGAATGGAGGTTCCGCCGTGTTCGTGCGTTTCGGTTACGTGGCCATGTCCACCGTTGTCTCCAAAGCGTCCCCCTCGCAAACGATGACGGCCACCGCCTTTGCCAGGCTGGAAGACCGGGATGCGGCCGTCCGCAAGCTTGAGCGCATCGCCGAACAAAACCTGGCGAACACCCTTCGTTTGTTGAAACACAATCTGGGCCATGACATCCGCTTTTACCGCTTCTCCTCCCGCCTCATTCCGCTCGTCGGCCACGAGATGCTGGCCGGCTGGGACCCCATCCCGCGCCTTGCCGAACCGTTCGCCGCCATCGGGGCGTTCGTCCGCGAACACGGCATGCGCGTCGGCTTTCATCCCGACCACTTTACGGTGCTCAGCACGCCCCGGCCGGACGTGTTGGCCCATTCCGTCGCCGACCTCGACCGCCATGTGCGGATGCTGGAGAGCATGGGGCTGGACGAGCGGGCGAAATTGAACGTGCACATCGGCGGCGCCTACGGCGACAAAACGCGCACGATGGAACGGTTTCTCCGCCAGTTCGAGGCGTTGCCCGAACGCATTCGCAACCGGATGATGCTGGAAAACGACGACAAAACGTTCACGGCTGCGGAAACGCTGGCAGCATGCGAAGCACTGGGCGTGCCGATGGTGCTGGATATCCACCATCACGCCGTCAACCATGGCGGCGAATCCGTGGCGGAACTTTGGCCGCGCATTCTGGCCACCTGGGAGGGGCAGGACGTGCCGCCGAAAATCCACGCGTCAAGCCCGCGGAGCGAACAGGATCCGCGCAGCCACGCCGATTACGTGCACGTTCCCGACCTGGTCGCCTTTTTTCGCGAAATCGCGGAAATGACGCCGGAACTCGACGTGATGATTGAAGCGAAGATGAAAGACGGTGCCCTTTTCAAATTGATGGAGGATTTGGAAGGCGTGGAAGGAGCGGAAAAGGCCGGAGGGGCGTCCATCCGTTTCTCGGTGAAGTGAGGGGCGGATCGGGAGCTTTTTTTTATGGAATCAACATGCATCCGTCTGTACGGGCGGGGTGTTCCATGCCATAATAGACTGAGAATAAAGACAATGGGAAAAGAGTGGGTGGACGATGACGCAAGATGCCAACGCAAACCAGAACCGGGAGCAGGGCAGAGAGCCATACGTGATCGGGCGCAAAAGTTACACCGCCGTCGCAGTGAATACGGCATCCAAAGCAGGCGAATGGATAAAAACCAAGGTGGGCAATTTCCGCAACCTGCAGTTCAAAAAATCGCCCACCGATCTGGTCACGGAAGTGGACAAAGGCGCCGAGCAGATGATCCGCAGTTTGATCGCGACGCATTTTCCGGAGCATGCCTTCCTCGGCGAGGAGGGGGGAGCGGACGGCTTGACGCCGGAGCAGGCGCAGGAAGAGGAATACGTGTGGATCGTGGATCCGGTGGACGGCACGACCAACTTCGTGCACGGATACCCTGCGTTTTGCGTCTCCATTGCCCTCGCCCGCAAAGGGGAAGTGATCGTCGGCGTCGTGTATGATCCGAGCCGGAACGAAATGTTTGTTGCCGAGAAGGGCAAGGGCGCCTATCTGCATGGAAAACGGATTCGCGTTTCCGAAGACGGCCGGCTGGCGGAAAGCATGCTGGCGACGGGGCTGCCCGCCTCGGAGGAAGATGCCGAGCGCAATCTGGAGAAGATGCGGTTGGTCCGCCCGTCCGCGCGCGCAATCCGCATGGCCGGTGCGGCGACCATTCACCTGGCTTACGTGGCGGCCGGCCGCATAAGCGGCTACTGGGAATACGGGCTGAACGTGTGGGACATGGCCGCGGGGGCGCTGCTCATCACGGAAGCCGGCGGGAAGATCACGGATCTGAACGGAAAGCCGCTGACGCTGACGACCCGCAACATTCTCGCCACGAACGGACTCATCCATGACGAACTTTTGGGCATCGTGGGCAACAAGTGACGGGATAGCGCGTTAGTAATCTGGTGCAGGCTCTGTTTTTCAGCTCATATCGGACAATGTGGTGCACAAATTGCACTTCGTTAACGCGCGAAGTACATTTTGTGCACTTCATTTTATGGATTAGGCCGCACTTGAGGCAATGAAGTACATTTCATGTCCTGCATTTGGTCGTTATTGGGCAAAGCGGGCGGTTTTCGCAAA